>Ga0209149_1001614_pt1 | contig 11688 bp, 8 predicted proteins | sample WorMetTyACAVOLI2_FD_187423 | JGI IMG/M metagenome (GOLD analysis project Ga0209149, IMG submission 187423) | Marine gutless worms symbiont microbial communities from Max Planck institute for Marine Microbiology, Germany - Olavius algarvensis... ...
TCTTAGAACAAGATACAATGTCGAAAGAGAATTATCTGTTGAAGTATGTTTGCTGTTCATCTTTTTATAATTTACTGCGATAGATATTGTCAGTTGTTCTGAACTCTTATTACTCACAACTCATTGCCTCATTACTCATAACTAATGTCATCTATATACTTCATAATTATTGGTTACATTTAGAGACCGACCGAAATTCAGTTTCAGTTGCAGTTTCGTCGCTGAAACTGACGAAAAATGCAGTTTAGGCTCGGTTTCGATTATGGTTTCAACACCCCATTTCACATTCGGTTTTGGCCGAAACTATACGGCAGCCGACCGAAGCTGCCCTAAACTGGAGTGAGTGAGCTTATGGAAGACCTCCGACATTGAATTGGATTGAATAGGGAAACGAATTTTGAGTTAAAACCATAATGTTACTGGGATGGACTTTGGGACAAAACCAGAACGTTATACACGCTGAATAGGGTGACGGGAGACGTTCATGGGGCCATAGCAAAGTGTTGGTCAGTAGTTGCCGGATGTTGGGCAGGGGGAGACAGACATCAGAACTATGCTTGCCCTTAGCGCATTAACGGCTTCACCTTCCTCGCCCAGTTTCCCACGTTCTCCTCCAGATCTGTCTGTAGCAGTGAGCTGGTCCAGTTGTTCCACGTGACACAGGCGGCGTCATTGTACAGTGACCTTCTGTCACTGGACGCTCACTTAATTGAAACGTTTCTGTCGGATTGTTGCGAGTCATATGCAGTCGTGCACGAATGACATGACTAATAAAAATATGTTGACAATCGCAATTTGGAGTTTTTTTTACTTAGAGACAGACATAAGTAAAGCACAGTATGTTTACACTGAGTGTGTGTTGTGTGTCTATGTGTGGTGGTGTGATTAACAATGGGTAGCAGTTGGGCGTACATTCACTTCCAGTTTCGGTTACGGCCGTACCGTAAGTGAGCAATGAGTTTCGGCGTAGTTTCGGTTACGGCCGAAACTGATTGCCCACTTACGGTGCCACTTTCGGTTACGGCCGTAAGTGGAAAACGACTTTTGGTTGGTCTCTAGTTACATTTGAACTTAATATTTTAAGAACACCATTTGTGTGGTGATGATGTGCTTTTAGAGATGATTTAATATAAATCGGTACAGAAATGTGAATTTTAATTGTTTATTTGTACCATAAATTGTTTTTACCATGACAAATATGTTATTGTTTGACTTTGCACATTACATATATGCTAGTTTGTTCATTACTGTTAAATTGTGTAATGTCTAATTGTAAAAAACAATTAAAAAGCTTAACAAACGTTCTGTTATACTACTTTGTGCCCTGTAAATGTAATTGTGTAAGTTTTATATACCATGATTTCTGTATTCTCTGTTGTTCAAACACAGTTGTGGTAAAAGTAGTCGCGCGGTTCTCAAAATTATTATTTTTCCTGTACACTGAAGAGCAGGGAGATGGTGAGCCTGTGTGCACGTGACTGTGATAATGATCGATGATGACTGTTCAGTGATATAGAATAGAAGATAACGACTATAAACGAAGACAGTGATGAGGTGAGGCAGCGGGTCACCTATAAAGTGGCTCTACTGACTCACATGTTGCGGACCACAGCCATTCCAATGTATCTTAGCGAGCTTGTACAGATCCATGCACCACCTCGGGCTCTGCGCTCATCTGATGCTCCGCTGCTGGTCGTTCCTTGTATACACACCGAACTGCTCCATCCACCTGTAACTATCTACCTGCTGACGTTAGACTGTCCAAAAATATTCTCACTTTCAAACACCACTTGAAAACCCATAATATATTGTTATAGTGATACTGCTGACAATGATGTCGACATCGATGAAGTTGATGGAAAACAAGACTATGTAGAAATAGTCAACGACAACATCAATATAAACGGGCAAAAATGACCAGCATTCATAATGGGTATTCTGGTAAAATTGGTAAAATATAGTATATATAAACCAAGACTTGCTATAAGCTGATAACTTCATATTTTAATAATTATATATGGTGATATTTTGCAACATATAGTAAGTAAGTTAGTAAGGAAATTTCTATGCGGCGCACTTTAAAGCTAGTGTTGTGTGTATATTGTAGTTTGATAACCTGATGGACGATGTAAGTAATTCAGTGTTGCAGTTTATGAATAACAGTAGAATTAGTAGTTGTGTAGCATGTTACAGTTTGTCACTAGCATCAGATTTTAGCTAAACGTAGAGCTACTGATGCCTAAAGACTTTGGTTATTTATGTATCTTTCTGTTTGAACTTCAAACTGATTTCATGTGTTTTGAATTTAGATTGTTTGGTAGACTAGGTAAACATAGATTATGATGATGTAGATACATGTACATTCTGTTGAGTACTGTAGTTATTCCTAAGTTAATCGCACATTGGCGGCGGAAGGACAGTAAAAGTGGGCGGACCTGCGAGACTGAGTGGCATGTTTTATTCACTCACAGTGTAAAGGCCTGTTTATAGCGACACAACTCAACTCGACGTCGAGTTGAGTTCCGTCGGCGGGTCACTATAGACACTTCGCTGACGCAACTCAACTCCACTCGACGTCGAGTTGAGTTGAGTTGCGTCAGCGAACTTCGCCGACGCAATTCAACTCAATTCGATGTTGAGTTGAGTTGTGTCGCTATAAATGGGCCTTAAGAGTGTTTGTAGTTTGGCAACTTTGTGTGTGTGTTAGAAACATTACCACGAAACAATTACAACTGTCGTCATGGAACTTCCAGAATTGATGAGCGCTGGCGCTGAGATTGTGCCGTAAAATTCACCATTTGGCAGCACCCTGCAGTAGGTCGCTGGGCGAGGTTTGCTGGGCCTGGCACCATTTGTTTACATTTAGAAGTCTGGATATAATGACAGCACTGTTGCCATAATGATAATGTTGCAGTAGATAAAAGGCTCTTGGCTTGGCTCTACAGGCACTTGTTTAAACGGCCTCTTTTCTATGGACACCACTGGTTGATCTGGGTAGTTTTCTTTGAGGATATCTTTGGAGGTTGGTGGAGCATTATTTTTACCGGTCAGTTGCTCTTCTGGTGCTGTACCAACCATCTCAGAGTAGTACTGTAGACAAAGTTTTAGACACAATTGATGTAAATTATTAGATGTGTTCAGTTCAGTGGTTGCGTGTAACATGTGGTATTGTGTAGGACTACCAAGAAGGTGACACTTCCCAGTGAGTAACTTGTTCTTCATTCTCACTCCTCATTCACTCAGTGGTATATGTGAACTACTGATTACTGCATATGTGTAAATTTTATATGAATGCATCTTAATATGTGCTTTGAGACAGGAAAACGCCGCATTAACTTCGCATTTGATGATTTATTTGGCAATGTTAATGTAAATTTCAGCTCATAACAGATGTGTTTGAGATACTTTGATGCAGGTTTAAATGGTTGCAGTAATGCAGTGTGTGGTAATTGTGTCAGGTATGGGACCGTGCTAACAGAGCAGGAACGTAGAATGCTGTCAGAAAACCGATTCTCCGATCTCACACAGTACCAGCGTCGTCTTGATGCTGAAATTGATGCTCAAGTACGTTTTGCATACTAGTTTGCAGCAACGAGTGGCCACCTAATTATAGTATTAAGTCGTCTTGATTAGAGTGCCTGACCCAACACAACTCAACCAGTTGAGTTGAGTCAGAATGGGTGCTCTGATCAGTCCTATGACCCAACTCAGTTCAACTCAACTGGTTTGCAAGTTCTGAACATTTTGAGTTGAGTTGAGCCGAATGTGACTCATTTGAACGGAACAGGATGACCTTCAGTCGTGACCCAGTTTTCTTTCGTGCAGCATCACAGTACCAGTCATTACTTACTTGTGATGAAATTAATATGATGTCACATATGATATGACATGCAGTATGGTGTCACCGTGTCATCCATATTATCATTGGGCCGTTGGCATCCACTTGCTCACTCATCATGCAGCATGATCATGGTTTTCTATGACAGCATCTTTGTTTGCGAGAGTGACCATAGTGCCTGACAGGCCATGGTCACAATTATGATTAGACTACTCAACAAATCTGACAGTTGAGTTGAGTTGAGTTGACTCAAGTCAGTGTGAGTGCTCTCATCAAGGCTTCAGTCTGGTACCCATTGGCCTCTGTGTAAGTTGGCCGCCAGTCACATATTCTGCCAGTGTAAAGCACAATTATGTCGTCGGTCATCAGTTTTGTGCAGTGATTGTGCATATGCCATGAAATATGCTAATGTTTGAATTACTGCAATATTAGTTGTTACAGCTCCAGAAAGAACAGCAAATCAAACAGTGCACGTCAAATGATGATGTAGCAGTTGTAGGACATGTTAGCATGATGTTGAGGTGTGTAGCTGGGAGAGCAAGAGGAGCAGCTGCGACGCGATGAAGAAGCGTTCTATGAAGCTAAGCGTGAAGCTGCACGAGTTGCTGCCAAGCTGCGTGTCGATGACCAGGCAAAACGTGATGTCACTGCGGCTGCTAATAATAGCTGGGCACCAGCTGACGAGTGGGAAATGTAAGCTGGTTTTAGATTTTATTTCAGTTTTGTCACACTCAGCTATGCTAGAGCACGACTTAGTCATAGGCCACGTGTCTGTGTCTGTTCATCACACGCTGGTAATGTGTCAAAACCTAGAACCTAGGATCATGTGGTTTTCACTGACGGGCAGTCTGGAGACTAGCTTTTTAGGACGAACTTTCATACCCTAGGTTGCAAGGTCTTCTAACCCTAACCCTGGTAACTCTGATCTGGAAAAACCACGTAAACGTGTCCCGCAGGAAACGTGTCCCGCCGTCCCTGCCATCTGCGTTACTCTGTAGAGGCAGCAGTGCACTATTTTAGCAGTGATGCATGCATGGGGGCACACTGCTATTAGCTGCAGACCAGACGTCGCCGATGCTGAGCACGATCTGTCAGTGCCATCTAAATCTTATTGTTTTAGTTGTGTGCTTAAAATTTGGTGTACTCTGTTTAAGGTTGTTTGTTTTTGTGACCTGATTGGGGCTTGTAACTGGTTATTAAGTAAGTAATAAAAAGGTTATAAAGTGCCGTAGTCATTAATGAGTTGCTATTGAGAGTTCCAATATTTACTGTTGATTTGTATCTCGTTTGCTTGATAATGGATATGGAACGAGCTTGGTGTTGCTTAGTGATACCTGTTAGTTGCCGTTTTATTGTTATTTGATGGGAGCCGTATTTTGAATTTGTATGTTTTATGAAGAGCAAATGGTGAAGACGATTTTGAACAGTTTCTAGAAAATGTTCGAGAGCGATCGTTAACGGCACGATCAAAAATTGCTGCTTCTCAGGGTTTGTTTTACGTTTTATTTGTGTATTATTGCATCTATTCATACAATAGCTATTTATCGTTGATATTTGTTACCAAAGTGATTGATGGCTGATATGAACTTCAGCACATACAATTTAGTATCTGTGCTGTAGTATTGATCGATTCGGTCTTGCCTCAGGGTATGCGAGTCAGTATATTCTGAGTCAGTCCTCAAGGCCAGAAATAGGGAGGGTTGCAGTAGGAAGGACATCTGGCATAATAAAATACCTTGGGTAGCATGGCTGTGCTTACTGTTATTCTCATCTGTGTGGGTGCTGCAGGGCTGTTAGTGGTCATACAATGAGAGGTGTGAGTGAGAGGGGACCAGCAACATAACAAATGGCCTCATCAAATCCAGAATTTGGCGAGTGTCAAGGAAGTGCGCATTCTTGTCCTCCGGCTTCTTCGTGTTTCTTTCAGCTGTTTCAGTATGGGAGGCTTGGGAGGGAAGGTTGGAAGAGCTTGTGAGGAAGTGGTGGTGGTATATTGGGTTAATATTTGTGAGAGTTCTGGTCACGCCCACCGAGGTTGTCCCAGATAAATGGGCCATTAGACGGTTGTTGTAGGTGCTTACTTGCATTTGCAGGTTTCTAATGTTAAAATACAAAATGTACTAAATCTGTAGCAGTAGTACTGCCTGCCCTCGTGGTGCTGTTGATAGCATTGCGGTGCGCGCTGCCTGGCTATGGTGATCGGAGAGTCTGGGTACGAGGCCCATGCTGGCCGGATCATTGTGTCAGGTTATAGCGGCATATGCTTTGAGATTAAATTCTCGGGCAGGCACATACTCGTAGCGTTTGACAGTGTCCTCTTTAATCTGTGACTGTTGGCTAATACTGGGTTTAGAGACGCTCAGTATTAACCGCTGCTTGAACCACTGATAACAGATGGCCTCCTGCTGTATGCGCTGGCTGGTCATCAGTGGCTGTGTTCACATGCACTGCTAAATTGGACCTTGGGGTCCACAGTGCGAGGTGCGCATAAGCTATGGCCGTCCATCATGCAGTAGGTATTAGCCGCCAGAGAAACGGTGGTTATCGGCCGAGCAGGGTGAATATCATGGCACAAGGTCTCTCCACTCCCACAACAACTACACACTACACACACCATAAGGTTAACCTGATGGTGTCGCGCAACACTACACTAGTCCCTTCCCTGGGGTTGCACATTGGGCCAGCCTGTGAGGCAGGCCTCAGTGCTGGCATGCGAAAGGAGCGTGTGCCACCCCAAAGGAGAAAGAGAAAGAAAAGAAAAAGCAACAATAGTACAGTATGCACAAAACTGAAGAGATTGTATTGTAAATTTGCTTATTGACTCACTGGTGGCATCGGCCTACAGGGCTGAACAAGCCATGCCCCTCAGTGGAAATGGAAACCGAAATCGTACATTTGCAGTTGTTATGCTCATGACGTTATCGTATGAATTATTGTAGCGGATCAAGTGTGATAGGTTTTTTTGTGATTTGTTTCATATCTGCAGCGATCAGTGTAGAAACATCAGCAGTTGCGTCAGAACCAACAAATGATTCACCTTCACAGCAGCCAAACACTGTCTGATTCAAGTACGTTTTAACACTGACCATTTATCCAGTAAAGGTAAAGGTAACGTGGAGTTATATAGCGCCTAGTCGTGAAACCTCTAAGGTGCTCACGCATGGATCACACAGTTTTACCTGCAAATTACACCATGCCTGCCTTTACCTCGTAAGTGTTCACCAGATGGCGCTACCACTGACTTGTGATAACGTCCGTCTAATTGCAGCTTACTACTCATCTGTCGACCCCGAAAGGATGAAAGGCTGAGTTGGCCTAGTTGGCTGACCTATAGCAGACGGTCTACCCACATAAGTGGTCACCCGTCAGCTGTAGGTCGAGCACAGGACAGGGAAAGTTCGCCGGTCAAAGACCAACGTTCTACCACTGTGCCACGCAACCAACTACTAGTAGCAGTAGTTGACACTGCAAAGTTCTACTGTGTTTTTACATATTTTTAAACTGTGTTTTTACATATTTTTTTAATCTTATGAAATTGCTTTCATGAGGCATCATACTGTATGTTCATATATTGTCTGTGTTGGAGATTTTACAGTGGCAGGCTCATGTTGTGTACTTCTCAGGTTATAGACCACATATCACCAAATTCTAGCACACACCTAGAGGGAGGCACTGTCTGCTGTTTGTGTTTTATTGTCATATTTAGTCCATTAAACATTGGCAGTGTGTAAATTTGATAATTCACTTTACATTGCATTACAAATGCATCTGCATTAAGTTATTCTGCACGTCATAGTTGGTTTGTGTTATTGCAGATGTACAGTTCACATGCTGTCATTGTTGGTAGGTCTAATGCAATGCGGACATGATGTGAAAACATTTGTATTTGATGGTCTTGAGGTTTGCATATCGGAGTAGGCGGATATTTCTGAAATGTGTGAATGTTCGTTTTCAGTTGTATTAAATATTAATACAACTGAAAACGATAGCACAGTTTTATGAGAAATTAGGTGTGTAATACATTTGCATTTTTAAACAGTACTTAGTGTATACCCATAGATTATAGTTTGTTAATGTTCACAGCAATATGATGTCAGTTCTATCAGTGCAGTTATTGGTGTATTTATGTTTAACAGATTAGTGTCATCTGATATGATGTGGATGCACTTTATTCTGATGCATTCTGTTTAATAATATTTAATTGTGGTTTTTCCAGTGATGGTTTTCTGTGTGTTGGTGTTGCTAATGTTTGATGTATCAGACTGAACATATGTTGTACAGATGCACGTCCACATATGCCTTATGCCACTTGTCAAATTCAGTGCACACTTTTGTGTAAAGTTTACGGGTTTTGTTTTTGCCGTTTTGTATGACACTATGTAGTGTAATTATAACCAGCATCTTTTCAGTGCTTTGACACACCGTTGGTTACTTTATTGTGTGTTAGGAAGTGCCTTCAGCCTGTAAAAAATCCTGTTTGTTAGGGGTCTGATAGGGGGACCCTGATGGTTTTGTTAGGAGACCCAGTCTAACCTGAGAGCATTTTATTGTATAGATTCGTTAGTATTAATTTTTAAAATTATGAACATTCAATGTGGGTGCATGTATATATTGAAAACTCTGTAGTACAGGTATACATTGTGAACTGTAGCTTCTCTGTGGGTAAGGCGATTCCTATCTGACATATGTCATGCATCTTTGTGCTGATGAGCTGATCTATCTCTGGATTGACTTATTTAAGTAAGCATGGCTGGCTGGATTTGTTATGTCTGAGGCATTGGATTGCTTGAATTTAATGCACTACCTTGTACAATATATGCTACTTTTGACTTTAATTGGCTTGACTTTTGTCTTTGTCTTTTTCTACCAAATAAATTGACTTGTTGGAAACTGCTGCATTATGCTGCACTAGACATGCTGTCGTATGATGAACTTCTGTGCTGAACGTTTCCTATGCAATGCTTGTTATAATCTCATCGATCATGTGATAATTTACTGCTGTTAGCTCGTGAGTGTCGGTTTTGTGCACATAAATGTTTTCCATTGTCATTCCCTCTCTGTGTGCTACTATGCACTTGCTGGCAAGCTGTGATTCTTTCACGTTGTTAATAAACAGGGTGAATATGTGTACAGAATGCCTTGCATTGAATATTTAACATATTGTTATAGAGGAAACAACGCCACAAAAATATCTCACCAGCCATGTCATTGAATGAACGGGATGCATATAAATAGCCCAGAAGTGCACCAGCACTTTTTGGATTATTCAACAAATATCGAGAATTATATTATTATAATTTATTATGTGTTCTAAAACATACAGTAACAGCGAATCTTGAGAAATCAACTTCCTGTGCTGCAACGGGCTCAAAAACTCCGAGCTGGATTCTGCTGTATATAGAAAATATTGAACAGTGCGATCGATAGCAATTTAGCAAAGCTACTGTCAGTGACTTTGAGTCGCTGACAGCGGAATGGACGTCGTCGTATCACCAAGACGCGTTTCCATGTTGAGTACTTCGTAGGAACATTCTCTTTGATGCAGCTGCGTGACTGCAGTAGAAAAACCACGACAAAACTTACTGACAGTAAAGCATTCGTCGCATTTGATGTATACGTCAAAATGTGAAGAAACATTATCCATCAACAACGTTTGAATAAATGGGGTCTGGACCATTAAAGCGCCTGACAGCCAACGTAATATCCACTTAGAGAACTTAAACGATAACTTAGGATGAATCAAACGCTGAGTAATATAGAAGAAGCGATTATATAGACATTTCTGTTAGACGTGATAACATCCATGCTGGAGAGCACTCAGACAACACAAACCTCAAGGGGGAAACATGTCGTCTCCTAGTTTGACCTTGTAACATGCTCCGGACGTTGGATAGAACACATACTATTAACGATTTCCTATTAGTGTTCTATATAATTTTGGCTGTATCTCTTACTGTTTCTGCGCTGTACAGTCGATTTTACGCCGAAGTGACCTTGCTGGGCAACTGCGGCCTCTAAATGACAATGGTCAGTCCGGATCAGTTCCAAAATGAAATTACCTTGAGACTGGGCCAAGACCTACCTTTGGTAAAAATTTAATGTCAATCCATAAATAACTGCGTGACGCTGCACACAGACAAGACTGGCAGACAAACCGACTTGCTCGCATACCGTCCGTCTTGGCCGGAATAGACTCCTTGAATTTGTACTATTTTTTAGAAATTTTTACCTCCCCTCAGTCTATCGTTGTGTGCAGTAACTATGCGTCCCACACCTGGTATCGGAACTTTGCGACACTTGAGTACTAGTACGACTGTTGCGACAACACAGCCGACCAGCAGAGTCGATACGACAATCGTCAACACTAAATATACGTTGTTAGTCGGTCTTGTCTCAGTTGACGCGGCTGTACGCTCTGAAACACACGAACAAACGGACAGGTAAGTAAGACACAATGCCTCCGCCTGCCAGTCTGTCCTGGCGGAGGCATAAAAATATGCTGTTAATTATAGTTAAAGTTTCAGTTCTGTCAGACCATAAATTGTAGCTTTATTTTAATATACATTGTGTCCACACAAAAAAAAACAAAGCCAGATTATTGTTAGCATAATTTTATTTAGAATTGATGAACTTTTGTAAAATTTGGAGGACTTATTCTTGAATCTACTCGGGACACAACTGCAGTTGCATCGAAGCCTGTGTAATAGCCTTACCCGAGACGTTTTATTTTAAAGACGTTTTGCAGAACTGAAACAGACTGTGAAGCCCCGTACGCACTAGCCGTCTTGACGGACCGTCGAGACGAACCGTCACGACGGTCACACTTTTTGACGACCGTCTCGACGGTAGACGGAGAATTTTTGAATTGGGGGTTCTGCTGTTTGACTGTTTTGTTTACCGTCAAAATGTAACTTGTCTGAAATGATTTACCAAGTGAGGTGAGGTGAAAGATAATCATACGCATTCGCAGACTCGCAGTTCTCTTAAAGCGCTGTGCCAAAAATTAGAATTTAGTTGCGGTTTGATGACGATATGCTAAAAGTATTTGGCTTTGTTTTTTTGTGGACACACTGTTACGCATGAATACGCCGTGGCTGTACGTACGCAAACACGGTGCATCAGCGGTCAGATTGAGAGTTACGTTACTGCTGGCAGCGACGTACGATCGTTGAGAGACGACGTTTGTCGCGTAACACTGCAAAGTCAGGTCGGTCGGTTCACTGATCGCTACGCCGCCACTACGACCGCACTCGCAGTCAGCCCGGTAGACGCGTCCAGGCGTTCGACGATGATCTGTCCACTCGAACCACGAGTACTGTGCCGCTGGATTGCCGTCCGACCAACAGTTCAGCCACATCACGCAGCTGTCGTCAACAGTCAGTGTCGTTGAGACTGATCGCACCGCATCTGCAGTGTCACCATACAACGACAAACGGGAGCTCTCGAATTTGAGAGGTCGATACTGTGTGGATTGTGTCGAATGCTGTTTGGGAAATGGGCAGCCATTAAAGGGGTGTTTATAGCGACACAACTCAACTCGACGTCGAGCTGAGTTGCGTCGCTATAGACACTTCGCCGACGCAACTGAACTCGACGTCGAGTTGTCGACACGTTCACAGCGTGAACACTGTCACATTCTAAATCTGTTCTTATATTAAATTTTGTTGTTAAGGATAATTTATCTGCTTCATCATACAAATTATATTTGTTACGTATGTTTTATTCTAGCTTAACAGCCTTGATTATACATCCGTTTTATATATCTTTCTTATTTCTCCATAAAACATTAATGGCACGCAATGGCCTGTTATGTGCTGATGTGCCGTTAAGAAACTACTCAATCAATCAAT
>Ga0209149_1001615_pt1 | contig 11685 bp, 6 predicted proteins | sample WorMetTyACAVOLI2_FD_187423 | JGI IMG/M metagenome (GOLD analysis project Ga0209149, IMG submission 187423) | Marine gutless worms symbiont microbial communities from Max Planck institute for Marine Microbiology, Germany - Olavius algarvensis... ...
TGGGTCACGACGTTCAGAACTGATCGGTGACAGTTGTTCACGCTGTGAACGTGTCGACAACTCGACGTCGAGTTGAGTTGAGTTGAGTTGTGTCGCTATAAACGGGCCTTAAGACAACTGATGTATGACAAGCTCGGACCGCTGACCATAACCGAGGCTGCCAATGTTAGTAAGGCCCCAGGACGTTTGAAACTTGTTTGATGATGACCCATGTATACGGGCATCTAGCTCGGAAACAGAAAGTCTCAAAAAGTTCGAAGTTGATAAAAATGTTCCCCTTCAAACAGTTTTGAAGCGGAAGCGTTAAAGCACGTGGTCATGTAACGCAGCGTGAAATGATAAACAACGAAGTATAGCAGTTCAGTAGCAAAATAAATAAGTAAACTGTTGAATAACTGTGCGCAGTGGAGATGAATCTAAATCAGCGCGAAGAGATGCAAAGAGAACGTGAACAGATCCTCGCAACGATCGCCGAGAACAGACGCGTCGATGAGGAACAGGCAGCCAAGCTGCGAGACCAGAACAGTGCCTACCGCAGCGACCTTCTCGGCCAGATCGACTACAACCGGAGACAGCGCGACCAGCAGCAGGACGAACGGAGACGACTAGAAGAGCGGCAGAAGGACGCCGAGCTCGAGTACCAGAGTAGGATCCAGTACCTTCGCGAGAAGCCGGTCATGCAGAAGATTCACCCGATACGTCGTGGTCTTTACCAGTCACAGTCTGCAGGCGCTCGACTGTCGCACCGCCATCATTCAGCCACTTTCAATCACTGACTACTATAGACGTCATAACCTCCGCCAAGAAGGCGGAGTTATGTGATCATTCTTTCTGTGTGGAGGTTGTGATCGTTCTGCCTGTCTGTCTGTCTGTGTATCACTCTGTGAGCACGATTACTGAAAAAGTAATGAGCCGATTTCATTGAAACTTGTGTTATGATTGGGCCTAGCAATTAACTTTTGGTGGGGCTTCGGTCCCAGATACGGATTCAAAATCGATTTTCCGCTTCCCTCACCATTGCGGAACAGGGAATTTTAGAAGATTTATTAGCACTTCTCATAGTAACCCATGATTTTTATGAAACTTGGTGAAATGACTGACGCCGACAAGATAATGGATTTGGAAAAGATGTGGCAGATATCGGGATCTGGATCCGGATTAATCCAGCAATCCTGATTGGAATCCCGGATCACTTTTGGCTGAAATTTTTGGCGTTTGCGGAGGTTTGCGCTCTCTGAGCACAGTCTTATTGCAGTATTATTATTATTACTTCCACGTCCTTGTTGTCCATATCAGTATCTTTAACCCTCTATAGGCACATCAAAACTGCAGAGCAACGGACCATTATACAGCAATACGGTGACTGGTACACTGGCCGTTGATGGGTGGACTGTTACATTTGGTACAGCAAGGAGGGGCCTGGGCGCGCTGGGGCCCCACTCAGACCCCTCCTCGCTGTACCAAATGTAACAGCCCACCCATCAACGGCCAGTGTACTAACTTCATATCATTCGATGTGGCACTATAGTTAACTTTGCACTCTAAAGGGTTAACTGTGTATACGAGTAGCCTACAGAAGTAACGTGATACTTGATAAACGAGCCAACTGTGTCTGTGTTGTTTCTCGCTCCTGCTACGATAGTGTTTCTGGTCGTCTGTGTTTGATACGATGTTTGTGAGCTTGTTTGTTTGTAACCGTCGATGTCTGTTAACAACATTAGACGAAGTCGATTAAAACTGTCGTCATGAAACTGTCTGAAACGACGTGCAGTGGCTGTAGGATCATGCCACTAAATTCGCCAGGTGGCAGCACCCTGCAATGGAGCGCGGGGCGAAGTTTGACGTGTCTGATACCGCTCGTTGTTTATGTATTCTATCAGTCCATGTGCGCGTGAGTCTTCATGCATGATGCTTCCAATCTTGCGCAGTTTCTATTAGCTGCATCGTGAACCTTAATGTTGTACCAATCTTCCACTTTTGTTTGACAAATGTCGCTTACGGTTGCTAACGTTTTGGGGGCCTGCCACTGCCACCCCTTCCCGGCCCCATCGTAGAATTGCCGCTGTTTCTTGAAAATATTGTGAGGCGGCTAATCCACGAAAACCTAAAAGGCTGTTAAGAATGTTGCTTTTATCGCACGCGCCATCTGTGTTTGTCCATCTGTCTGTTCGTCTGTCTGTCTGTCTGTCTGTCTGTTTGTCTGTCTGTCCGTCCCTCTGTCTGTCTGTCCCTCTCTCTGAATGTCTGTCCGTCTGTCTGTCTGTTCCTCTCTCTGTATGTCTGTCTGTCCGTCTGTCTGACTGTCTGTCTGTGATCGTTTCTCACGTTTCTTAGCATATACTTTCTTCAGCGTATGGTTGCCCTATACAGTGTGTCTCAAAAAACCGGACCGAACCATTAATATGACATAACTTCACCTGCAGTTTACAACGTTCACTAATTATTTTTGGCACAGAAACACTTTATTCAATTCTCTATTCATACAGTAAAAAGTGTTTTTAATTGGCGTAGAACCAGCTGTGTGGTTTCCATAACAACAGTAGTGACTTGACACACCTGAACCGCGGATTTCTGGGCCGACTTCGAACAACGTATCATCGGCAGGGCAATAAACCAGTGGCAGAACGACTGTGGAGCTGCGTCAAGGCCGAAAGACATCATTCGAACACATGTTGTAACTTTTGATATCGCAAAACATTTTATTGTTCCGACAGAAACACTGTTTGAAAGATTTACATTTTCGGTACATAAGGCAGCGTAAACATGTGGAATGATATGTAGTTAGTGATTGCTATGGTAACTCGCTTTAGCTGGTACTTTGCTGCAAACACAACTGGTTTAGGAATATTAATCACATGTTATCTGTGAAATTTTGTTTAAATTAAAGAACTTTTGATCGAGCTATGTCAAAATATCGTAGGGTCCGGTTTTTTGAGACATAGTGTGTCAAGTCACTATTGTTGCTATAAACACCACGCAGCTGATTCTAAGCCAATTTAAAAACTTTTTGAATTGAGAATTGAATAAGGTCTCTGTCTGTGCCAAAAATTGTTAGAAAACTTTGTGAATTGGTGTCATATTAATCGTAGCGGTCCAGTTTTTTGAGACATAGTGTCGTTTTTCCAGTACTAAGCATCTTTGCAAAATTACGACGGCGTCACGCCGGACAGGGGCGTTGAGTATACATAAATTTCGCGATATTCGACTACTTTGGCATCATCAGCAACTTGCTCTTGATCTTAAAAGTTGAAAGTTGAACGTGAATTTGGTCGAACTTGAACTTGCCATCAGTGCCAGCTATGCTACTAATGGCGACGGGGGCTTATCGTGTTGTTACTCTGTGTGCGCAGCTGACGCGCGATCTGTTAGCGAGAGCTACGTTTCTTGTCTGTACTGCAGAAACGTTGCATAAATTATTGCAGTGATGAAAGTTTTGTTGCATGCAAATGTCGATAACGTTTTCTTTAGACATCCATGTGACTTACTGACAATGACGGATCGTTTTTGACATGTAAGATCTGTTGTGATCCCGTGTCTGAGCAGCGGACGCTGTTCTAGACTCCAAAGGCAATTATAGTGCCACAGCAAATAATACAAAGTTGGTACACTGGCCGTTGATGGGTGGGCTGTTACATTTGGTACAGCGAGGAGGGGCCTGGGTGGGCTGCGGCGTTGACAATGTTTTCCACCTGTCCGTTCGTCTGTCCGTCCGTCCGTCTGTTACCGAACTTGTGAACACGATATTTTGAAAACGGATTTTGATGCCAAGTGGTCCAAGGGCAACGGGCATGAAACGGTCAACTTTTTGAGTCAGTAGGTCAAAGGTCATCAAGGTCACATGAACTTTAGGTAGATTTGGAGGCCTGGCGGAGGCATGATTCGCGATCTCTAGGTTTTCTAGTTGTTACGTTATGCCATCAGGTCGGTTTTTCTATCATGTGCAGGATTAGACCTACTGCAAAATAATCATAACTTTTTGTTATGATTAGGCCTACCAGTCGGAAGAACTGATTAACTTTTGGTGGTGGTACGGATTGCGCGTCACTGTTCCACTTCCATTGCCTTACATTGCGGAATAGCGGATTTTAGGAGATTTACCAGCATTTCTCATAAATACAGTCACTGGCCGACTTTCACGACACTCGGCGAAATGGCCGACACCGACGAGATAATGAATTCACAACATTTCTGGAGCGATCCGGCAGACATCCGGATTAATTCGGAAATGTGGATGCCAATCCGGGATCGCTTTTGATTGAGGTTAGACTCCTTGGCGGAGGTTTGCGCTCTTTGAGTACAGTCTATAGTTATTATTACTATTATTATTGTTATATCGTCGTCTTTATCAGTCGCCAGCTACGACAGTTTTGAAGCTTTTCTGCTGTTTAGGCTACAGTGAACAGATTGCATAGTGCGCGTCGGTACGTGTCGGAGGACGTGTCATATGAATCTGTGTTTCAACGGTCACTGTCTGAATCGTACCCGGTCGTGACGTAATCGTTCAATTTAACTATAGTCCAACGTGCATCGGAAGTTTAAACGGGACACCATATAGTACCGAGCAGCGTCAAAGTATCTTGCTGCGGCTGCTTGTCCGCTTGCTTATCTGTCTGAATCTTGCTGCCTGTCTGTCTGTCTGTCTGTCTCTGTGTCACGATGCAAGATGACGTAACACGGCGCCGGTGGTCTCAACTCAATGCTGTGCTTCCATTCATCGTTTACTCTTTCACCTGCAGTGGCGTATAGCTAGAGGTGTTCGTTTAGGTGTTCAATCAACATGGACACTCTGAATTCATGCCCCTCACAAATATAATCATTTTAATTTCAGTAAACTTTTTTTTGAACTTGACAAATACAATATTGCAACGTTTGCTAATTTAAAAGGCACAAAGCATTTCTTGATGTCGAATTTAGTGACGAACAATCGATTTATTTTGCTTACCTGTAACCTAGTCGCTCTGACGATAGCTGGCAAGGTGTTTATATTTGATCGCCTGTGTTTGTAGCTTTTCTTTGTTACGCCAGGTGGCAGCACACTAAATACACATATGTAATGAAAGCACCAATTAAATTAGCGATGTTCGTTACCATACAACATACGAGAAACCGGTTTCAGCTGTCGTATAATGAAACTTTCATAACAATTACGGCTCTGGAATCATGCCGTTAAATTCGCGAGATGGCAGCACCCTGCAGTGGGGCGCAGGACGAGATTTGATGTGCCTGCAGCACCACTTGAGTTCTTTCTGTTAAGTAATTTCGGCTTCGTGTTGGTTATAGCAACGTTGTATTTTTAATATTCGGTTGTTACTGGAGGACCGTCAGCTACGCCCCTGCCATGCATCACGTCTTCGCTCACTCAAATTTCGTGTGAATGACCCTTAGTACGTTCATGATAGACGAGATGTCTTAGATGTCGTCTGTCTGTCCATGCGCGTCCTCGTGCTGTGCCGCTGCGCGCATTATTGCGTTTTTAAAGATGAAAGGTGGGAAATTCGATACTGTAACCGCGCAGGACGCTACTACCTCTCAGAGTACAGTACATAGGCCTACGCAGTGATCCGTGTAGCCGAAGCAGCTGCAACGATTTCTTAAAATATTGGGAAAGGTGCGGACACACTGACACAGACTGTACACTGCTGAACGTGACGATTCCCTAGCTGAACTTTCAAGGCTTTTCGTGTGCAATTCACGATAATGTGTTGTTATACAGTGTTTCATCAAAATTTATAATCTGTCCAATATACACGTTGGGCCAATAAAGCATTGTTTAACAGACAGAATAAAAGTTAAGCAAGTTTACACAAATGAAGTTGTCGACAAACGACAGTCCGCCCACGTAGGCACCTGGCAAGCACAGGGCAGTTCTCCGCATAACTTTTACGGGTCTCCGTTCATCGTTAAGGCCCGTCTGTAGCGACGCAACTCAACTCGACGTCGAGTTGAGGTGAGTTGAGTTGTGTCGCTATAAACGCCCCTTTAGTATTTGTCACGGTATATGGACGTTTGTATCCACTCATCATCAATTGGGGCTAGTCTCAAAATTTGGGCCTAGCCAGTAGCCACTGTTCGGAGTCGTGTGCGTCCACATCCAAGAACCGTCCGTGACAAACTAGGTCAGAAAAGTTAAGTCCGCATTTAACTGGCAACCCAGACGATGTCTCACATTGTCGAATCCTGCCCCCTGACAAAACTGAATGGTGGCTTATCTCGGCTACACTCTGCGGATGAGGACGCTGTTTCATGGCTGACCAATTATGGTAAATGACACGCATACGAGAAGAAGAAGACTGGCAATTTTGCAGCGATGGCTATCGTTGTTTACCTGTCATTTGTCAACAAGTGTTTCAATTACGAGAGAATGAAAAAAACAAACAAACACAACGTCTTTAGGGGGCTGTGAGTGTGGCGGTATGTCACGTGACGAGAATAGTTAGAACTGTGACATTATCTGCTGCCATATTGTGTTCGCTACTCGCTAGATGGCGTGTTCGCTACTCACTCGCTAGGCGGCGTGTATTTGTGTCGTCGACGTCTGTCCAGTCGACCGTGTCCTGTTGATGATCCCAGCACGCTGCACAGTCAGTTGCACATCGCTTCAAATATCTTCGTCGCCAGACTACACAGGGGAGCAGGGCCTGGCAAAAATTTGGGGATGGGTGAAGGTTTAGAAGATTTTGGGTGTGCAGGGGACAGCCGGGTTTTATGGCTAGCGGATCCAAATTTTCAGATGTAGGCCTACATTTCAAATCACGATCACTTGCGCTCTTATCAGGGAACTACCCCAAACCTGGGATTTGTGCCAATCTCGCGCTAGCACATGGCTCGGTCAGGGGTTTCAGACCCCTAGGACTCTATAACTCGACCAAGTTTGGCGAAGCCACTAGTGTTGTGCAATGAATAGCGATCTAGTAACAAAAGTCGTATGATCGTAACTTTGAGGAGCTGCTAACAGGCGCGTGAAGAAGTTTCGCTGAGATTGTCACGCATTGGCTGGCATTGAGCCTGCGATCGCTGGATCACCATGCAGTTCTTCGCGTCACAAGCTTTGCTCACAGGTCACAAAATACGGCGACACGCTGTTTAATATGCTTTAATATCTGCAAAAGACCACAAAATATTAAAATCGGTTTCAAAATTCTCCATATTACAGAAAATAAAGAACAGACTGATGGTGACCTTAGAAACGTTGAAGAAAATATGGACAAATCTAGGCAAACGAATTGTTGTAGGCGCCCTCAGTTTGAATCCTGTGAAGGCCACCTTCGTAGTTATGCAACTTTAGCGGTTTTACGGAGGGAGCACCGCAGGTCTTCAACTTGGCTGACCCCATATTACTATATTCTCGCACTGATAATAGGAACTATGGGGGCCAGTGGGCCACGCCCCTGAAATTATTCGTCTGAAACTGCGGCGTAGTTCACGCCTGTGATCTCGGCAGCCACACACGACGGAGTCGTTCTGCCGACACCCGTCACGTCGAACGATCACTCAGTCGTTAATCGTCCAGCACTGACACGTGCAGTCGGCATTCACGTCTTCGCCTTACCGTCCTTACAGACTCGCGTGTACAATTCGTCTTCGTGGGTGTCCCTAAGTCACTTGCTGATATAACAAAACACAGGACAAATCACACACCTTTACCTACCAATTGGTGCTTACGCCTTTCCCGTTGGTGCTGCGTTGCTTGTGGACCATAACGTGGCTCAATCTACTACAGTTTGAAAGCCGCTTGAAGTGATTTTACCTGCACATAAAACCTGTACGTGTAAATGTTAGACACGTAGAATAAAATATGGACAAATCTGGGGAAACAATTTGTATTGGCGCCCCCACCCCCATACTTGCTCAGCCTACAGGTAAAACCTGTTTTACGTGTAGGCGAAGCAAGTATTGTGATCATCATGTGCGTCTGTTTGTCTGTTTGTTCGTGTGCAAGATATCATGAAGTCGTTGATAGATGTCGACCAAACTTGGTAGGCATGGGCAAGGAGTGACTCTCTAGAAGTGGTTAAATTTTGATGTAAATTTTGATTCCAGATGTGGATCCAGAATCACTTTACCACGTCTCTTAACATTACGAAATATGACCTTCTACAATATACTGTCACTCGCCAGAAGGCGCCACCGCACGCAGTTCTGCGTGACACGCGGTTCATCGCAGCTGTGGTGTGGTGTGCTGTGGTCCCGCTGTCCGACAGAGTTTAACTTTAATTGCATCTGTCGCCGCTTTAAGTCTGACTATTCCTACTTACTTTTACAGAATAACAGCATAACGAATCTATGGCCAGAAGATAGTATAATGCTAAGTAATCCGGTGCTATAGTAGATTGGCATTTTTTTCAAATTTTCGCTCATGAATTTTCTAATCCACTATCAGAATTTGCCAAATTTGTTGTGGTTTCTCGCTCGGGTGCGAAAGGACAGGGCTTTTGCATTCGAAAGATTGCATAAAATTAAAGGCGTAAAACCGTAAATTTGACGAAGTTCATTACGTTTGACATTTAAATCTTTTTACATGTGGTCCCACATTCACTGTAAACCTGTTGGCAAATTGGTAATAAAAGACAACGTTTCGAACTCACACCGAATCAAAGTTATCGATTACGATTACACAATTAGTGAGTGTGCTTATGGTATTCAACTGCAGTGCTGTGCGATTTAGAACAACGCTTAAACAATCTTGTGGGCTAGCTACTACCGGGCTAGTTAGTTGTGCGCGACACGTCGAGATAAGGCGGCGCGTGGCGTCGACTGGCCCCGATGGCTCGTAATGAAATCATCAAATGTCATCTTCATCATCAACACGAGACAGTATCGGACTGGACCACTGCAACGGCGTCATGTCGAGCTGCTCGATCCTCGCTTTAATTGTGCTTTTCGGCCACCGGTCTTTACTAGAGGCGTGCGCTCCGTGTCTGGATTCTGGACTCAAATCCGCAGCATTTTCCACACACGCGGACAATCCGTAAACAGCTTGAGACGGCCAGTAAGTCGTGCATACGCAGTCCACTGACTGCGGATCAAAATTATTGTGGTTTTCCAGAAAAGGCGTAACCGCCAAGTACCTCCTTTGATTCATTACCTTTCATTTGCGGGATTTGGTGGAAGTCGTGAATCCCTATTAATGTGGAGATCCTACTTTAACTACAATAATATGAAACATATTTCAATGTTAAAAATAGCCAAATACAAAACCCACACGTTGCTGTACTGTACATCGTCGATCTGGCTACTTTTACCTGGGAGTGTGTTGTAACCAACTACATAGGCCTAATAAGTTTACTTCTGGCGCAAGGCTCACGGGATGATGTACTGTGAATGATTGTCTTGTCGTTGCAACGTGCGATTTTCGTTGCAGGGATCGCAGCGATCGTCGCTGATTCTTTATAGACGTCGGCGCTTTATAAATCATTTACTTACTTACTTACTTACTTATCAGTTGCAGCCACAATGTGTATTCACCGTGTTAATGGAATTGCGGATCGACAACGGACCGAAAGTTTCATGCTCCGCACATCTCATGCCTAACTTAGACATCGTGTGTCGTCGCCTGACCCCCAGTGAGTTGAGACGACATTAACGGTTCGGCGGTCAGTCGACAGGGGTCGCTGCTAATGGTCGTTACCGTGTCCTTGGAGTCCGTGATGCCTGTCTCTTTATGTCATCAATCATCGTTCGTTTCCTTGACACCATCCTGCTGCTGCTGATGCTGGTTTTATGATCACGTGATCGTTCTGTTTGTTTTAGTAGACGACGACGAAATAATAAGCAATGGCAAGTCGATGACTTTAAGATTGTTTAAGAATAACGTTTTAACTTGTGTTTTTTCATTTGTGTCAGCGCTGTTTTACTATTGTACTATTTACGTCACAAATTTGAGTCGAGCACCTCAAAATGTGTAGTAATTTTATGCCACGTATAAGTATTAACTTCAGGGAAGTTACTACGTTCTAGTCTCTCTCTTCCAGAATAGAATTCAGTTAACGGGTCAATTAACTGTTTAAAATTTAAAAAAAATTGTCTTATTATTTTTGTGACTACTACTTAACGGTGATTTGGTAAAGATATCTGAAACACTGCCAAATTGCAGTATTAAATTTAAAAAATAACGTTCTGGTTGAAATCGCAAGTTGCCGCTTTACAATTAGTGTCCCTCGGGCCTCGACCGAGACAAAAATTTCAATATTAGTGGTGTACATTAGGCCTAATTATCTTTGTCACATACGAAATTTCTGACTACGCTCCCCTGTGTATGGTTCGCTTCCATAACGTTTTTCTACACGGTGTCCCAAAAAATTAGTACACGAAACTCATGGCGATAACTTTGTCAATTCTTAACGAATTTTCCAAATTCTTTCACTGCTGGAAAGAGAAGTAAATTCCAACAAAATCCATGTAATACTTTCCACCAAACCTTCAATGTGTTGCCGCACTACCTTGCAAAACTAGAAGTTCGAGTTTTGGCATATCTGGAAGAAAATGCAAACGAAAATGTAATAGCCTATGCATTGATTTTTGAACGCACACCAAATTTTAACGCAGTTAGCTTACTTACTTACTTGTTGTTTTAATTTCCGGTTCCTGTTAAATATTCTTTGTAAACAGCAGTTGATTTTATCGTCTGCTGTTTACAAAAATGATTTTATCGTCTGCTGTTTATAAGCTTGCTTATCTAAGCAAGTGTTGTGAACTGAAGGAACTTTTTCTGCATGTTTGGCATGGCATTGACGAGACCATCATTGACAATGCAACTGACGAGTGGCGTGGACGTCTTTCTTTGCGTATGTGTGCAAGCAAAAGGCGGATACTTTCCGCCATATGACAAGAGACGTTCCTGTTTTTGTCAAATGTGACGATTTTTAGATTGTTATTTTTTGGAAATTACCACGAATTCGAACTTCTAAATTTCACAACGTAGTGCGGTAACATACTGAAGGTGTGGTGGGAATTGTTATACGGCTTTTGTTTGAAATTTACTTGTCTTTTCAGCAGTGAAAGAATTTTGAAAATCGGTTAAGAATTGACAAAGTTATCGCCATAAGTTTGGTTTTGGTGTACTACTTTTTTGGGACACAGTGTAATGTAGACTTCAAAATAATGATGTTAATGCTCGTTAAATTCAATGTCGTTACGCCTATTTAAGTATTACTATTGTCTACGGTGAAATAAAGATGTCTACTGAATGCGACACCAGCAGTTACTATGGTTTCCAGGTGCTGTGCAGTAATCAGCTGACACTGGCTAGCTCGGCTGTCAGTCATCGACGTCTCAGCCAATCACAGCGCAACGAGCACCTGCTGTTACGTCACCGCCTGGTGCGGCGGTCACACTTCAAAGCGCTCAAGTTCAGCAGCTGTAGCGTGAAAGACTGATTTAGTGTCCGCACCCTCACTGTGTCTATCTCCAGCAGGTAGCTGACTGAACTTGTCTTTAGTCGTTCACGTCTAGTCTGCCAAAATTCCAAAGGTAAGCAGTAGCCTAATCATTTGATTGTCAGTCACTAGAATGTAGGAGTATGTTGGCGACATTAAACTGTAGTGAGTAGATTTTAGCCGGCTTTTCTCTTCGATGAAACCGCTATAAGATAGCTGACCAGAAATGTAAAAAGGCAGTAGATGACTTTATTACACGTAAAGAGGCTGAATTAATTGATCAAGATAATCTGGGCCGCTTTTACAAATA
>Ga0209149_1001616_pt1 | contig 11685 bp, 4 predicted proteins | sample WorMetTyACAVOLI2_FD_187423 | JGI IMG/M metagenome (GOLD analysis project Ga0209149, IMG submission 187423) | Marine gutless worms symbiont microbial communities from Max Planck institute for Marine Microbiology, Germany - Olavius algarvensis... ...
GGTAGAATAGAAAGTGTAACCAAATAAACAAATAAAAATACAAAAATTAATTAATGTATTTAATTAATCTAATTAACTGTTTATATTTGAAGTAGTTTTTGGCGTAAAGTTGGGGAAAATATTGGGGGAGAACTGGGCCACAGCATCGGGATTCGGGATCAAGTGGGTGGATTCCGTAGGGGAGCGGTCGTCCCGGGAGGTGGACTATTTCTCAGGAAAGGAATCAGGGGATGTCGCCCCGACGAACTGTTGAAATGCAAAATCGTGCAGGCTGGTGTATGAGGGATAATGTCAACGAAAAAGGGTCATCAGTCGGAAAATTATCGGGGCATTGCCTACCGCAATAAAATTATTGGGAGCACGTGCCTCAGTGCTCCTCCCAGAGAAGTTTACGCCTGGCTGTGGTTATGTAAGTGCATTCGACGAATACCGTTTGGAGGTGCAGGATAGCACTCGATGGCGACGTCCTCTGCGTGGTTACAGTTTGAGTTGCCCCAACCCGTGTGAGAGCAGTCATCCAGTGAGGTGTCTGTTGGTGAACACTCGACTTCATCCAACCAAATAGGACCGGTTCCGGGTCCATAGAAGTTGGCAATTACTTCACCGGAACGTCTGCATCGGTAAAATTTACCCGATTACAGCTTGAATCTGACTTCAACCCGTATGTTAAGGGTGATGTATCAAGTTATGTTCTTTACTTTATATTTGCTTATCTTCACGTGAACTGCTGTCGAGCTCAGCTATCATGCTACTGCTATTCTCCGTCACACGCTGGTAATGCGTAAACTAAGTAATGTAGGATGACGCGCATTTCACCATCGTATATCTAAAGAACTCTAGTTTTTGGTACCAATTTTCATACCCTAGATCACAGGTACTCCGTACCATAACCAGGTCAGTTAGGGTTATGGTAAAAAAAGGTAAAGGTAAAGGAGCGTATAGTTCTTCGTGAAATTCACCTCAGAACTACGAGACGCCACTTGTCAAATGGGATCACATCTAAGATTCTGCTACCCGACAGAGGTGGCCGCCCCGCCTTCACCCCAACCGGGCAGGTTGGTACTCGATTTATCGACCCCGTAAGGATGAAAGGCTGAGTTAACCTAGTTGGCTGGTTACATACCGAAATGGTTTACCCGTCCACAGACGGTCACCCATCCGAGTACTAACCGGGTCCGACGTAGCGCAACTACGTTGATCGAAGCCAACGCGTTACCACTAAGCCAAACCGCCAACTCCGTACCATAAGTCTAACTGACCTGGAAACGTGTGTCTATAAAGAATAGGAGAATTAACTCAAGGCAGCCACGGTAATGACTATGTATTAGCCAACGACAATCACAGCAGCGAAACAGCAACTGAATCGCAACACTCGACGCCGCACCATATTATGTCCGCAAGCTGCAGCATCACCACCACCACCACCACCAACAGCAGCAGCAACAACAGTCTAGTTACACAGTAGGGAGCGAGTCCAAGTCAATGACTATTACATTACAGGATACAAGTCACATTATTAATTAATTAATAAGAAAGAACCATCAATTTATAATTACTTATCGATAATTACTTATCCATAACTAATCAATTAAATTTATTAATAATAATTAATTGACCGCGTCACTTGACAAGTGGGCTATTTTTAGCGATGACGCGAATGACGGCGCGCTGCTATTGGCTGCAGACCAGACGCCGCTGATGCTGAGCGCGATATGTTAGTGCTAGCTATATCTCTTGTCTACCACTATCTCTTCACTATTCACTTTTCAATGCGTGCAATAGGAAAAATTTTAACATATTGTGTCTAAAAACTGGACCCCTTGGTACAGTTTCCAATAACTCCAACCAATTTCGCCAAATATCAATAATTTTGGCACACAGAATCGACATTAAAATCTCCACTTACTAAAACATGCTTTTTGCGAAATGTTTATAACAGAGAATCATTTGAGGTTTTTACCGCGCGACGCATATGCACAGGGCGGACTATGCTGTGGCAAGATGTCTGTCCGTATGTCCGTCTGTCTGTCTGCCTGTCCGTCACACGCCGGTATTCTGTCAAAAAAGCTAAACATATCCTCAAACTTTTCTCACCATAGGGTAGCGACGCCATTCTAGTTTTTGAATACCAAACAGCATCACGATATTTTCACAGAGACACCGATAACGGGGCGTCGAATGCAAGGAATGAGGTATGAAAAACGCGATTTTCGACCAATATCTCGCAATATCTTAAAAAAAGATACAAGATACAGCCATAGTTACTATGGAATGCGAATTGAAAACCTTAGCAAACTTTCGAATGGTACCATTTTAATGACCTTCAGTGACCCCTAACCCCGATTTCAAGGTCATACCAGTATTTGACGCTGAATATCTCAGAAACAGCTAAAGATACGGCCATAGTTGCTACAAAAGGCGAATAGGAAACCGCAACCAGGCTTTTCAATAGTACTATTTTCAACGACCTTGAGTGACCCTTAACCCAGATTTCAAGGTCAATTTATTTAACGTCAAAAAAACTCGAAAATGGTGCAAGGTAGAGCTATACTTACAATGGCAGACCAACAGTAAGTCGTGTGATCTATCGAACGGCGCCGTTTTCAACGACCTTGAACGACCCTTCCCCGATTTCAAGGTCACGCCATTATTTGATGCTGAATATCCCAGACACGGTACGGGATACAGACATAGTTTCAATAAAATACTAATAGGGACTTACACATGCCCTACTGAAAGGTGTCATTTCGAAATAAACAATGACAAGAAGCGTCGAGCGGTCTCTCTGCGACAGCTGAGCTGCTCGTTCTAGTGGCAGCCAGAACAGAGGCTAGTGAACAGTGACTGAACGGATGGTTTTCTCAGCTTAGAAACAAGACCGCTAAAAACCGCCCGCCTACATTTGATGCCTCCGCAGGTGCACATGTGTAACGGTTGGCACAAAGAGAACGTGAAATCTTAAATGCTCCACAGTCCGTTGCAGCCTATGTGAAGCACAACAAAAACTTAGCTATTGCAAACAGATCGCGCGTCATCTGCGCACACAATACGTCGAGAGCATCTATAGGTCTAATCACCCATGACCTTGAAATCTAGGTCAAGGGCCACTCAAGGTCAATGGAAACAGAACCATTGGATAGATCATACACGACTTACTATTAGTCGAGTTATTTGACGTTGAATATTATCGTGACCTTGAAATGTGGGTTAGAAGTCACTCAAGGGCATTGAAAATGGTATCATTTGAAAGCTTTGGTACGGTTTCCTATTCGCCTTCCATAGTAACTATGACTGTATCTTCAGCCATTCCGAAGATATTCAGCGTCAAAGAATGACCTGACCTTGAAATCTAGGTTTGGGGTCGTTCAAGGTCATTGCAAATGGCGCGGTTCGATAGACCACGTATGACTTTCTATTGGTCCGCCATTGTAACTATAGCCCTATCTTGTACCGTTTTCGAGTTATTTGACGTTGAATAATATCGTGACCTTCAAATCTGGCTTAGAGGTCACTCAAGGTCCAGCGCATTAGAGGTTTTTCTACGAAGATGCGCTATATAAATCGACATTATCTATCTATCATTATCTATCTATCTAAGGTCAGTGAAACTGGTGCCATTCGAAAGCTTTGGTGCGGTTTCTTATTCGCCTTCTATAGTAACGATGGCGTATCTTGTATCATCTGCGAGATATAGCGACTTATTGGTAGAAAATCGTGAAATTTTTATACCCCACCTGTATTTGTCGCCAGCAGGTGACCCCATCGGAATTTCCTGAAGATGTTTGATGGTCATGAAACTAGAATGATTAAGCCACCGTATGGTGAAAAAATATGACAATATGTTAAGCCGTTTTCATCTAATACCGGAACGTCGCAGACAGAGACAGACAGACGGACAGACATAAATACAAACAGACAGATTTGCTACATCAATATCGCGCGTCAGTGTGCTGATGCGCGATAAAAATAATGCAATTTAGTGTCAGCCATGCAGAATTTGGTCATTTCTCTTTTGGGGACATTGACAGTAAATACAACATCATAAGTCACAGAAAAAGTAACTTTTATGACAATGAAATGTTAAATAAAAGAAACATTATCTTACGCACTTATCCATCTCTTCAATAAAGTTATGTTAGCACATGCTAATGCTATAACTGCTATTTTATAATTCCAACTGGTTTCCTGTTTTTATCAGATTTCGCGAAAAAGTGTGTAATTTAATGAAGACTAAATTGGTTATTTTTTTATACCAAAAAATTACTAACAGGAGCTTCTTGGAGTTATTTGAAAATGTAACAGTGGTCTGGTTTTTATCGCGCGTCAGCAGACTGACGCGCGATATTGATATAGTAATCCTGTCTGTCCGTCCGTCCGCCCGTCTGTCTGTCCGTCCGAAACGTTCCGGTATTGAATGAAAACTGCTTAGTATGACTGCCTGTCATAGTTTTTTTCCATCATATTGTAGCCCAATCATTGTAGTTTTATCAGCATCAAAGACTTTCACGAAATTCCGATGGTATCACCCTCTGCGGGGGCAATAAATACAGGTGGGGTATAAAAATTTCGCGATTTTCTACCAACTAGACGTTGGCATGTGACGATATCATGCCAACCGCATGGACGCCCGCCGCAGCCAGTTCGAGGGCAGCAATGTAGTTGTTTTAGAATTACCGCATTCTACGGAGTTCGGGCGGGAGAGCAGAGAGTTTGCGAGTGGGGTCCGAAAATATCGAAAATTTGATGACGGTCGTTGACAGACTAGACGAGCTGCAGGCATCATGAGTAGGTAGAAGAGAGTGTAGCAGCACGCGGCAGCGAACGGGAGCCATACGCATGGACGTCCATGTAGACGGGCTGTGGCCACTGCCTAGGCACATGTGATGGAGGTTTCGCAAGGTAGCGGCGTTTGCGCGGCTTTGTGTATTCGGCGAATAGGAAACTGCACCCAAGCTTTTGAATGGTACCAGGTTCAATGACTTTGAGTGACCTCGAACCCCGATTTCAAGGTCACGATATTATTCAACGTCAAATAACTCGAAAATGGAGCAAGATAGAGCTATAGTTACATCGTTATGTCGCATATGGTCTATCGAACGGCGCTATTGTCAGTGACCTTGAACGACCCATAACCTGGTTTTCAAGGTCACGCATAAATATATCTTGAATATCTCACAAACGGCTACAGATACGGCCACTGTTATTATAGAAGCCGAATAGGAAACGTCAAATAACTCGAAAACGGTACAAGATAGAGCTATAGTTACAATGGCGGACCAATAGAAAGTCATATATGGTCTATCGAACCGCGCCATTTGCAATGACCTTGAACGACCCCAAACCCAGATTTCAAGGTCAGGACATTCTTTGACGCTGAATATCTCCGAAATGGCTGAAGATACGGCTCTACTTACTATGGAAGGCGAATAGAAAACCGTACCCAAGCTTTCAAATGGTACCATTTTCAATGACCTTGAGTGACCTCTGACCCATATTTCAAGGTCACGATAATATTTAATGTGAAAATGTGAAATAACTCGACTAATAGTAAGTCGTGTATGATCTACCAAATGGTTCCGTTTGCAGTGACCTTGAGTGACCCTTAACCTACATTTCAATGTCACTGGGTTATCGTAGATGCCCTCGACGTATTGTGTGCGCAGATGATGCGCGATCTGTTTGCGATAGCTAAATTGTTGTTTGAGACACCCGGCAGCAGGAATTACAACAGCGGTTACACGGTGGGAGTTAGCTTAGAAATCAGTTAGGACGGAAAAGGGTATTTAACAATCAATTATTAGTTTATAATAATTTATAACGATTAATTCTCGATTGCAATCAACATTCAGTAATTAATAATTAAAATAAATTACACTGACAGTGTCTCACAACGTATACATATTCTATCTACTAAATTGATTACGTAACACACAAATTATTAACCGTTGACAAAAAAATCGAACAGTCAAAGCATAGTTGATGTAATTAGCTGCATAATACAGACAGAACAAGCCATTACTGGCAGTTTTTGCCGCGCGATGCTATGCAAGCTCGGCCTATGCCGTCATGCGGTATCTGTCTGTCTGTCTGTGTGTCTGTCTGTCTGTCTGCCACGTTCGTGAATCATGTCAAAAGGAATAAAGATATCTTCGAATTTTTTTCACCGTCGGGTAGCCACATCATTTTGGTTTTTCATACTAAACGGGGTGGCGATATTCCGACGGGAATCCCCCCCCCCCAACGGGGGCGTCGAATACAGGTGGGGTAGGCAGAAAACGCGATTCTGAGCCTATATCTGGCTTCAATGCCTGCTGTTAACGCTGCAACCGACTAAGCGCGCTCTCGCACTATACACAATCACGGTCGACCTCGAATCGTGTGTATGACAGCAAGGCTCGACGTTACGCCGAAGACAACAGAACAGAATCGAATTGTACGCACTGGTAAACCTGAAGCCGAAGTAACTAATAATAAAAAAACTGCGCTCGAGGTACTATATTGAAGCAACGAAGCTAGCTAGTAGCTAATGACAGACATGAAGCATCGCGCGGCCTCTTTGCAACAACAGAGCTACTGGTGTTGCTGTGTACTGATACCTTAGTAAGTAACAGAGAGTCTCTTTAGCCTACGCCCTGACGCTTGTCGATAATTTTATATTCACGAGTTCTTAAGAAAGACAAGAAGCTCAGCTGTCGCACAGAGGCCGCTCGATGCTTTGTGTTTGTCTGTAGTCAGCTTCAACATACCTACAGCGCAGTTTTTTATTACTAGTTACTGCGACTTCAGATTTACTAGTGCATAAATTCTATTAAATTATGTTCTGCTGTCTCCTATTGTCTCCGACGGTGTCCGACCAAAACTCCCCGGACAAACACACCCCTAGGTCATAACCCCCCTTGTTTTCTGCCGTTCGTGGGTCGGTTGGGGTCAGAACCCCGCCTCGTGGGTCGGATAGCGTCAGCAGTACGGGTTAGTGTCAGTTTTCAACAAAAATACCCGCCGGGTTCTGTCCTATTATGGCCTACGGCAGCAGAAAACGGAGTTATGACCAAGGGGGTTGTGTCCGGGGTGGGGTTGACCTACGTCTCCGGCGTATAACGTCGAGCCCGTCACAAACACTTCGTCGTCGTCTCGTGAGAACAACGAACGACGGACGCCGCCGTGAGTGCTCGGCTCGACGCCGTCCGTCGCGGCTTCACTTTTTCACACTTCGCGACTCGCACGGTTTAGAACACTGTAGACCTGTATGCAGCGATATTCGTTCAGAATCGCGGTTTTGCCTGCACTCGACGCCCACGTTATGGGGGTTCCCGTCGGAATATCGCCATCCCGTTTGGCACGGAAAAAAAACTAGAATGGCTTGGCTACCCGATGGTGAAACAATTTCGAAGATGTCTTTATTCGTTTTGGCGCAATTCACGAACGTGACAGACAGACAGACATACGGACGGACACCGCATGCCGGCAATAGCCGCGCTTATGCATAGCATCGCACGGTAAAAATTAAATTTTAAACGGACTTACCCAAAGCCGAGCATGTAACAAGCCACCGCAGCGTCAGTATCGCCGAAATTATCGTCACAGACAGTGCCCCAGAATCCGCTGTATACCTCAAGTCGTCCCTTGTAGCTAAGTCCACTGCCGGCCAGCCTCAATTCAACATCTAGTAAACACAGAAACTAAGTAAGTCCGTCATAGGAGTACGATGCACGTACGGTCAACAAGATAAGAATTTTAAAAGGAAAGGTTGAGGTTTAACCGTGAAACAGCACCATAGCGTCTGAAGCATAGAAAATTCTGAAATCTCGTGGTTTTTACGCGAACGTTACTAAGTTATGACTGCCTAATGTCGTCGCAAATCCGTCTGTGTCTGTCTGTGACGTTGTAACGCCCTCCCCATAGGGTTGAACTTTTCGGCAATATTTTTGCACCACCTACGTGTAATAGCTTAGGGACTTAAAATTTTGGAAACAAATTTACAAATGGTTTCAGGTGATAGTGCACGTTAAATGAAAGCTGCATGTGTAAAATGGGAGTTTTCGACAAATATCTCGCTTTATTTCGAAAACGATACAAGATACGGCTGGGTTAGGGGTTGTTCGAGGTCATTGAAACTAGCGCCGTTAGATAGACCATTACGACTTTATATTGGTCCGCCATTGTAATTATAGCTTTATCTTGTACCGTTTTTGAGTTATTTGTCGCGTGACCTTGAAATCTGGGTTACAGGTCACTTAAGATCATACAAACTGGTACCATTCAAAAAATTGAGTGTGGTTTCCTATTCGCCTTCCATAGTGAATAGATAAAGCGAGATACTGGTCGAAAATTGTGATTTTTTCATACCCCCTTGTATTCGACGCCCTTGTTAAGGGATCCCCGTCGGAGTATTGCCATCCCGTTTGGTGTGGAAAAACTAGAATGGTGGGGCTACCCGGTAATAAAAAAGTTTGATATGTGTAACCGTTTAGACAGAATGTAACGGACGGACAGACATCTTGCCACGGCATAGTCCGCGCTATACATACGCATCGCGCGGTAAAAACGAACAGGAACTCGTATGCGATCTATCGAATGGTGCCATTTCCAATGACATTGAGTGATCCATGTCAATGTCATGTCAATATCAATAATGTATTTATATAGCGCAGAGAGATAGCTGACCTCATTGTTCACGCTACGTAATAGTAGGCCTACAAAGAGCTGCGGAGTTTCCCAACTCCAGTCACTTTCTGTCTAACGTACGATTTCGGAGCTACTGGACCTCCAGTTTGCCCAATTTTCAAATTTTGCCTATTTTTCCCATACAAGATGCCCGAAACGTACCTTCCGGTGCCCAGCCTAGCAGCCCACTGGTTAGAATGCACAATGCTTCCGGCTATTCCGTGTTGTAGATGAAGGGTTTCCTGCGACGTCTGATGGGACAGCTGCACGGGGCCTCCAACTTTGCCGTAATTTTCGCATGTGTGAAATGCCAGTGTATATACACGGCGCGTCCGATCTGGACCAACGACCGCTCAAACGCGTCGTTCCACGCAAGGATGTGTCTTTTCGGGGTCTGGACGATGTTCCCCTAAATTTTGGGAGTAAAACCCCATAACTTGAAATTTCAGGCCCATGAATACAAATGTGCCTGTGGTGTGGGCGTGTGAATACAGCTGGGACCATTGGCGGCGGAATGGGATTCAACACAATCGTAACCATAACAAGAACTTAGCTATTGCAACGTTGAATAATACCGTGACCTTGAAATCTGGCTTAAAGGTCACTCAAGGTCATTGAAACCGGTGCCATTCACAAGCTTGGATGCGGTTTCCTATTCGCCTTGCATAGTAACTATTACCGTATCTGTAGCCGTCTGTGAGATATTTAGCGTCAAAGAGTGGTATGACCTTGAAAACAGGGTTAGGGTTCATTCAAGGTCATTGGAAACGGCACCATTTGACAGATCGCATACGATTCCTGTCGCCTTCCATAGTAACTATGGCGCTATCTTGTATAGTTTGCGAGATATAGCGACTTATTGATAGAAAATCGCGAAATTTCTATACCCCACCTGTATTTAGCGCCCCCGCAGGGGGTGACCTTATCGGAATTTTGTGAAGACGTTTGATGCTGATAAAACTAGAATGATTGGGCTACCGTATGGTGAAAAAAACTATCACAATATGTTAAGCCGTTTTCATCTGATACCGCAACGTCACGGACAGACGGACGGACAGACCGACAGACAGACCGATTTTCTATATCAATATCGCGCGTCAGTATGCTGACGCGCGCTATAAACGAATTTGTAGTGCGCCGTTTACAGTGTAATACGGACCAACGACGCATTACATTGTGTGAGAGAACAGACAAAACTGTCCAGGTTTTTCATTTCAACGGCAAACAAGCGAAACATAACGCATTATACAGGATGTTTCAAAAAAAAGTAGCCCCCTAAAACTTTTTGGAATATTTTCACTTAAGTTAAGTCTTTTTGCATGAAATATAGCAATTTGTTGGCAGTTCATATTCACATGTATCTACCAAATTTTATCGCGCGTCAGCACACTGACGCGATATTGATACAGCAATTCTGTCTGTCCGTCCGTCCGTTTGTCCGTCCGCCCGTGACGTTCCGGTATCACATGAAAACAGCTTAACATATCGTCATAGTTTTTTCACCATACGGTAGCGCAATCATTCTAGTTTTATCAGCATCAAACATCTTTGCGAAATTCCGAAGGCGTATGAATGCCCTCAACGTATTGTGTGCGCACCTTCGCGCGATCTGTTTGCGATAGCTAAGTTCTTGTTGTAGATTTTTCTTACTGTATGATCAAATGGCGTTAAATATGTCCGTCCGTGACGTTCCGTTATTAGATGAAAACGGCTTAACATACTGCGCCGCTAAATACAGGTGGGGTATAAATTTTTCGCGATTTTCTACCAATAAGTCGTATCTCGCAGACGATACAAGATAGCGTCATACATACCATAGAAGTCGAATAGGAAACCGCACCCAAGCTTTCGAAAGGCACCAGTTTCACTGACTTTGAGTGGCCTCTAAGCCATATTTGAAGGTCACGATATTATTCAACGTCAAAGAACTCGAAAATCGTGCAAGATTGAGCTATAGTTACAATGGCGGACCAATAGAAAATTGTAGATGGTCCACCGAACCGCGCCATTTTCAATGACCTTGAACGACCTCAAACCCAGATTTCAAGGTCAGGCCATTCTTTGACGCTGAATATCTCCAAAATGGCTATACGGCCATAGTTACTATGAAAGGCGAATAGGAAACCGTACCCAAGCTTTCAAATGATACCATTTGCAATGACCTTGAGTGACCTCTAACCCACATTTCAACGTCACGATAATATTCATCGTCAAATAACTCGACTAATAGATCTGAGATCATTTCACGTAAGTCCGAAATCACTGTCTCGCTCCTGGTGATGACCAGGTCCAGTGTGTGACCGGCGTTGTGTGTTGGCTCGGTCACATGTTCTGTATAAACCAGGCAGCGGGAGACCTGCCACAGCGTCTGCATGCGCAGTTTGTCGCTGTAAGACAATTTTCCCATTGGTAGTCTATGAATGAATTAATGAATTAATTAATTAATTAATACAAAAAAAACCTTAGACGTTTTATCACTGTTAAGGCCCATTGTTCATGACACATCTAAAACAGCAAAAATCACTTGTTTTATTCTAGTACTCCACTGGGCCATGGATGTAATATATGACTTTTATTACATCCACGGCCAAAGGTTTTTTGTATTAATCTATTCTATAAGGCTAAATATTACACCGTGAGCTTGAAATCATACACTCGCACGGTAGTGCGACAGTGTTGTAAGGGCGACAACGCAAGTCAATGGAGAAGCCCAAACTTTGACCCCCCACCACGCCCAAACCCCGTAAGCGATAGTAATACAAATCGGCACAAGTGATTACGTCGTGGACCCCTACATCTGTGCAAAAGTTCGTAACGATCCGCACAGGCGTATCGTTTCTGCGCATGCGTGACTTTGCGCACCAAAACGTGTTATTGGTTTTTTTTTTTTGGGGGGGGGGGGTTCTTGCAACTCGCTACAGCCAAGGACCCTGGACGGATTTTGACGCCAAATACGCCAAAACATGCGGTTCTGCCCAAGGATGTGCCTTTTCGGGGTTGCGAACATAAAATTTAATACCT
>Ga0209149_1001617_pt1 | contig 11682 bp, 8 predicted proteins | sample WorMetTyACAVOLI2_FD_187423 | JGI IMG/M metagenome (GOLD analysis project Ga0209149, IMG submission 187423) | Marine gutless worms symbiont microbial communities from Max Planck institute for Marine Microbiology, Germany - Olavius algarvensis... ...
TATTCTATTTTTAAGCGCCTCACTTTACTTTAGTAAAAGAGGCGCTTATTGAGATAGGCTGTGTCGTGACGTCGTTGGTCGTTGGTTGGTTGTCACGCGCGTGCACTGTGGCCAAACGGTGCATCCTTGGCCTATAGTTACTATGGAACACTAATAGGAACCCCTACCCCAGGAATTCAATGGTACAAATTTCGACCCCCTGAAGTGACCCCTAACCGGGGAATGGGCCCCCCGTGAGGCGCTTTTTGTCAAATTACTTTGACCTCTTGTTTGAAGGATATGTACGTATATACGTACTCTAACGTATTCTATTTTAGCGTACGTAAACAAGAATAGAACACGTTGCAACTAGAACACAGTAGTTTAGTTAAAACAGTAACAAAGAAGGTAAACAGTTTCCAGCACTGCTTGTCACGACAATTGCATGAAATCAGGCAGTTCTTTTTGCCACTTTGCAACACCTTTACGTGCTTCCAGCCTTCCACTCGTTACGGTTCGGATAGGTATGTCACCTGTGGGTGAATTCAGGTATCATACACGTATCATACACGTGTTCTATTTTTCGAAAGATGCGTACCGTACGCTAACGTATTCTATTTTAGCGTACGCGTATCCTCGAGCCATGGTTACGGTTACGACCTAAATTGTTTTTTAGCCTGGGGTTTTATTTGCTGTGTCGGCAGCGGGTCCCCATCTTCTCGATTTCAGCGACATGTCACCCCGTCTCTGCATATGATTCACGCTGAAAACGAGTAGGCATATGCCTATCAGGCTACTCATCATACCCAAGCATTGCCAACCAAGAAGGTATAGTTCGGTTCGGTCAAGTCACAAAGTTGGGCTATTATAGGCCTGTGTATAACATCAGTTTTCATACATTATCGATGTAGGACTGCTACCACTGAAGTACAGCGTGTGACACACCTTATGTTTATATCTAATCCGTACTTCCATCGTACTCTCTCAACTGTCCAACTGTCTGCGCCGCAATAAACAAGTCGGTGCGCTCTATCACACTGCTCTATCACACTATACAAACTATATACAATTCACATGTTGACAGCAAACTCACGACACTCGTCAACTCAAAATCGCTGCTGTAACTAACATGTAACCAATGTGTTGGCAAGAGTGCATTCAGGCTCCTTTCGGAACGCCTTTAAAAATTTATGTATTTGGCACGATACGGCAAACCAGGCCGGACGTTTGCCAGCGTTGTAATCGATTAAACAGTTCGCATCAATTCATATAGGCATAATTAGTAATTATGTAAAATAATATTGCTAGAGTAACTTTTTATTTACATAATTTCTTTAGCATTTGTCCTATAGGCCTACAGTAAGTGGACAAGTTAAATGGCACCCTTTGATAGATGCATATGAAGTTCGTCTTCCATTGTAAACACGGTGCCATTTAACTTGTATTATTTCGGAGACAAAGCGAGGTATCGGTCGAAAATCGCGATTTTTCATACCCCCTTCTACGTAACAGTGGCGATAACACCCCATGGGAAAAATTGCGAACATATTTCTTTTGCCGCGCGATGCTATGGATAAGCGCGGCCTATGCTGTCGTGCGGTGTCTGTCCGTCTGTCCGTGTGTCTGGGTGTCTGTCACATTCGTATATTCTGTCGAAAAGAATAAACATATCTTCAATTTTTTTCACCGTCGGGTAGCCACATCATTCTAGTTTTTCACACCAAACATTATGGCAATATTCCGACGGGGACCCCCTATCGTGACTTTTTTGATTATAGCGCCTTACAAATACTCTTACTTACTTACTTAACTGGGGCAGAACTCGCGATTTCGACAAATGTCTGGCCTTGCGGTCTATGACTGCTAGAGCGTCGAGTAAGGTGATCACACTCACCGGCGGCGTTTGCGCATCACGCAGACGGACGTCGAAGTGCCAGTATCAGTGAATCTTGTTTATTACAACAAGCCTCGATATCGTTTTTATCAGTCGACGGGTATAGGCCGAAGACAAGAGAACAGAATTTAATTGTATGACAGTCGTGAATCTCAAGCCGAAGTAACTAATAATAAAAGACTGCGCTCGAGTTATTGTAGGCCTAGTGTTGAAGCTACGACAGTTACGAAGCATCGCGCGGCTTCTCTGCCACAGCAGAGGAGTTTCTTGTTTTCGCCACCGAGACAGACACCTGGTCTCTTGGGCGGTGTAGCTATAGAGTCTGTAAAAAGTCTTCACAGCTCGCGCATGTTACAGACAGACACAGACGGACTGACGGAAACGCGATCTCTACAGCGTAGCGTTTATCATATATAACAAGTGTATCGGAGACGATACGAAAGCCGCCGCTCGTTAAAGCCCAAACTGCATTAAGAAAACAAAATAATAAAATATGGCGAAAAACGATTTTCAATATGGCGGATGGAATTCTTATACCCTGCAATGTGGCACGATCATGACATTGATTTCGTCAGGTGACTGACTGCACCCTGCAATGTGACAATCATGAATGGAATCATGACAGTGAATTCACCAAGTGGCAGCACCCTGCAATGTGACACATAGCTCTGGGATCATGACATTGAATTCGCCAGGTGGCAGAACCCTGCAATGTGGCAGGTGGCTCTGGAATGATATGCCATGGAATTCGCCTACACGTCCGCCGTATTGGAATTCTACATCTGATTTCGATTTTGACCATATCATCGCAGTCGACATGTCATTCTGCACCAGTCTGCGAAATTTTATACAAATCGGACACCTTCAGCGAACAACAATGACGTCATGTCGATTTTCAAGATGGCGGATCTCAGACATCTTGGATTTTATGGGTCCAATAATGGGTTCTTTGAAAAGCCCATGTACGACTTCCTATAGGTCGTCAATAGACAGCATTGCTCTAAATTGCTCAGTTTTTGAGAAAATCGCGTTTTTGCAATTTGGCGACAGACAGACAAACAGACAGACAGACAGACGAATACGCCCGTCGCATGAAGCTGCTCTCGCTGTCGCGAGCGGCGGCTTAATAACGCACGCTAAGATTTGTGTATATCATTTTTATAATGACTGAAAAAATCTACAATACAAAAGATCACGAATAAGCGTGTAATATCTTAAAAAGATTCGACATTACGTAAAAGTGTGATAAAATGAAAAAATAGACTTTCTTCCATGGATAAAAGCGGCATATACACCGTGGGCCATAAAAACGTGCCACTCGATATTTGTTCATAACTTTGAGAAGTGTTGACCGATTTTAAAAATCCTTTCACTGTTAGACTCAGCGATAAATTTGCAACAAGTTTCGTGTCATATTTCCCACCATACCTACAATGTGTCGCTACACTACCTTGTGAAAAACAATATCGAAAATAGCAAAATTCTAATGTATCTAACACAATATCACCATTTTTCCTTTTTTTGTTGACAAAGTTAATCATATAAATTGTACTCTTAAGTCACATTTTATGCTAATGTCCTCCTTTGGCACGGATGCATGCATGGAAACGTTTTCGACACTCATCAAGTTCGTGACGCCGATGAACTGAAGTAGCGTCTGACGAAGGTCTGGCATGGCTTGCGACAAACTTGTGTCATTGATGACGCAATCGATGAGTGGCATAAATGTCTCTGGGCGTATGTGCATGCCAAAGGACGGCATTTTGAGGTTCTGAACATTTGATATGATTCAAGAGCACACAATGCGCTAATGTTTAGAAGCAGATCTACGAGATTATGTTAAATAAATCAAGAGTATCGCTCCTGTTGATCTTTTGCAATTCACAAAGTAGTATACTGACACCGTTTAAAGTGCGGTTGGAAATATGACGTGCGCTTTGTTGCAAATTTAATGCTAAGTCCAAATATGAAAAAAAATTCAAAATCGGCCAGCAATTCTCAAATTAAGGAACAAATATCGAGTATCACGTTTTTATGGTTCACGGTGTATATGGATAGTAAAGTAAAGTAAGTAAAGTGGATTTGTATAGCGCATAGTCGTGGAGCACCACCTCTAATGCGCTACCGCTTCCCGTAAGTCGGCGCTGATCTCCGCAAGCCAACACGACACCCAGGCATCAGCGAACACTGCGAAACCACGTGATACGGGTTGGTGCACCACGCGATATGCCTGTTTACTTCCCAGCTTTCGCTGGTACCAAATTATACTGCTTGGATAGCTTAATCGACGTTACGTTGGTGTAATTAGGTTGTAATGAACGAGAAAGAATCTATATTGAAATTGACGTGCAGCTTTGTGTTGTAATTAACCAAGGCAGGTTATTACGCTATAAGAAACGTGCGCTCAGTGTGTAATGCGAATGCTAGACATAGATAATGAACAGATATCGATTAGCCTGTATGCTGTTTGATTGTAATATACGGCACGGTATGTAATGAGAATCGGTTTCAATACAGTACGAGTTAACAGGAAAATGTTCTTACTATAGGGCAACACTAGGCAACAGATGGCACACTTGTGGCCATATTATGTGCCGTATAAAATCGCACTCGTTGTGGAATGTCGGCGTCAACGTTAAACGTCAACAGCTAGAAGGCATCTCGCATGTATGCAGACATGTCGTTCGTCGTCCACTTCGTGGCACGTGTTTACTTGGTTGCCATGGTGACCTGTCTCTGCAGCTGCCGGCCTCACAACGTCGAGTTGATGGCGCGGAATCGTGTCCGTCGCTCCTATCAGCCACCGCCAACATCTGAAACTGTCCCATCTACTACTGGAACGACAACCGGAAGTACTACACAGACTACCACTTTTGAAGCACTCGGAACAACTTCCACAGCTCCTCCAAGTACCAGTGGAACGACACAGGCCACACCTCCACCGACCGTGTCTGAAACTGTCCCATCCACTACTGGAACGACAACCGGAAGTACTACACAGACTACCACTTTGGAAGCAATTGGAACAACTTCTACAGCTGCTGTTCCAAGTACCAGTGGAACGACACAGAGCTCAACTAGCTTGAGTTCATCCACGACTGTTACGAGCACTCCGTCACCACCAACTACCACTACCACTCCAACTACTGAACCTTCAAGCACCACCACTAGAACCACGGCGTCTACCGTCACAACTCAAACCTCGTCAGTTCAGTCAACCACCAACACCGTTATGACCACCCCAACCAGCACAAGCTCGACGTCCGGGCAACCCACAAGCGCCACATCTGGGAAACCTCCTAGTAATGAGGTTTTGGTGCATAATCGTGTCCGCCGCGATGCCTATCCCGTTGGTCGTCGTTCTACTATACCCGAAACTGTCCCATCCACTACCGAAACTCAGACAACCACTGTCAAAGCAACCGGAACAACTCCCACAGCAGTTCCAAGCACGAGCGGAACGACGAAAACGTCGACTAGCTTGAGTTCATCGACGACTGTTACCAGCACTACAACTGCCACTGCCATTCCGACTACCATGACTACTATGCTTTCCGACAGCAAACCAACCACAAAAAGTGCTATGATCAACTCAAACGTCAAACCCACAACCATCACACCCGAAGAAACTCCAACTACTGACAAAAACGGATTAAAACCATTGAATATTGAGTTTAAACCGCTAGCACAGGTTGATCCTAATGCAGTTGATTCTACAGTTAGTACCGCTTCTCATCCTGCTGCTGCCACAGAAACATCTTCTGAACAGCCAGAGTCCATGTCGACAATGTCCACGACCGGTACAAATAGTACCGTTGCGGCTATGTCCACCACGATGGGGCAACAGTCCGGAACGTCGACACTTCCGTCTACCACGTCGACCGCTGGCCAGTCGACCTCATCCAGTGGTAAGGCTACCACTGGGGTCATGACAGAAAAAACTGAGGGTCCTGAAATGTCAACAAATCAGTCCATGATGTCATCAACTGCCAGCACTTCAGCACCGTCGATGACCACGACTGTTCCCACCACGCCACCCAAAACTGGAACAACCTCGTCGACGATGACAGCAGCGTCCACAACGACAACCGCGGAAACAGCAGAACCGGGCGCCGTGTACCGCTATAAATTCAAGAATTTCGCTATCGGGGATGAAGAAGGGGCGCTCGAAACTCAGGCTGAAGAAGGTAGAATAACGAGTGTGGTTACGCAGAAATCTGTGCATCGCATTTGTTACGATGAAGCAATGCCTGTTAGGAACGATTAGCAGATCATAGACAATTAGAAATGCGGCTAAATAAATTTAAAAACTAAATTTCGAATTATGAGAAATGCTAGATTCTTTTGAGTAAAGCATGAATGATTTCAGTAGCCTAATTTTTTTCTTCAGAATTTTTTTGACTAATACGGTGTTAAATATTTTCGTGAACGAAATCGTCAGACAGAATACCGATTGCTAAAATTAACAGCCGACCAACAAGAAGCTCAGATGTCGTTGAGCTACGTATCATTTAAACATCTTCTTAAACTAATTACCAGAAACTTAGCTATGGCTAATAGATCGTATGACATACCTTCCGATCGACTTTGACAGTAGAAATAATTTCTCAGATATAACGTCCCACCGTTGTCATTGATTACGTTATATATGCTGTATTCTTGAAATACAGACAATAAAACCATTTTATAGAACCTGGCGGGACCTTCAAAGGTCACTCAAGGTCATCAGCAGTGTCATCTTTCCTTAGATTGCCTGGACTTTCTATACCGCAACATTAGCTACACCTATGTAAGCCGCCGCTCGCGATGGGCCTGCCCATCTGTTTGTCTATTTATCCATTTGTCTGTCTGACACCAAAATGCATACAAAAACGCGATTTTCTCAACAACTAAGCAATCTACAGTGTGTCTCACAAAAAAACCGGACCGCTACGATTAACGTGACATAACTTCACCAATTCGCAAGTTCACTAATTATATTTGGTAGAAAGAAACATTATTCAATTTTCAAATTCACTGTTTTAGCAACAGTAACGACTTTACACACCTGAACAGCGGATTTCTGGGCTGACTTCGAACAACGTATCAATAAACGAGTGGCAAAACGATTGTGGACCTGTGTCAGTGCCGAAAAACAGCATATTTGAACTTTTGATACCGCAAAACATTTTATTATTCCGACATAAATACTGTTTGTAAAGGTTTAACTTTTCTCTTCATAAGGCTGCATAAACTGTGAAATGACGCCCAGTAAAGGACTGGTACGGTAACTCGCTTCAGCTGGTACATTGCTGCAAACACAACTGTTTTCTAACGTTGTGGTTTAATTAAGAATATTGAACACAATGTTACCTCTGAAATTTTATGTAAATTAAAGAGCTTTTGATCGAGTTATGTCAAAATATTGTAGAGTCCAGTTTTTGAGACACAGACCGTCAAATTGCTGCTGTTTCATGGAAACCACACAGCTGGTTCTAAGCCAACTTAAAACCTTTTTATGCATTGCCAAAAATAATTAGTGAATGTCGTGAATTGGTGAAGTTATGTCAAATTAATTGTAGCGATCCGGCTTTTCATAGACACAGTGTATCTAGAGCTACGCTATCTATTGACGACCAATATGAAGTCCTACATGGGCTTTTCAAAGAACCCATGACTGTACCCCTGAAATTCATCCGCCATCTTGAAAATCGTGAAATCGCCATATATATCTCAAGGAAAATCATCCGACTTTGATGAAATTTGGTACACAACAGGAGATCTGGAACTTGATGACAGTCATGTGACCAAATATGAACATTTCTAATAGTCAAGATGGCGGACGTCCGCCATTTTAAAAATTGTTTTGGCCACAGCAGCCGATTGTCTGATTTCAGTGAAATTTTCCACGGGGCAGCAGCATACTATGGATATAGAGGTCTCGTGACATGAACTCTACATTTCAAAAATTCAAGATAGTGGATGGCCGCCAAATTGAAAACCGTTTTTGGGCCATATAACCCAGCGGCCGATTGCCGATTTCAGTGAAATTTTGCGTGGAAAAGCAGTTTTTCACAGAATTTCGGCAATGGGACAGACTCGCGTTCCACAGAACGAATTTTTTGTTTTCCTAATGCAGTTTGGGCTTCGGCGACCGGCGGCTTTCGTATCGTCTCCGATACACTTGTTTTCCGACAAAGTAACCGAAATGAGTTTAGGCCTACAGGTAGATCGTGGCCCTACAGGTAGATCGTGGCCATTTGGGATGGCACAATTCACATCACTGTACCGTTACTTAGACATTCAATTGCTCTTGGAATCTGAGTCAGCGATCATTCAAGGTCAGTGAAAATGGCACTGTTCGACAAATCATACACGGCTTTCTAATCTATTAGTTTGCCATTACAAGTTTAGCTCTATCTTATACCATTTTCGAGAATTGTGACGCTGAAGAATATCGTGACCTTGAAGTCGAGGTGGGGGTCAGTCACCCTGCGAATTTATGCACGATCTCTACACAGCTGAAATCTTTGGACCCGGGGCTATCATTTTCCCGCTGATAGTATGGATCTATCTTCGTTCGTTTCTGCACAACGAGCTCCGGTAAAAAGCTATATAAACGTTGTGCGTTATTGTCGTTCAATATCATTCAAGGTCTTCGAATTCGGTAACAATCGAAAGCCCGTATGCGACTTCCCGTTACTTTTCCACTGTAACTATGCTATGTGCATATTTTCTACCGTTTCCGAGATATAATGGGTGTCACAGATGTTTCTAATCCCGTGAATAAAACTCCCCGTGTGAAATTTCTGCTAGCGGGGTGTAGCGGCCGGCCGCAGCAGCTGCGAAGCGAATCCTACCAAGGGTGTCACAGATGTTTCTTTCCCCATCAAAAACTTTGCTTTCCATGAAATTTATGCTACCGGGGCGCAGCGGCGGCAACAGCCGCTGAGCGGCCGCCAACAATTGGGCCGTAACAGTGACGCAGATGTTTATTTCACCGTATACAATACGTGAAGAAGTGCCCGTGAAATTTATACGTGCAGCGGGTCTCTGTTAGAGATGAGAGTCGAACCGAACACGAACCGAACTAGAACCGATATATTTCAGCAAAACGAACCGAACCGAACGAACCCGAACTATTTGACAGACCGAACCCGAATCGAACCGAACTGTCAGACTGGTCGAACCGAACCGAACACGAACAGTTATGCAGTGGGTTCGATTCCCATCTCTAATCTCTGCCTATCGACTGCCGGTCAGTTTGTGACGCTCTGTTGTCGACAATGCATGTCGGTAGAATGCAATCTTGCCAGAGTATGTGGCAAACGAATTCATCAAAGTACTACTTAGTCAGCTATCTATTCCAGCCGAAGCCTCGAGCCTTAGACAACGATAATCGTGTGGAATGAGGCCGATTTTCAGTCATAAGCGACTTCATTGTATATTTTGGCGGTTACGGTATGTAGGTTTTATGTGTGTATTGCACTGCTGCTTCATTGCGAAATAAAGTATTATATTAGGCGAATTTCGACGTCATCGCAATCGACATTGCCTTGAAGACACATGTCAAGATTTAGGCCTACTTGGAAATATAAAGACTGATTGAAGTAACGTTTTCAGCTAGGCCTATACACTTGGTTATAGTTAACTCGTGTATACAACATATAATTTCGAATATTTGTCGTCTACTGTTTATACCCGCACAGGGATAGCGTAGCGACAGTGGTACTGTTTTCAGTAGTGTCTGTTTGTGGGTGGGTGCGTTTGTGTGTTTGTCAACGTAATAATTCTTGAACCATTTGAGATATCATCATGAAATGTTTGTGGGAGCAAGAAATGGCCAGAAGCTCGGACGAGTTCGTAAATGGTTGTACTACGATGCACTGCAGCGTGCGGCGGTGCAGCTACGTCTCTGACGTTCTGTTTGCGTAGTTGGTAGCACATTATTTATAATCGCTCTTTATTATGTGTTTAGGTGCGCCGTGTGGGCTACGGTAGCTGTCATTTACGTGGTCGGCTACAACAAAAGACTTTAACTTCGTTACGATACAATACGATACGATACGATACGATAGTATGTATTTAACGTACAGTAAAAAGCTGACGGGTAGCCAGCTTAGTCCACCACACGGAACAAACAAAAATAAAATGTGAAACTAAAAATAAACCGATGAGCGTGATACGTCTGGCCCAGTCCCACTGTCATGAAGGCAGTCCGGTAGGTGAAAGAAGTCTAAGGTGGGAAGGATTTGTTGAGAAGGTAGATTTTGAGCCTGAGGTGAAAGAGTGAAGGAGTGATGGATGATGAGAGTGGTGGTGATGATAGAGATGAGCTGACAAATGAGTGAGGTGAGTCGAGACATAACCGGCGAGGCTGACGGAAAGAATCCGGGAGTTGATTCCAGAGACGGGGTGATGCATATCTGAATGAGCGATGTGTGATTTTCAATGAGGAGATGGTTGGTGGGCGAGAAAGGGTGACAACAGATGAGGAGCGGGTACTGCGAGGGGGTTGAACAGAGATGAGATTGTTAAGATAGCTAGGTTGACTGGTTGTAAGAACTTTGTAGGTAAGAGAAAGTTTATATTCAATGCGTTCGTTGACCTTAACGCCAACAACACAATCCGCGTATCGTCAGTTCTACAGTACTGAGACGGCCGTGACGAAAATGTACAACGACTTGTTACTGGCTGCTGATAGTGGACATGATTGTGTGTGCACTATGTCTGCTGGACTTGACGGCTGCGTTCGATACCGTTGACTACGATCTGCTTACGCTTCGTCTCGAGCGACAGTTTTGTCGTACTCCAGTGGTTTGTCACGACGTGACGTAGTGCGACTACGCTCTGCCAGTCGTCACCAACTTCTTGTGCCGCGTTACCGACTCAGCTCGCTTGGTCGTCGGTCCTTCGCTGTCGCTGGACCAATGACTTGGAATTCGCTGTCAGCTGACCTCCGTGATCCGACGTGTAGTGACGAGTCTTTCAGACGTTCATTGAAAACATTCTTGCTCGCTAAGTACTAGTGTGTCCAGCGCATTAGAGGTTTTTCTACGACGATGCGCTATATAAATCGACATTATCTATCTATCTATCTTAAGCCAGTGGAGAGATTTGAGAATGGGAGTGATACGTGAGGATTTAGGAGCCTTGGGTTAAGAATTTTTACAGCGCGACGCATTGTACACAGTATAGTGACGCAATTCGTTCGTACAAGGGCGTGGACAGGCGACAGTTCTACAAGTGCAATCTGACGTTATCGCCCATAGCTGAAAGGTAATGAATCGGCGTCAATATCGACAGCGACGACGACAGCGATGTTCGAATTCGTTGTTTCACGGTTGTGTCTTCAGTGTCATTGCGACAAAAAAATTAAAACATGCTGTTCGCGTGACACTGGTTCTCGTTGATCAGTTAATTTTTGCTATGATGTGCACTAATTCCTATTTGGTTGCCGTGGTTCATTGCTGTCGTTGACTACGGCAAGTCTATAGTTCCGTTTACCACGAACGGCAGCGTTCACTGTAGCACGTATGTGCTTCTGATGGATGTTCGAGCACGTTGTTCCACGGTTGTTTTCAGTGACGTTGTCTGTCATTGTGAAAAAAACAAGTAGGGCCTAGTTAGTTAGTTATAGTTAGTCAACGAAGCTGATTAAGGTGGCATAATGTCAAAGACTGCTAGGACACCTTACAAAACAAAAAAATAAGAAAAACGAAAGGACGTGCGAGCAGCGCGAGCAGTGAAAAACAGTGTGTCAGACGCGGCGGAGCTATGGATAGCTCCGAACAAACAGTTCTGTCTTAAGCCGTCTCTTGAATGTCGAC
>Ga0209149_1001618_pt1 | contig 11681 bp, 9 predicted proteins | sample WorMetTyACAVOLI2_FD_187423 | JGI IMG/M metagenome (GOLD analysis project Ga0209149, IMG submission 187423) | Marine gutless worms symbiont microbial communities from Max Planck institute for Marine Microbiology, Germany - Olavius algarvensis... ...
TCTGGATCATAGGCTCTATATCCTTTCTTAATAAATTGCGTATCTCTCTTATAATGGTTTTTCTGGATTCAGAAAACCGTTAAGAGAGTCAGGATATAAACCTTCCGGACATATGCCCTAATCGGAAATTCACAAACAAAGCATGGCAGCTATGCTGCTATGGAAAAGAAAGGGGTCGCATCTTAATTATTAATTATTGAAATTGAATTTCAAGCAATAAAATATTCAATCGACTTGCGTGGCGACAGGCACTATCTAATACGCGCATTTTCGGTAAAAATTTTTTTGGCCTATTAAGTCAGCCACAATAATGGTTCGCGATATCGCCATCTATCTTAGCAGGGAATTCACCGGCGATCGCGGCGTTAAATTGGGAAAAAATTTTGGTAATATATCCGGTGCCGGCATCACCGTCAGATACAACCATTCGAGAAGGCAAATTCAGTCCAATTAGAAGTATAGAAGGAGATTAAAGCGGATTAGAAGTAAAATAATTAATAATTAAGATGCGACCCCTTTCTTTCCATTGTGATATCCAGTTGAAATATAAAATTTTCGATAGGTTACGATAGTGGCAATATGCAATCGGAACGCCGTGAAATTTGGGGGTAATTTTTGAGCATATCACAAGTTTGACCAAAATCCGGATAATCAATGTATCACCACCTACTAAAATTTATATTTTATTGACTAAAATCGATCGATTCGGATATAAATGCATTTAAACAATTTCTGATTCTCCTGCTCCAATTGACTCGAAGCGGTTATCCACTTTCAGAATCCGATCCGACTCCCCATCTGGCTCTATCGTTCTTAAGAAAGTCTACACAATGAGTTCATCTGTTTGGAACCTTAAAACCGGAGGTGCCATCATGGCAGAAGAAGGTTTTAAACGTAAACTTACCGCCATCCTGAGTGCCGATGCTGTCGAATACAGCCGGCTCATGGGTGAAAACGAAGAGGCCACAGTTCGAACCTTAAATACCTACCGCGAGGTGTTTACCGCTCTTATCCAACAGCACAACGGTAAAGTGCTGGACGCTACAGGCGACAATTTACTCGCTGAGTTTGTAAGCGTAGTCGATGCTGTACAATGCGCTGTGGCGGTTCAAAAAGAAATCAAAGCCCGCAATGATGAATTACCAGAAAACCGTAGAATGCAGTTCCGTATCGGTATCAACCTCGGCGATGTCATTCAGGAAGAGGGTCGAATTTATGGTGATGGTGTTAACATTGCTGCAAGATTGGAAGGATTGGCAGAACCGGGAGGCATCTGCATCTCCAAAACGGCTTTTGATCATATCGAAAGCAAACTGCCTTACGGATATGACTATTTAGGGGACCAAACGGTAAAAAACATCTCAAAGCCGGTGGGCGCTTATCGCGTTTTAATGGATCCAAGAGTAACGGTTTCAGGAAAATCCATAAATATAAAATTTCCCATTAAGCGGCGAAGGTCAGTGATTGTTGGGGCTGTTGTATTTCTTACGATAGTGATCGCTGTGGTAATATGGCAATTTAACAATAGCCGAGTTTCGACACAACAAAGGTCTGATGATCAAAAAGCGGTGTCAATATCTGAAAAGTCCTCAATTGCGGTAATGCCGTTTAAGAATATGAGCGGTGATCTTGAACAGGAATTTATCAGTGATGGAATAAGCGAAACTATTATTTCGGTCCTTTCCAGAATGCCAAATCTATCCGTCGTTGCTAGAAATTCAACCTTTTTTTACAAAGATAAGTCTGTAAAAGTAACTCAAATTGGTCGTGAGCTTGGTGCAGAATTTGTTTTAGAAGGAAGCTTTTTAAAGTCAGGAGAGCAGGTCAGAATTAATGCGCATTTGATCGATGCTCAGAAAGGACACCATATGTGGTCTGAGACCTATGATAGGCAGTGGACAGACTTTCTAATCATATTGGATGAAATAACTCTGGCAGTCGCACGCTCACTCACCGCAGAAATTGGCATGACGTTCCCTTATGATACAGCAACTGCAGAATCAACAGACAATGTAGAGGCATGGTTGATTCTCCAAAAAGCACATGTCCACTTTAAACGGTTTACTCGAAAAGATAACGCCATGGCTATTCTTTTATCAAAGCGGGCTATTGAAATTGATCCCAATTATTCAACTGCTTATGCTTACTTGGCGCTAAATTTTCTTTATGCTGTAAGGTATCGATGGGCTACATCTCCAAAGAAATCGATGGCGCAAGCAAAAGAAACAACCCTGAAAGCTATTGAGTTGGACAGCTCCAATCCGGTGGCTTATACGACTCTTGGAGATATACAATTGCTCCAAAAAAATTATGTTGATGCGCAGGTCGCTTTCAAAAAGGCTCTTGATTCAAGCCCCAGTTCGGCTTTGACACATTGGTATTGGGCACGATACCTGCTTTTTTCAGGGCAACCAGAAGAAGCCCTGCCTACTGTCAAAGCAAGCATGCGTTTAAATCCTCATTATACATGGCATTACCCAATTGTTTCGGGAAGAATATTTTATCATACCGGCAGGTATGAGGAAGCGCTAACTGAGTTCGAAAAAGTTTATGAGCTTTCCAGCAAGGGTAAAGGCTCAGAGTATTTATCCAATGTCTATTTAGCAATGACTTACAGTAAACTTGATCGGGATAAGGAAGCTCAATACCACATCGAAAAAGCTCTCGAATACAATCCTCTGTTCAATCTTGAAGCCAGACGCAGAGCAAGTCTTTTTAAGAATAAAGAGGATACTGACCGAGAAATAGATGCGCTTCGCAAAGCAGGTGCACCTGAGCAACCACCTCCACATTGATGTGTCGCATAAATGTACTATAGCATGTGCTTTATGGTCGTTTTAAAACCTCATTATCTCCAACAAAGATTTAAATATCAGTGGTCTAAAAAAGTTTGTAATAGCATCGTTGTTAGCTCTTCGATCGACGGAGGTGCTATCTGCTATTAGGGAAAACAAAGGGGTCGCATCTTAATTATTAATTATTGAAATTGAATTTCAAGCAATAAAATATTCAATCGACTTGCGTGGCGACAGGCACTATCTAATACGCGCATTTTCGGTAAAAATTTTTTTGGCCTATTAAGTCAGCCACAATAATGGTTCGCGATATCGCCATCTATCTTAGCAGGGAATTCACCGGCGATCGCGGCGTTAAATTGGGAAAAAATTTTGGTAATATATCCGGTGCCGGCATCACCGTCAGATACAACCATTCGAGAAGGCAAATTCAGTCCAATTAGAAGTATAGAAGGAGATTAAAGCGGATTAGAAGTAAAATAATTAATAATTAAGATGCGACCCCTTTCTTTCCTACGGGGCCGAGATCCTGATTACCCTTGAAGGGTCAACCAAGACGGTTCGCAAAGGTATGGATACCAAATTCGACTCTTATTCCGGATTTGCCGACGACGGCGGCCGCCAAACCGAAATGGACAGCATACTCAAGAAAGACGGTATAAAGAATTTTATCATTTACGGTTTAGCGACCGATTATTGCGTCAAGGCCACCGCTGTCGATGCTGTCGCTGCCGGGTACCAGGTCACAGTCATCAAAGGTTTGAGCAAAGGCGTGGCCTCCGACACAACCGCCCAGGTGCTGGAAGACATGCAAGCCAGGGGGATCATAATTAAAGCTGGTTTGAACCTCTATCACCCCCAGCAGCTCACCGAAATTTACTACGAATTATCATCAAGTGCAGGTCTGGGATATCCTGCCTTTGATCTGATTTTAGAAAATTATATTAATCGATCGCTTTAACCGGATCCGGTTATTCCCTGAAATTCTGAAAACAGCCTTACTGAAATTCATTTCCAACGCAATCTCAAGCACTTGGTGGCCTGGCCCCCTAATCGACATATATTTATGGCGGAGTATAAAACTTTTATACTCCGCCATAAATATATTGCTTTTCGCGTTATGGCGGTGTATAGAGCATTTATATGTCGCCATAAAAAATAGATGGATAATATAATGGATAAAATTATCGGCAGGGAAAAAGAAAAAAGAGTACTCTCAAAATTATCAACTCGAAATGAGCCTGAGTTTATTGCAATTTATGGCCGAAGGCGAGTTGGCAAGACGTTCCTGATACGAAATTTTTTTCGTGATAAAGGGCTGTATTTCGAAGTTACGGGTCAATACCAAACAAGCTACAAACTGCAACTTGAAAACTTTTACCATGCACTGTTTAAAACATTTTCGATTACGAGACCGATTCCAAAGCCTTCCTCGTGGAAAGAGGCTCTGTCATTGTTAACGCTTCTTATCAAGACTCATGCAGGAAGGAATAAAATTATCCTTTTTTTTGACGAGCTTCCATGGCTGGCCACACAACGCTCCGGCTTGCTTCAAGCACTAGACTATGAGTGGAATACAGAGTGGAGCAGTGTGAAAAACCTTAAACTGATTGTCTGCGGCTCCGCCGCTTCATGGGTGCTCGATAATATTATAAATGCTACCGGAGGACTGCATAACAGAATAACCAAAGTAATTCATTTAAAGCAATTCAGCCTTGGCGAGACCAACGAATATTTAAAAAAAAGAAGTGTACGGTTAAAACCATTACAAATTTTGGAACTGTATATGGTTATGGGCGGGATTCCCTACTATTTGAACCAAATCGAAAAAGGAAAATCAGCTGCCGAGAATATCAACAACGTTTGCTTTACTGAAGATGGACTTCTTTTTTCAGAGTACGACAGATTGTTTCCCTCTCTATTCAAAAATGCAGATATTCACTTGAAGATTATACGGGAAATCGTAAAGAAAAAGAATCATATTTCGAGACAGGATTTAGTTAATTCCGGTGGTTTTTCAAGCGGCGGTGGATTTCATGACAAAGTTTCGGAGTTGGTTTCATCCGGATTTATTCGGGAATATGTGCCGTTTGGGAAAAAAAGTAGGGATACAGCGTTTAAAATAACCGATGAATATACGCTGTTTTTTATGCAATGGATTGAACCCATAAAAAAAAGGGGGGTTATATCCAATCCTGACTACTGGCTTAACGCCTCAACCCAGCAGAAATATAAAACATGGACCGGATATGCGTATGAGGCGGTTTGCGAAAAGCATGTTCAGCAAATAATAAAAAAGCTTGGAATAAAGAATGTTGCCGGGGAAGTCGGCAAATGGCATTTTTTTCCGGCAGCCGGGAGCAAAAAGCCGGGAGCCCAGATTGATTTGATCATTGATCGTTTCGATGACTGCATCAATATTTGTGAAGTTAAATTTTCAAGAAATGAATACGTAATCGCCAAAAGGTATGCTCGTAGTTTGCTAAACAAGATAGATGTGTTTGAAGAAAAGACAGGCACAAAAAAGCAGATCTTTCTAACCCTGATAACAACCATGGGCCTTAAGAAAAATATATATACTGAAGATCTTGTCCATTCTGAAGTAGCATTGATTGATCTCTTTGTTTAGCGAACATTTGAAAGATAAATGGGCCAATGTTACAGCATATCACTAATTTTGCCGAATTCTCGATACTCTCAATTTATGTTGTCAGTTTAATTATGTTGTGGGTTTAATTCCAGTTTAATTCTATATCATTTCCAAAAAGATATAAAATATCCTTTTAATTCCTCTAATTCCATTTACTTTTCCCTCGCTGTTGTTTCCCTAATTCTCGGCTAACAGTCGCGCAGCTATTTTCTTATCGGCGCAAATGATTCTGATGGGCGCTTTTTGCCTTACTTGAGATTTTGACAAAAATTTCTTTAGAAAATATATTCTTTTGCCATAAAAGCTTTTCAATTTTGTGGACGATTATAAATAGAAAAGCCCGAAGCAGCCACTTCGGGCTTAGGAAAGAGCTACCGCAAGCAGCCGGAAGCCCCAAACAATATCACTTATCTAATACATTCTCCGGTTGTTTGCAAGGCCGGAGGCCTACCCATTTTACTTTTACTTCAAATTCGTTGTGGTTGGTGCCATTTAATTTTTAATGTCTGCCGAGCTTGTTGGAGAGGCCAGCGTTACTGCTGTGATCCTTGCCGGCTGGCAGCCAAACGAAAACAGCGATGTGAAGCCCAAAGAAAATACCGCCAAACTCCAAAGGGCAAAAAAAACCACTGTCAAGCCGAAAACCGCCGCCGGTATCGGTTGCGTAAAAAAGGTAAAAAAAACATGGATGATGCAACTACCACACGGCTACCGCCATGGTGTATATGGCTGCTGTGGGGTATCGCACATCGTATTTTTCATGCATACAAAACGGCGCGGTGCTATTTTTGCCAAGCTTTTGGACGAATCGTCGATGAGTTCCCCCGTCGCGGCTATGGTTAAATCAAAAATGAAAGCAGTTTGACATGATTAAGAAAAAAATTCTGGCCCCTAACCGCATCCGTCGTATCCAAGGCGGCTTTAGCTTTATTCCGCACCGCTTTGTTAGCGGTGGCTTTTTAGCTGCATTACAACAAAAAGAGCTACTGTTGTATCTATTTCTGGTTGCCGTCTGTGATCGTCATGGACTTTCTTTTTACAGCTATGATTCGATCTGCTCGTTGCTGCAGATAACCGTGGAACAATATATCGCCGCCAGAGATGCTCTGATCGAAAAAGAGCTGATTGCCTTTGACGGCACCCTTTTCCAGGTGCTGGATTTGCCGGCAACTCCAGCAAAACCATCAAGCTTACAACCGCTGGGAAACGGCCGGCAGCAAAAAGCGTCCATCGGCATTGATCAGTTCCAATCTATCAAAGACATACTCAAAGGAATTGGCCATGACTGATCCGAAAACCGCAGAGTCGATAAAATGGTTAAATCGATACTGCCTGCCAAAAGATGATCCCTTGGTGCATCAGCACTTAGACAAAGCCATCGATGATTATCTACAATGGATGAAATCAGCCGGATATAGTCAAATTACCCGCCAAAATTACCGGCCCCAGTTAAACCAATTTCTTTGTTTTATCAAAAACAGAAGATTTAGTTGGACAGAAATATTTACGTTTAATACCCTACAACGCTTTAAACAAATTAGAGGGCAAAGCAGTGTGCCCGCCATCAATGGACTCTGGCGCTATTTATTTTCCCAAGGCAAAATACCAAAGCCGTTAGCCCAAAAAGCACAGCGCATTGATTTGCCACAAATCTACCAAGACTATCTAGCGTATCAGCAAACCCACCGGCAGGCGACCGAACGGCAAATATCTCGTATAAAAAGAGTGCTGGCGGCTTTTGATGATTACCTGCAAACGCATAAAATTGATCTTTGTTCATTAAAGCTTGAACAGGTCGACGATTTTCTGACAGCCTTTTTTGCACCCTTTTCAACGGCAACCTGCAACGCCTACCGTTCTATGATCCGGCAATTTTTGAAATATCTATACCGAGAGCGCCAAATTATCAAAAGAGATCTTAGCCCGCTGATCGTCGGTGCCCATCTATTTTCTCAAGCCAAACCCCCTAACTTTTTGCGCCCCCATGAAGTGCAAAAAGTGTTTGCCGACCTAAAGCTGACCACCCCCGCACATATTCGAACCTATGCCATGGTTCATCTGGCCTATATGCTGGGGCTGCGCCCACAGGAAATATGTACGATTACACTGGACGATATATCCTTTCGTCGGCAGGAATTAAACGTCAAAGATCGCAAAACCAAAAAACCGATCAAGCTACCGCTACCCGATGAAGTGATCAAGGCCATTGCCGCTTATCTGGTCGGTGTCAGACCACAAAGTCAGCACCGCACGCTGTTCTTAACTCTCAAGGCGCCTTATGCTCCGCTAACTGCCAACGTGGTGGGCTACCACATTACCAACTGCCTGCGACAGGCAGCGCCGTGCTCATCGGCCTACTGGTTGCGGCACACTTATGCCCAAAATCTGCTGGAGGCCGGGGCTTCCATATACGAAATCAAAGAAATGCTGGGCCATGACAGCATCGAATCCACCAAAAAATATCTTCATATTCACATCAAACTGATGCGAAAGGTACTCTTCGATGAAACCATTTGAAAGCTTTCTGGCACCACAAATGCAAGAGTTTATGGCTTATCGCCAAAACTTGGGCTATCAAATCAGTCATTCAAGGTCACATCTTAAAACCTTGGACCGATACCTAAAAGACCAAAAAATTGAAAAAAACTTACTAACACCATCGTTTTTTCTGCAGCTGCGATCAGATCTTAAAATCGAGCCGCGATCGGTCAATGCAATCATCTCATCGCTGCGCGTTTTCTTTCAATTTTTGATTCGTAAGGGGATCTACGCCCAAAACCCGTTGCAGGATATTCCCGAGCTGCCCGAATATGATAATATCCCCTTTATCTTTTCATCACAACAAACTGATCAGTTGCTGGCTGCGGTTTGCAAAAGATTACGCCAAACAAAAAGCTATTTCTTAAAAGATCTGTCACAATACATGGCGATTTTGCTCATGGCCCGCTGCGGACTAAGAATATCTGAACCCATACGTTTGAAGCGCCATCATTATCGGCCAAAGGAAAAAACGCTTTATATCGCCAAAACCAAATTTAAAAAAGACCGCTTGATCCCGCTGCCGATGGCAGTGGCCACAGATATGGAAAACTACCTGACTGTCAGAGATGTTTTGCTCGCAGAGCAGCAAAATCCATTTCTTTTAGCCGGCTGTAAACAAAAAGGATTAACCGACAGCACGCTTCGTAACCACTTTCACCGCGCAGTGGAAGATATCGGCCTCAAGCAACCCAGACAGATTATCGGCAAGATGACCTTCTCTGCACCCACTCCTCACAGCCTGCGTCATGGCTTTGCCGTCGCAACATTAAACGCTGTCAAAAACAGAGGCGGTTGTCCTCAAAATGCTCTGCCGGTGCTCGCCGCCTACATGGGCCACCGTGAATACAGATATACGACTCAGTACCTTAAAGTCTTGGATGCCAAGCAACGTCAGCAATTGTTTTATTTTGCCAAATCGCAAAAAGAGCACCGATGAAACTTGCCGCCTGTATTTATCAATTTTTTGATCACTACCTTGTTCGCATCAAAGGCTGCAGTGATCAAACCGTCAAAGCCTATCGCGATGCCTTCGGCCTGTTTTTGCCCTTTGCGGCCGATCATCTTGGTATCAAAATCAAATCACTGCAAATGGAGCATCTTTCTGCTGACTTGATTCTGGCCTTTCTCGATCACCTTGAATCCGATCGCAACAACAGCTCCATCACCCGTAACCACCGGCTGGCAGCCATCAAGTCACTGGCGAAAATGATCCGCTTGATGTATCCACAACACCGAAAACTGGCAGAAATAATATTGGCGATCCCGCAAAAGCGGACACAAAAACAACTGATCGGCTTTTTGTACCCCGATGAAATCCTCAAAGTCTTTCAACGAGTTGAGCTTACCAAACAAGATGGATTTCGTAATTATACCATCTTGCATCTACTGGACGACTCCGGCGCCAGAGCTTCTGAAATCGCAACTCTTAAACTGGACTACTTTGACCCCCACAATGCAACCCTTGGCATCCTGGGAAAAGGGGATCGTTATCGACAGATCACATTAAAGCCCAAAACTGTTCAGCTCATCGAACTCTATATTGCCAAATACCGCACCACACCCAAATGGCTGGATCAGCATTATTTGTTTATCAATCAACGCCGAACCCATATTACCCGCCACGGCATTTACCGAATATGTAAAAAATATCTTTACCGGACTTTGAGCCCCAAACGTCTCAAAGATATTAATCCGGTCCATAGCTTTCGCCACAGCTGTGCAGTTAGAATGCTCTCTTGCGGCAAATCACTGTCGGATATCAAAAACCGCCTGGGTCATGAAAATATCGAATCCACCGTGATATACTTGCACCTGGATCTGAAACGAAAAAGACAATTGCAAAAAGCATTTATTGAGTATACCAAATCCAATCTCTCGGATGACCCGAAGTTAAATGAGTTGATCGATTGGGAGAATAGGAAAGACATTTTGGAATGGCTCGACAGCCTCTAATAGGCCTATTGCAGCCATAGGCCGGCTCTAAAGCACGATGCCCATAGAAAAATTGTTATGTTGACAGTTTTTTAACAAATCGGTAAGTTCTTTGATAACCAACTGTAATTTATATAAATTTGAATTTCTTTGACACAAACTTGATTTCTATATATTTTCAGTAAGTTAAGACAACTCGCAACATAATTCAATATATATGCAGTTGCGGTTTTTTGTTTATTACGTTTTTTATCTAATTGATGTGATTGTCTAACAAGATGAGCAGGGGAGAAAAAAGATACTCCCTGAAATGCTGAAAGGGTTTATCGCAACATAATAACGCACTAATCTAAATATTCTTCAAGGCCAATAGGTACACTTATGCGCGCACACATAGTCTTGGCACACCCAGAGGTAAAGTCTTTCAACGCACATTTATCGGGCATCTCGCAACAAGTGCTGGACACCGCTGGCTTTAAAACCACGCTATCTGATCTCTACGCAATGGACTTCGATCCTCGCGAGGGACCGCATCACTATAGTTCTCGCAAAGACGCGGAGCTATTTCATGCGCAAACCGAGCAGCGTTTCAGCGCAGAAAATGAAACCTTGCCTCCGGATGTAAATTCGGAAATACATTGCTTGCTGGAAAGCGAATTGTTGGTTGTTCATTTCCCATTGTGGTGGTTCGGCATGCCTGCGATCTTGAAAGGCTGGATGGACCGGGTCTTCGTGTATGGCCGCATGTATCGAAGCGTCATGCGTTATGACAAAGGTATTTGCGCCGGGAAAAAAGTGATCGTGTGTGTAACCACCGGTGCGAGCGAAGACTCATGTTCACACAATGGTAGGGAAGGAGACACGCGGCTTCATCTTTGGCCGATACTTTTTACGTTCAGATACTTAGGATTTGATGTTTTCCAACCCGAGGTTTTACATGGCGTTGGTGGTGTCGCCTTCATAGAGGGCAATGAAGGTGGCTTGAGCACGCTGGAAACCTACTCTAATCGTTGGACGGAAACGCTGAAAACACTCTCTTCGAGGCCTTTGGTCCAGTACAATCATGACGAGGACTACGATGAAACGAAAAGGCTAGTTTCGGGTGCGCCTGTTTACTCGCCTTTCGTGCGACACAACCCAAACGCAACACCACAATAGTTACTTTTTGTCCGCAATAGGCTGATTCCAAGATTTACCGTTTTTGTGATCAGATGCCATATATCTCCAACTAGGTTGTAATTATCAAGGACGTCAATAATTTAAAATATCATCGTTCCCAGCATTCGGGCAGTTGATGACCTTAGCTGCTATAAATGTTAAGGATTGACATCCTTAAAATCTACATGATATTCGAATTTTATCTTCGTTGAGAACTTTTAAACCGTGACTGGTAGTTATGATCTGAAGGAGTCAGCATATGAATGAACAAGCTATTGCTAATGACGATACCGCCGTAATTGTCGTAGACCTTCAAGCTGATTTTACCGAGCTAAAATCCGGCTCTTTAGCTGTACCCGGCACAGATGGTCAATATATTGAGGCCGTGGAAGCCGCCACCCGGTATTTGATGGAGCAGGGTCTGCCGGTTTATTTCACCCAGGACTGGCATCCGGCAGACCACATCAGCTTTTTTACCAATAGAGCCTGCGCATAAACTTAAAATTGATCAGAATAAATTACAAAATTGTAGGTCCAACATTTTAAATTTGGTCAATGTTCTTTGAAAAATTGGTTAAAGCAGCAATCTGCTGTGCTTCAGGTTA
>Ga0209149_1001619_pt1 | contig 11681 bp, 10 predicted proteins | sample WorMetTyACAVOLI2_FD_187423 | JGI IMG/M metagenome (GOLD analysis project Ga0209149, IMG submission 187423) | Marine gutless worms symbiont microbial communities from Max Planck institute for Marine Microbiology, Germany - Olavius algarvensis... ...
GAAATGTCGCCCCCCCCTGCGCCAACTAGTATTGCGTGAGTTTATTCGCCCGAAGACCTCAATTCATGATATTTAGGTCACAACTGTTTCCCAAGGTAAAGTAGCTACACTAAATAGGCAAGGTGGGAAACTAAAAACCTGTCGATAACTTATACTCTTATAGTGATAGGCTATGTGTGCCAAAAATCTTTGTAAACGGACACTTTTAGTTCAACTTATCATCAAAAATGTGGTCACGTGTTTTTTTGGAACACAGTGTATATAGAAAAGCGATCTACCGCAATTGAAAACTGACACTAACCCGCATTCCTAACCCTAACCGACCCATGAGGCGGGACATTTTTAGAAAACTGGCACTAACCCATATTTCTGACCATACCGCTATCAATTTTGTACATGTAACGGTAGATCGCTTTATATAGATTGGCCCATGGTGGTGGTGGTAGGGGGAAATGTCTTACACCATGTGAAAAGGGAGGGGAATTGTCCAGGTGCGGGAAATGTCCTGGGGGACATGTCCGGGGGGAATATATCCACGGGGAAATGTCCGGCTTCCCCTTGCCGCCGACTAGTATTGCGTGAGTTTATTCGCCCGAAGACCTCAAGCTTATCTTCGCTCGCTGACAGCGAACCTTGCCTCGAGACGAGTTTTTCCACATGGCCGTTATCAGTGCCACTACCACCTGCAGGTCGGCTTTCCAGGCACCGTGGGAGAATCAGCTGCATCTCTCATCGCCTGTCTACCGAGTATGCAATGTCGGTGTTGATCGACGACGGTGCCAGCTGCAGGTGCGCGTCGATCAGCACCGGCTGTATGAGCTCAGGTCACTTGACCACGCACGGTGTCCAATTTTCAACGTAGACAATTAGTTTACGCTCGAACAATCCATGCGCCTCTCTTTATGTCGATGTAGGCCTACTTGCTTGCTGCTCCGTCGACGAGCGCTTCTGATCGTCCATTCCACGTAAGATATTTGCCTTGTACACGGCGCCCACTGTTGTCGTGAAGCAGACTACAGTGTTGTTGGTTTACGACACTGCACGCCGTCAGCATAGAGCGGCGAGCAGTTCCTTTATAAAGTGTGTGTGTGTGTTGGTGTGGGAAAAAACTGTAGCATTAACCGACCTTTGTGAGACTTGTTACATAGATTTGTGTTATTATCTTGAGTTGATTTATTGGGTTACCTCGAATACACCATAGAACTGACAATATGCACGTACAAAGAATGAATTGTAGAACCGTGTGAACGCAGTCTCTGGCGTTGTTACGGCACGTCTGAAACACGAGAAAACATCAACACAGTCTGGAATTGTATCTGCTGGCTTAGTTCTGCGAGTCTGTTTCCAGTTTGTCGTTTGCGTCGCTAAATTGAGATTGACTGTAAATGGGCCACGACGATTTCCACGCCAGTCGATAGCTGCAGGTTCATTAACCTTCATTCACATGCTCCTTAAAGGCTCGTCGCTATATGCAGTGCTATTATATCAATAGAACCAGGCTGCAATCTTGTTACTGACGATCTGCCTTAACCGGCGTGAAGTCCTTCTGTTTTCCATTAAGCCTCAGTTGGTACCGGACAGACGGCGCCACCAGCACGCAAAATATTCGTTTTCTATTCGATGGGATGCCTCCTCGCACATAACTTTCCCACAACGATTCCCGTCTGCGTGTCTTACAGACATGCCGCGTAAAATGCCACCTGCTGCTGTTGCTACTGCAGTCATCTTTGGGCCACCGGCGCTGTGACAGACAAGTGGGTGGACACGCACAGAACAAACATCTGGAACGAAGCATTCCTGTCAGTTAGACATGCAGTAAAAGCGTGGGATCTTCATCTCATCTAGACGATCCAGCAGGTTCTGTTGTCAGTGAGCTGTGTCAAGCTGACCAAGTGTTACGAGATTGGTGTGTGGGCGGTATGTTAAAATTACTGCAGGCAGTTAGCAGTAGCACTCGCAGTCGCCGCTCCAAGATGAGCAGGTGCGCGCGAGTGATCATGGCTTTGATGATGCTAATCCGGACGTTTTATGACCACGCAGCCCACGCTACACCGCAGGCATTAAGTTTTTGCATGTCCGTCGCGGCTCAGATCTGTCCCGTCTTTTGTCTGTCCCGCTGTTGTCCGTCCCGACGTCCGTCCCGTGCCAAATATATTTCTTTCGCTTCGCAAGAACACTGAACGGATTCCGATGAAATTCGCGGAAAAACAGTATAATAGTTACACGGGTAAAATTAGAGCAGGAACAAGGCAGGAGGATACGAGAGAAAATTCGAGTCGACGTTAGTCGGTTTTGCCGCAATGTCAAACAGGTGCCGACTCGTAGCGATTGAATTCACAAATTCACTGCACAGACTAGGCCTATACGGCAGATGCGATCGCGGACACAAATTCACGTTACGGTAATTTAAAGATGTAATTTAGAAATTTCATACAGTATATTAAGACATAATCATATCTTAGAATGTATTACAGGTCCATCGGCTCTATCCATGTTTTCGAAGTCAAGCGCTTCACTGGCAGTGCCTGGCTGTCTGCCGTCTTGATACACCGATAAATAGATATAGGCCCCTAGTCGCCAAAACCGGAAGTAGTCAGACATCGGATTGTGTATCACATACCTTGCGTTGTTTTATTCATCGGTTGATTTCACCGATGCATCGCACTGATGTGTACATTGATGCATTGAACTTTCAACCGATGAACGGAATAAAACAACACCTTGGTGAATGATACAACGTGACATTTGTTTTAATTATAGATAATATGAGCGGCGTGTCCTTCTGTTGACAATTTTCTTGATTAATTTTAATTTTCAACAACGTAATTTTGTCACTCTTAAAAATTTAATACTTATTTATTTGTTGTACATCGGCGTATCGTACAACTGTTGCTCTGATAACCGTTGTTTGACCAAATGTATCACTGCTATTGGCAACAGTATGGTGCATCGGTCTTCAACTCCGGTTGAATCGATGGATTCACCGATGAATTAAACAACGCGACCGCTGGATCAACCGATGAATTTAACAACAGACTGATGCAAGTCTCATGCATCGGTGAAATCAACCGATGAATAAAACAACGCAGCCTATACTAAACGAATGGTTGTGCCTATATTTAATACCTCGGGCAGTAGATAGTCCCGGTTAGTGCATGGCTGGGTGACCGTCTTTGACTGGCAAATCACATTGGCGCAGAACCAAGCACTCGGCCTACTTAGCCTAAGCTCGCCCTTTGTGGCAGGCTGGAATGAGTACCCGGCGAAAACTAGGACAGTAAACAGGCACATCGCATGATACACCCGCCCGTATCCGTGGTCTCGCAGTGTGGTGCTGGTGCCTGGCTGAATGAACTGGCGGGCGGAGATCAGCGCCGACCTACGGGAAGCGGTAGTGCATCTGATGCGTGTTCGCGACGATGCGCTATACAAATCCACCGTTACTTTTTTAGATAGCGCACTTCCAATGCTGACCTCATACGTGATGGTCAAAAACGAGAAATAGGGAATAGGCATAGGACAACTGAAACATGTTTTGCGGGTAGACAGGAAGCAAAAATAAATCACGTTTCGTGTTGGAATGCCAAATACAAATATAGTTATAGAAGTTGGTGATGCCATTAGTAGCATCAGAATGTATATAACGTGACTGTGTAATGAGAAATAGACTACGTAAGGACTCGACTCGAGTTACTCCATCAAATTGAATTTACTTACATACTTAATGTTTAGTAACTACGGGTAACGGAAATACAAATATGGCGGAAGCAAATGAAGATATACGAAAGAAGTTACAAATCACTGAAAGGCTGAACAAAAGAGAAGAAGAAAGACTTCACAACATTCAGCAACGTAAAATTGGCAAAGATGACGATACTACTATACATGTATGCCGCCTAGAATGTTGTTTTGTTATAGAACCAGAGGTTCAGTGAACTCTGTAGGTGTGCATGAATGTTGTGTGTGTAAAAAGAACACAGGCTCCACCGGTGGCCGGTGGGTTGGTCAGTGGTGGGTGGGGCCCAAAGGTGGGATCGCCGGCGTTTCTTTGTCCCATAGGCGCCGGAGCCATATACTCGGGATGGGCACGTGCCCCTCCACTTTAGAGAGTGGGGGGGGGCAAGAGGGGGCACAGAGGGTAACTGTAACTGGCCACTACAGCTATAAAATTCCTTGCATTATTCACTTAGCATAATCATAGTTCTATATTTTGCATTTGTTAGGGGAAAGCAACCGATCTTGTATTTTGACTGTGACCGATATTGCAGAAGCACTGAACTCTAATGGAGGTGTAAGTCTCCTTCTAACAGAAGTTGTTCGCTTAGTGAAATTGTCACTCGTCATATCAGCAACGTCAGCTTCAGCAAAGCTTCTCTGCTTTGCGTCGGTTGAAAACGCACATAAGATCAACTGTAGGGCAGCCAAGACTTAACCCCTTGCTATTTTGAATTATGGAACTTTCGCTCCTAGGAACTTTCGCTCCCTGGAGCGAAGAAGTTCCATCCTTGGAACTTTCGCTCCCGCGGGCAAAAGTTCTAGTCTAGTTACGAACGTGTACAGTCGCTAGTGCAGTACGTCGACGAGACGTGGATCCAGAGCCGGTTGTGGGCAGCCAAGAGTCTTTCAGTCGTCAGTCCGCACCAACAACGACGCGGAGGGCTGACACAACCGGCTCAATCGCCAGACACCTATACCAGTTGGCTCCTATATCCTGTACAAGGAGGCGACGTTCGTTATGGTCCAGTCAGTGCTCGTGTCCGAAGAGCGTTTGTTCCGCTATCAGTGCCAGATGTACCGCGCTGTGCAGGGCCGTCTGCAGGAGTGATCCGGAAGAGTGTGGATAATTAGTGCACGGAATGTTTTAACCGTTATACGTGGATTTAAGCTGTCGCAAAGTGCGAAAGTGATATAGAAAGGTAAACACATAAATTTGGTATAGCGAAATGAATATGGTAACCATGAAGGCGACCGAAGGTTAGGTGTAAAGTGACCTTTTACCGATATGGTAGATCTAAAGGGATGGTATGTAATTGAGTTCTAGGCTGGTGGTTTTAGGTGGCTGGGGCCGTCTTACATCAAATAGTATGTAATCAGACAGAGTAGACGGTGGTGTTTATGTAGAGCATAGGGTAGTGTTTAGGTGGTTTGGGCTATCTTACACTTGTCACAAGCACAAGAAGGTACAACGCAAAACTGCAAAGGAAATGGTATCTGACTGTATTAAAATTACGTGTACTGTTGACCTTCAGTGTATACATTTCCTGTTTGTATAGTGGTTTCATCACGGCAGCACAGCTGAGCAGACTGACACGACAACGACTCGACGCATTTGTAGTTTGTACACCGCAGCAAACGCTGCAGGTTCTCCTCGCCAGATCTAGGCCCTACCTGACTTCCAGGAACTGTTACAAGATGCAGACTGCGGAGCTACAGCTCTTCATCAAAATCTACAACAACTCTCAGTATCTTCTTCAGAAACACAACCTCCTTGCACCCGCCTCAGCAGCTTGACAGCACTATAAACTCAGACAGCGTCCACGTCCACACTGCAGAGTGCAGATGTTTAATCCGGCCAGTGGCCACCTCATTGACTCGAATTTTATTACTAGATTACTTTTTGTGACACCTATTAATTACTTAACTGACTAACATGATCACTTTGCATAACCTAGGCCTACGTCCTATAGAGTCCTGCAAACGACACAAGCAGCAGTATTACCAAGTCTATGGTTTTCTTTTCTTAGTAAATTACAACTTATTCTCGTTCACAGGAGAGCACAAAAAAGCTGAACAAGCTAATAGTCACTCACTACTCACTAGTCAGTACACTCATAAAGTGATAATCCAGTGGATTACATAGCCTAATGCGGTTTAATTCACGTGTTCTGACGAAAATTGTTATCAAAATGCATTAAACTTTACCCTGGAAATGTGCGAAAAACACAAACTCGAAACCCGGGTTTCAGAGCGTCATAAACCCGGGTTTCGGGTTTGGCAAAATGAACGGGTTTCCCCGGGCCCTGGGTTTTCCAAAACCCGGGTTGCAATCCCTAGTTTTGGGGTCCTCCCTATGTTCAGGGTTTGTGGTTTGGTCTGGTGTCGACCCAATGTCCAATTGAGGACCAAAGACATAGGACGCCGCTGGGGGCAACGGCCCAGGCGACGTGCGCGACGGCTGCCTGACAATGACAGACGGACTGGCCGTTATCGGCGACGGGGAGGTCCAGCTAAAGTCTGGCAATGGCCTGGTAATCTCCAGCGGGTCCACACCGGGTCTAGTGGGAAGGACCTCGGCCTACCCCATCACCCTACGGAAGGTAACTTCCGAATCTGTGGACAATTCGTGCATTATAGCCTCGGTACTGGGGTTTCGGGAACTACGTCCAAGGCTCTAGCTTCGAGGTCTCTAGGATCCAAACTAAACCGGCTATGGCAGTGGCGGAGGTTTCAGGTGACAGAGTCCTATTGGCGAACCCGGGCAACGAGGCAGAACTCGTTTTTGATCCCGCCTGACTGGAGTCTATAGTGCATGATGTGTTCGCTAAACTATGGTCGGCCATAATAAGACAGTTTGAAGATAGAATGAAAGAACGTACCAGTATTCTGGTCTCTGCCGCGATCAATAAGCGTCGACGCAACAATTGACACTAGCCGGCCAACAATGACCGGTCATGTCAGCAAACAGAACGACGGCAGGCACCAGCAAGTCCTGCAGCACGATTTTTTTTAGCCGTACGGCCACTTTTTTAAAGCTACAACGGTGAAATTTGGCATGCGAGTGCGGTCTTGGGGCTCCCTCCCCAGGCAAAATTTTGTAAAAATGACAAGGGGATATACCCCTTTGGGGAAAATTTATACCAAAAATTACCATTTTTGGCGATTTTTTGGGGCCGTAAGCCCACATTTACTAAGCCAAAACGGCAAAAATTTGGCGTGAGGGTGCGAACCTGGGAGACCCTCCCCATACCAAATTTTGCAAAAATTGGTTAAGGGGTATACCCCTTTTTGGCAAAATTATACCAAAAATTAGCAATTTTGGCTATTTTGACGCCTGTAAGCCCACATGTTTAAAGCCACAACCGTGAAGTTTGGCGTGAGGCTACGGACCTGGGACACCCTCCCCATGCTTAATTTTGTAAAAAAATCACTCAAAAAATCGCTCAATGGGCTTGCCGGTATTGCATTGCCTTTGGGAGGTGATGCATATTGATTTCTAGTCTTTTTTACTTCGTTTTCTAAGTCATTTTTCATTGTACTATTTGCCACTTATTCAGTTGACGTCAATTTCCGTGATTATTCGTAATATGTTGACCGTATAAATGATGAATCCTCTATTTCCATGCGATCACGGGGTTGCTAACAAACCCCAGAACTTTCGTTCTATGTCTATGGAACTTTCGCTCCAGGGAGCGAAAGTTCTTAGGAGCGAAAGTTCCTGTTACCGCTAATTTTACACTGCCACAAAAACTACATAGGCTGTACGATGCTGTATATAGACATGGTGTGACATTGCATTTAGCATTAAACTATTGTTTCTCGTCGCCAAATGACTTACTATCTCAATCTACCGCACTCTGCCACATTTAACTACCCACGAATGAAACCATTCAAGAACATTACGTAGGGCCGGTGGTCTAGACAAAGGAACACGAGCGGACCAACCGGCCGCCGGTGGGGCCCAAAGGTGGGACCGGTGGGTTGGCTGGTGGGGCCGGTGGTCTTTTTACATACACCACATGAATGTGGGGTTGACATTACGACTCGTGAAAACATACAGCAAAACTTCTAATACAAACCCCCAGCTTCTATTAGAACAAATGCTCTAGACCCCCCGGCTTGTATTGGAGACCCGGCTTCTATTAAAACATCGCCAACTTGCCACATTAAATTTTTGTGTGTGTATGTACAGTGCACATGATTTGAAACACGAAACACGTTTGAGTTTCATTTTATCAAAACAGTAGGCTACTGGTATCTAAACCACTGATCGCAGTCGCAGTAGCTAGGCTATAATGACGTCACTAACGGCGTCATAGGGTATCACCAGGTGGCACCAAGGCGTGACCCAGCTTGTATTGGAGACCCTTGTCTTGTGTTGATGAGTAATTGGCAGACCTTCTCATGGAGTATCACGCCAATGGCCGGTGGTGGTGCGTTACGGCATGCGACATGCGACAGGCGCTACCCGACTTGTATTAGAGACCCGGCTTCTATTAAATCAAGCGACCTAAAATCCCCGGCTTGTATTGGAGACCCGGCTTCTACTTGAGACACGGCTTGTATTAGAAGATTTACGGTAGGCTGGACATAGAATATAATTGTCCTATATGCTTGTGTATTTATTTACATTACATGGTTTGGTTATATTGATGTTGTTATTTTCAGTTTGCGTTACGTTACATTTTGCTTAACTGTGTGAGAAGCATTTTCTGTTGATTTATTGGGTCACCTCGAATGCAGCATCCAACACATGTTAACAGCACTTCCGGCACTGGCGAAAACTGGCACTGATCAGTGCTCCTGACCTAATGGGAACTGGACTTTTCGCTCCCGAGACCATTCCGTTGAGCAAAAGTTCCAACTGTGGGTCCATAGAAAACATGCAATGGCGCACAATGTTGCTATTGTGGGGTCTCTCTAAAACATGACCAGACAGGCGGGACAGAAAAATGACCTTTCTGGCACGGGACGGCAGACGGGATGGCAAAACGATGACGGGACAGACAAACATTCTTAAATCAAAACTTTGAAAACTGACACTAACCCGTACTACTGACGCTAACCATTCCATAAAACGTGTAATTATTTGAAAACTGGCATTGACCCGTACTCTTCCTGACAGTATCCGACCTATGAGGTGGGCAATAAATAACGACAATTAAATGGCATACAACTGCACAATGACTGTGATGACACACACTGGCGCCGTTGTAAGCCATTGCATTTCCTACAGACCGTTCCAACTGTGGAAGAGTCGCTTCATGGAATTTTCACTCTGTGTAAACTTTCGTTCCCTGAAACTTTCGTTCTCGGGAACTTGTGGTCCATGGAACTTTTATTGCTTGGAACTGTCATTCCTGGGAGCAAATAGAGCAAAGAGCGACAGTTCTGTGTCGGCTTACAAGACTGTTGCTCCTACGGAACTTTTGCTCTCCAATTCTTCTTCTCGTATGCGTGTCATTTACCATAATTGGTCAGCCACGAAACAGCGTCCTCATCCGCAGAGTGTAGCCGAGATAAGCCGCCATTCAGTTTTGTCAGGGGACAGGGGTCCTTATTGCTCTCCAATAAGTCGTAGCAACATAAAACTATTACTCTTGTTGATGTCTTATTATTATCAGATTTCATATGGAATGTGCATGACCAAAGAACCTGCTTTTCTTACCCCTGACCAATAACTGTTATAGCCACCATGCCCAAAAAAGGTAAGCGTATATGGGGACCAACCTGAAATACAATGCCCCTAATGACGTTTTGCTACATCATTGTGGAATTTGTCTCCACATGTGCTGTATAGCCCCCAGCAAAATTTTGTCCCTCTCTGTGACAAAATTTTGGGGCCCAGTGACCCAACCCCAATGTTTTGCAGTGGTTCGATGGAGCCCTAGGGCATCCTGAAATCTTGAAATTTGATGCGCAAAATCTATCTGCACCGTTTTGGGAGAAAAATAGATTTTTTTGTTCTGGTCAGAAGCGAAAGTGAAATGAGTTATGGGAATTTTCAATTTGCCAAAAATTCATATTTGGTATGCAAAATTCTCTTCTGCTCCTTGACCATATTTGGTTCAAATCAGTCCATAACGAGAACGGTGCAGCCTAACACTGACTGCCCTCCCCCAGTGCAGTGCTGTGTGATAGGTATGCTGACAAAACAATAATGTAGTTGGGTGATGTAAACTTCCCAACACTTACAAACATTATTATTCAGAATAATTGGTCAGTAGCTTAACATTAAATGCGAAAAGGAGACGTTTTTTTCACTTCATCTATTAATTGGTGCTATTAGCAAAATTTGGGTGATGTTAGGCTTCAGCTCTCCCGTTGCAGCTCTGCCCTTGGAGACATTCATCTCCATATACTGCTGGCGCCGTACTATTTTTAAAGCATGGGTCAGTATTTATTGCTACGGTAGCATCGTCCATTATAACTGCCGGGTTAACTGTATGCTGCCCTTAACAAAAGTTACTGTACGTTATCATTTTGACAAAAGTGATAGTTCATACTTCCACATTTGGTTTGGGAGTGAAAAGCTTTGGCCAACACATCTCCTGGCATGTGTTAGTTTTTCTGTTGGTTCATATGACATTACAGATAGAAATAATTTGCGTGTTAATGAAATCTAAAACAGTGTTTTATTACATTTCTTGCATCACCATAATGATGTAGCTGTTGCTTTAGTTTTCTGCTAATTGTGTACAGGAAACTGCTGACTATGTTTTGAATCAGTTGTCACTTGTCCACAGTAATGTGGAGAAAGGTTTATCAAGCTATAGTTCAGACACACAAGGAGTACCAGGAAAATACTTCGACAACCTTGTTGTGGAACTTCAGAAAGCACAGAAATTATTAACAGATTCTACTCGACTTCTCTCATCATACCAGTTGGAAAAAGCACAAGCAACCATTAATCAACTAAAAGCTGCTATAGAAGATAAACGAAGTAAGGTTGATCCAAAGAAAAAGTTTGCATTCAAATCTGAAAAGAAGAAAACTACAGCTCAGGTGATTTTACTGGTAGATTAGTATTACTGATGTAAAATTAACCAAGATACTCGTATTATGTAATGTGTGTGTGTGTGATATAGATTACAGCATGGTCAAAATCTCTTTCTAGTGCAGTGAATTAAAAGTCGTCTTGTTTTGACATAATAAATAGGAAATACATGTAGAACTGATATGAAGAGACTGAAGGAGTGTTTGTATTGAGAGTGGGAAAGGTTAAAGACGTAAGACATTACGTTTTGAGGATGTCATTATAAAATGGTGAGGAAATGTCTGCTGCATGTAATACTAGAAAATTCAGTAATAAGAACTTGTTACAGATTTTGTCATGTATTACCATTGGTGTATGTAACATACAGTGCTTTCACATTAGTTGTGACAGAGCACATTCATGAATGGATTCTGTTCCAGTAATCCCCATGGGTTTTCTTTTGGGAGGTTTTAGGGAACCTGGCCTTGTTCATTTTGACAGGTCCTAATTACGTGCATGTAGAATAGTTGTAACAGAATACAGCCAAACCTCGTTAGCTCGCCAAACTCGTCTCTCGCCATGGCAAGGCCTTGTGACGGATTTCCTCCCATACATTTTCCCCCGATGAGCCACCACTGTCGCCTCTTGCCCTTGCCACAACATAGAGGCATCTCATGCTGTGTAATTAGACCTCGATTACTCGCCATAATGCTGCTGCCCAGTGTCTACCATCATAACTAGCTGTCCAGCTGTTGAGACATCTAGCACGACGCAACGACCGCTGGGGTACTGCCACTGTGGCTACTGATGACTCTTCTCCCCTTTCTCTCCCACTTCAGACAAACCAGCATTCAGCACGAGTCATTAATGGGTTCAAGTTGTTACCCAAACGGCCACGGCAGTATTACTGAGTTACTGACATCCAAGAGAGACAGCTGTGACGAGGCAGGGGAAGAAGCCGAGGAGAACGATGAGCTAGACGAGCTAA
>Ga0209149_1001620_pt1 | contig 11681 bp, 7 predicted proteins | sample WorMetTyACAVOLI2_FD_187423 | JGI IMG/M metagenome (GOLD analysis project Ga0209149, IMG submission 187423) | Marine gutless worms symbiont microbial communities from Max Planck institute for Marine Microbiology, Germany - Olavius algarvensis... ...
AATAAAATGCAGATTACGGGAAAATGGTCGAGATCGGAACCGGAAGTAGAATTCCAATATGGTGGACGTTTGTTTTTCCAAACCAGAAGTCGTTATATCTCAGCCATAAATTGATATATGTTGACCATTGATGTCGACGAAATTTGGTTTGTTGATAAATTTTGAAGGCAAGGACATCAACGAATACGAAACCGGAAGTAGTATTGAGCGTCCGCGGCAGCCATCTTGAAAAATTGATAGGACGTCACATTTCCGTAGTAGCTGTAGACCCAGAATGACATGACAATAACGGCGATGAGGTCAAAATTGAAACTGAATAATCTGACGGACTGAAAGCAAGAAATTTCTCATTGGACGTACGGGCGTGTAAATCCCGGATGTTGTTCCTATGTAAGAGGCTGCGTTTTGGCTGGAGTTGAACAACTGTATAGCGGTAATTTACTAACTGTGGTACCGGCACACTATACGCACAGCTAGCCAGACGAATTTACAGCCTTGCCGTAGAAATGGGCGACAGCATTTAGCTAAAAGTATACGTGTAATGTAAATATAGTACAAAAAAACTGCAAATATAAATGTTTAAAAAACTGTTGTTTTATAACAATGTGTAAGGCCAATAGCAAAGTGACACATATAAAACAGCAAAGATATTTTCATCACCTGAATGGCCGTGGATATAATAAAAACTGTGTATTATAATATCCACGACCCTTGAGGTGATGAAAATATTTTTGCTGTTTTATATGTGTCACTTTGCTATGAACCTTACACCATGTTATAAAACAACAGTTTAAGAAAAAACATTTATAACCCTGTATATACCGTAAACTTGAGCATGTATTTGTATCATTACCGGCAGGCCTGCGCGTAGCGCAGCCATGCCGATATTGTTTTTACTCAGTGGTCCAAAAATAGGTTTTTCGCCCCGCAGGGGCGACACGTTGCCCCGATAAACGTAAAATTTGTCATATAGGGGCAGAAATGTGGGAATACAGCCCCCAAAACTGTAAACATTGCGAATTTTGGCCATAAATTTACCCCTCAGGGGCGACTCGTTTGCAATATTTTAACGATATTCTCAGCTTTTGTACGCCTTTATAGGTAGCTTTTTAATTTTTAGTTTGGTCGCTTTCGGGGGAAAACAACGAAGTTATAAGCATTTTCCCGCGGTGGGGGCATTTTCCCACAAATTTTCAATAGCCCCTAGCGGCGAAAGTACTGACCGGATCAAAAAAAAGTTAGGGGGCACAAAAATGGGACGGACTTCCTCTTTCACCATGCCAAGTATGGTGGGGATCGTGAGTCGCGCGCCGGCTGTAGACGAAAAAGTGTGATTTTTTGTTCGTTTTTTTTGTTTTTTTTGTCACGCTTTGGAATGACGAAGTTTGTGATAACGAAAACGGTATGAAGCAGTATAATTTTCAAAACAATTATGGTGTCATTGCATAGAGGAAGGTTTGTAGTTGTGCACATATACGAGTTTTTTTATCGACCCCCAGAATTTTTCCCAGGGGGGCAAATATTTACCAAAAATTACCATTTTTGGTGATTTCTGGGGCCTTAAGGCTACATTTTTAAAACTACAGCGGCAAAATTTGGCATAAGGGTGCGGTCACTTAAGGGGATCCGATATACCCCTTTGGGGCAAATTTATACAAAAAATTACCATTTTTGGCGATGTTTTAGGCCGTAAGCCCACGATTATTAAGCCAGAACGGTAAAATTTGGCGTGAGGGTGCGAACCTGAGAGACTCTCCCCAAGCCAAATTTTGTAAAAATTCGCTCAAGGGGGTATACCCCTTTTGGGCAAATTTATACCAAAAAAACACCAATTTTGGCGATTTTTGGCGCTGTACTGCCACATTTTTAACCCACAGTGATGAAATTTGGCATGAGGGTGCGAACCTGGGGCTCCCTTTTTCAAGCCATATTTTGTTTAAAAAAAATCGCTTTTGGGCAAATTTATACCAAAAATTACCAATTTCAGCGATTTTGAGGGTTGTAAGCCCACATTTTAAGAGTGACAATGGTGAAATATGGCCTGAGAGTACGGACCTGGGATACCCCCGCGCTTAATTTTGTAAACGTCGTTCGTGGGGATTTGTCCCTTGGGGAAATTTTTACTAAAAATTCGAAATTTTCGCGATTTTTAACTACTTGAGCCCTTATTTCTATACCGATAATGTTAAAATTTTACTAACGAGAACGGACGGACTTAGGAATCCATCAAAGAAACAAATTTTCGTCAAAATCGTTTAAGAAGCCTGCCGGTATTGCATTGCCCCACGGAGCTGATGCATATTGATTTCTAGTTTTATTTTAGTATTTGCTCTTGTTTTTTTAAATTTATGAATAAGTGAATGAATGGCCCGTAAGAGCCCGCAAGAGCCCGAAAACATTTTCAAATTTGGCCAACCACACCAACCCAACTAACCGGGCAGCTACCGAAACAGCTACCTCAGGCAGACATTTCTACCCTGAGCCACAATACCTCAGGTGCCAACCAGTCACACTAGCAACCTTACAGCCTGCACCCCTCTTCTATTTTCAGCTAGCCTGATCCCCAGCATATTGTCACACGCGCCTAATCTGTCTGGTCGAACACTTTACCCACAGGGAGAAGCTATCATCAGTATATCTAATCTGTAAAACAGCTCTGCCACACGCACGTCATATTTCTATCTTGACTACACAAATCTGCCGTCGTGTACCAAATTTCGTCAAAATCGGTCGATTTTTGTCGCGCGTAAATATGCATAAGCGCGGCTTATGCCGTCAAGCGGTGTTCGTCCGTCCGTCTGTCCGTCTTGCTGTCTGTCACGTTCGCGTATTGTGTCAAAACAAGTAATCATATCTGCAAAATGTTGTCATCTTGTGTAGCCACACCATTCTAGTTCTCCATTCCAAGCGTTATGGCAACATTCCCACAGCGACCCATTTAACGGGGTGTCGAATGCAGGTAGGGTATGAAACAAGAACTTAGCTGTCGCAAACAGATCGCGCGTCAGCTGCGCAAACAATACGTCGGTGTCAATGATAATCCCGTGACCTTGAAATCTAGGTTAAGGGTCACTAGAGATCATTGGAAACGGAACCATTGGGTAGATCATACACGACATACTATTAGTCGAGTCATTGAACGTTGAATATTATCGTGACCTTGAAATGTGGGTCAGAGGTCACTCAATGTCATTGAAGTTGGTGCCATTCAAAAGCTTGAGTGCGGTTTCCTATTCGCATTCTATAGTAACTATGGCCGTATCTGTAGCCGGTTGTGAGATATTTAGCGTCATTTTCCATCCGGCCAGTGCCCTAGAATTCTGCGCCAGTTCAACATTCTGATTTTCGACCAATTTCGATTACGCCAGTCCTCTGCAGAACTCTAGAGCGCGTTGTGGTCAGGACGTTCCTATACCCGGCAATACTCATGCCACCGGCAGCTCTCCACTTTAGCTACCAATTTGCATTTTGTCCAACGGGCTCAACTACTTCAGCTCTCATCACTTTGCTGCAAACCATCAGTGACATGCTGGCTACGAACCCATACGTTGTGGTCATAGCATTAGATTTCAGCAAAGCCTTTGACACCGTTCGCCAGGCAAACCTCCTGAGGAAGATAGCTTTGCTGAATATCCCAGATCCAGTGTACAACTGGCTAGTCGAATTTTTTAGTGATCACACGCACTGTACAAGATTCAACGTGTCAGGTTTTCAGCGCATAACTGCTAGCATCATATATACAGGGGTCCACTGTTGGCCCAGTCTCCTTCGTCATCAACGCGTCAGACTTGTCTACGGTGACTCCTGGTAACAGGATGATCAAATACGCCGATGATACATATATTGTGATATCGGCCTGCAACATCCTGAGCAGAGTAATTGAGCTTGAACATGTAGCAGATTGGGCGCATAAGAATAATCTTAAGCTCATCAGAGCTAAATCAGTTGAAATTGTCTTCACTGGCAGCATAAGAAAGTCTCACTACACTGCTCCACTGATTCTGCCAGATATATGCCGAGTAACTTCCATCAAAGTGCTTGGTGTTACCTCCACTAACCATGTGTCTATCAGAGAACATATCAGCGACGTAATTTATAGATGTGCCTAGTCTTCGTACGCGATTAAAGTGCTTCGTTGTCACGGAATGAATGAAGGAGAGCTTAGACTCGTTTTTAAGACAGTTGTGGTTGTGCTAGCTAAGATTTTATATGCAATCCCAGCTTGGTGGGGGTTTACCTCATCTGCTGATAGGCAACGAATTGAGGCATTTGTCCGTCGCTGTGTGCGGCTTGGTCTCTACCTGGCAAGCGACCCAACCCTGACGCAGCTCATTGCTGACAATGACGACAACCTCTTCAGGAACATGTTATACAGCGAACATCATGTACTGAAACAACTTCTTCCTGACTTCACAAATCATCAGTATCACCTTAGACAGCGTCGTCACAATCATTGTTTAACTGTCAAGACTGATGATAGAAACTTTGTCACAAGACGGCTCTTTAAAGACCTTTATTGACACTATGTATACATTTATATCTACCTCAGTTGCGTTTTGTCAACTGTTTTTTAGTTTTAATGAATGAATGAATGAATCAAAGAGTGGTGCGACCTTGAAAACAGGGTTAGGGTTCGTTCAAGGTCATTGGAAACGGCACCATTTGATAGATCGCATACGAGTTCCTATTCGCCTGTCATAGTAATGTGGCGATATCTTGTATCGTAGCGAGATATAGCGACTTATTGGTAGAAAATCGCGAAATTTTTATACCCCACCTGTATTTAGCGCCCTCGCAGGGGGTGACCCCGTCGGAATTTTGTGAAAATGTTTAATGCCGGTAAAACTAGAATAACGAAGCTACCGTATGGTGAAAAAAACTGTGACAATATGTTAAGTCACTGTGCTGACGTGCGATAAAAATTTAAAGAACGCTTGCAGAACACATCAAATAGCGACAAGCACTCAGACAGTACCTCAAGAATAGTAACATGGCAGTTGTATGGCAAATTCCATAGGCGCCTAACAGCTTTACGCCAAGACTTGCACAGTGCATCAATATTTACGTTGTGCAGATCCCAGAGCTCACAGCCATAAAAACTAAAACAATACGATTTTAACAGCTTCGTTTTTACACTACAATATTGTTTACCAAAAACACAGAGAAGATTGTCAGCCTGACCAATGAAAGAACAATTACATGCCTCTGTTTACTCGACTCTATAAGGCTGAGTGCGTTCTGTAAGTAAGTAAGTAAGTGTCGTGCATTTATATAGCGCATTATGTGAGACACCCTAATGCGCTAAACGTGCTGATACTCCGTCTGCGATAGCTAAGTTTCTTGTTCACCTCTTTGGGAAAAGGAGGGATACGGTGGAATAGGAGAGGGACGGAAGAGAGAGGGGAGGGAGAGGGGAACGGTAGAGAAAAGAGGGGAGAGAAGGAGGAGAGTATAGAGGGACGGGAATTGAGAATGCACAAAAATAGCCCCAAAATGCAACGTATTTGACATTATGGGGAAGCCCCGTGCCATACATTTTTACAAAGCTCTTTTTCAGGAGCAAAATTACCGTCGGTGATAGTAGGCCTATGGCTCTATCTTGAACCGTTTATAAGTACTGTAATAAAGCTTCAAAATTGACTGTACTTAAAATTAAAAGCGCGCCACAGACATGCAACATTATTTGGAATCATTGCAGATGCCCCAGGGGTAACTACAAAACAGAAGCGCAGCCTTTATTCGAAGGTTGGAGCCGAAGCTGGTCAGGGATGCTGTCCCTCAGCGGGGTCAAAGGGCAGTGGGACATTAGGGGGCAAAGGTTCCGTTTATGGGACTGACAGTTTACGCTCTTGCGGATTTACAATTTGCCTCAAAATTCGGCTGTTGTTTCGTGACGCACACGACGTCATCTGGAATCTCGAGTAGCCCCGGGTTCCAGTTTCCGCAATCTCATGTGACCTGCACCTGTGTCCTCTGTCACGCACCAGTCTATGGGCGCACAGTACATATTGTCATTCGACTATACACCGTGAGCCATAAAAAACGTGCTACTCGATATTCATTCATAACTTTGACAAAATGTTGATCGATTTTTATCGCGCGTCAGCATACTGACGCGCGATATTGATATAGCAAATCTGTCTGTCTGTCCGTCCGTAACGTTCCGATATCAGATGAAAACGGCTTGACATATCGTCACATTTTTTACCATACAGTGGCCCAATCATTCTAGTTTTACCAGCATCAAACATTTTCACAAAATTCCGACGGGGTCACCCCCTGCGGGGGCGCTAAATACAGGTGGGGTATAACAATTTCGCGATTTTCTACCAATAAGTCGCTATATCTCGCAACGATACAAAATATCGCCATAGTTACTATAGAAGGTGAATAGGAAACCGCACCCAAGCTTTCGAATGGTACCAATTTCAATGACCTTGAGTGACCTCTAACCCCGATTTCAAGGTCACGATATTATTCAACGTCAAATAACTCGAAAATAGTACAAGATAGAGCTATATTTACAATGGCGGACCAATAGAAATTCGCATATGGTCTATCGAACGGCGCCCTTTTCAATGACCTTGAACAACCCCTAACCTGGCTTTCAAGGTCACGCCATTCTTTGACACTGAATATCTCACAAACGGCTACAGATACGGCCACAGTTACTATAGAAGGCAAATAGGAAACCGCATCCAAGCTTTCGAATGGCACCAGCTTCAATGACATTTAGTGACCTCTAACCCCGATTTCAAGGTCACGATATTATTCAACGTCAAATAACTCGAAGAATGTCACAAAATAGAGCTGTATTTACAATGGCCGACCAATAGAAAGTCGCATATGGTCTATCGAACGGCGCCGTTTTCAATGACCTTGATCGACCCCTAACCTGGTTTTCAAGGACACGCCATTCTTTGACACTGAGTATCTCACAAACGGCTACAGATACGGCCATAGTTACTATAGAAGGCGAATAGGAAACCGCACGCAAGCTTTCGAATGGCACTAATTTCAGTGACCTTGAGTGACCTCTGACGCACATTTCAAGGTCACGATACTATTCAACATCCAATAACTCGTCTAATAATAAGTCGTGTATGATCTGTCCAATGGTTCTGTTTCCAGTGATCTTGAGTGACCCTTAACGTAGATTTCAAGGTCACGGAGATGCCCTCGACGAATTGTGTGCGCAGCTGACGCGCGATCTGTTTACGATAGCTAAGTTCTTGTTTAAATTCTTTCACTGTTGGACTCAGCGATAAATTTGCCACGAGATCCGTGTTATATTTCCCGCCACATCTACAACGTGTCGTTACACTACCTTGTGAAAAACATGATAAAAAATAGCAAAATTCTAACGTATCTAACACACTACTACCATTTTGCCTTATTGTTGACAAAATTAACCAAAAATCAATTTTGTGTGTAGTCTTGCGTCGCAGTCGCAGTAAATGCTAAAATGTCCTCCTTTGGCATGGATGTATGCATGGAACATTTGCGACACTCATCAAGTTCATGACGTCAGTGAACTGAAGCAGCGTCCGACAAAAGTCAGGCATGGCTAGGGACAAAGTGTAGTAGTCGACGATACAATGGATGAGTGGCACAAACGTCTCTGGGTATGTATTCATGCCAAAGGAGGACACTTTGAGCATTCAGTATGATTCAAGAGCCCGCATATGCTACTGTTTAAGAACAAATATATGATATTGTGTTAAATACATCAAGAGCATTGCTATTGTTGACCTTTTGTATTTCACAAGGTAGTGTAGTGACACGTTTAAGATGCAGCAGGAAATATGGCATGAGCCTTGTTGCAAATTTACTGCTGAGTCCAACAGTGAACGCCATCATTTCTCAAAGTTATGAACGAATATCGAGTGGCACGTTTTTATGGCTCACAGTGTAGAAGTAGTAGTATAGATTTTAGGGCAGTTATGAGTGTCATGCATTGACCTTTCTGTCCAGCTTTTATCTCATCATCATCATCATCATCATTTATTTGTTCAGCAAAATGGAAACATACAGTTGAATAAAACAAGAGAATACTGAACAAGGCGAACCAGGCTCATACGAGCGCTTACGGAAGCCTTTACATGCATACAGTTTGAGCAATCTTATACAGTGAAAACGTAGTAACACACACAAAAACATTAAACATTAAAAACACTACACTAAGAACACCGAAGTTATCAACATGTATTTTACGTTGTGCAAATAAACATGGATGGATGGATATTTTACTGACAGAAATGAAAGATACAGCGAGCAGAGAGACAAAATTTAAACAACATTGCTGTCAAATCACAAAGACAATAGCAACCATTATTGTATAATTACAATCACACGAGATAGCATTCAGCATCGGTTACCATCGATACAGAAAGAACAATTTCAATATGGCTGACGTTTGTTTTTCCAAACCGGAAGTAGTTAGATCTCAGAAGGGGATTGAGATATGTATACGAAATTTGGTCTGTAAATAGATTTTTGCTTTCTGACGAGAGTGACGTCACCAAATACGAAACCGATAGTAATAGTGAACCAATCCAATGTAAGTGCCGTGTCATACTCTGACGTTGGCGATCAGTATATGTTCATTACGATATTGACAGATTTTCAGTATGTCAACAGTGCACCAAATTGCACATTTCCGAAATTGAAGACAACGGATGATAAAACATCATTAAATGTAGGCTACTATCACAAACGGCAGTTAGCGTCATGCGGCTTGCTGGAATACAAAGCATAGCAGTAACTCCAGTGGACAAACCTGTCCACCTCCATTGTCATATTAGTTTTGAACAACAACAGTGTTCGATATGTATACCACCCTGAAGTCTTGTCGGCTGCTGTTAACAATGGTGAATTGTTATGAGCTGACACCAGTCATTTTCTGACAGTCACAAAACTCACAACTATAGTAGGCAACTAGGCATTTAAAGCAAGCAGTGTGGCCGCCGGGTTCGGCCGACACGGCATGTCCCGCCCGTCTGTAACCCTGAAATTTGACCGTTCGACCTTGAAACTGCATTGGCGAGTCGCATCTAAGATGGGGAACCTTCGTTCCAAATTTGGGCACGCTAAGCCTTTGGGTTCTCAAATTATTCGCTATGTACGCGACGGACGGACAGACAAAGACAGACAGACGGACGGACGGACAAAAGCAACGCATATTTCCCCCCTTCCCTACGGTCGGGGGTATAAAAATCCACTTCACATCAGTAGTCTGTAGATTGTAACAACTGAATATGACTCGGTCATATACTGGAGAAAGAGCCGTCAAAAAGAAGATACATGTGACTGCAGTGGTACCTGCATCTGACTTACTGAATAATCAATTCGTATATATCCTGTAGGCAGTCTAGCTTCTAACTTACACTGTTCATAAAGAGCTAAACATGACGCCAATGGGGCATCTGTTGACTGCGTGCTGATCAACGGAGACGACAGCGTCGGCGTGACGTCCGGCGTCGGCAGTAGACAAAGTACAACATACAATAGACCTACTGACGTCATCTATTCAGTCGTGTGAGTAGTCACAACGGGTGGACTGACAATGTAGTGATAGGTCGACTATAGCGAGCGACGATTCTACCTCTGAGGCAAAATACGTGATCAATGCACATGTCTGTACAAGACCAGTCGTGTGTCATTGGTTTGTGATGAACATTATTCATTAATGCCACGCCCAACCTGGGACCCGTCTGGTCTATACGCGCGCTATGATCTCCCATCTGCCTGTTCGTGGCGGCGAGTAGTGACCGTACGCTACAGCGTTACGTAACAGCTGATATAAAATAGCAATGCGATGAGCATAGCCACGACATATCAGTTGCGCCTGTGGTTGGAGAAAGCTTCAACCAGCAGAAGTAGCCGTAGCGATCAAAAGTGTTGCGGTAAGTTCGTTACGTTTTTTTTTTCATTAGATTTGTGCTAGTTGTTTTGTGATACGGTATACTTCCAGGCCCGTAGCCGGCCTTCTGATAATGGGGGGGGGGTCGTTTTCCTCATATTTTGGACCTTTTTTTCAGGATTTGAAACTTGGAGTTCCCAGTGGCTGTCTAGAGGAAACCTCAATTTTTAAAAATAATAATGATTGACGATGTTACGTTGTGGCCAAAGCTCGAATCTACATGGTGAGTGTACTAGATTTTATTAATTTTATTTCATAGACGGACGATATTCAAGATGTTAGCGCTCGAACAGTCGGCGGAAAAGTGGACATTTTAGCACCGGGAGGGGTCGTCCGACCGCTCCGACCCCCTTGGCTACGAGCCTGACTTCGAGCTGGATAGTTAACACATGCAGTAAACGACAGCACTCAAAGAACGCAAACTCCGCCGAGGCCGAAATGTCAAGCGAAAGTTAACCGGGATTCTAATCCCGGTTTCCGGATTAATGATCGGGATATGAATGTCTATCGGATCGCTGCCAAAATGTTGTTGATATATTGCCTTGTCGGCAACAGTCATTTAGCCAAGTTTCGTAAAAATCGGCCAGTTAGTGTTTGAGAAAGGGTAAGAAAATAATGTCCTATTTCGCAATAGTGAAAAATGAAAAAGTGATCCATAATACACATACGCATCCGGATCGCCACCAAAAGTTAATCACTCCTAGAGCGTCATCCTTTGCCCATGCCTACCATATTTGGTCGACATCCGTTTCCGCGTTCGTGAGTGTTATCCTGCTCACAGAATGACAGGCAAAACGAACGATCACATTACTCCGCCAGAGTAGTAAGTTGGATACTGAAATTAACACTTGCGTTTGCAGCATTGAAATGATTTTCTTAAGTCTAATTATAGGCTATGCTTAACCCTTTTAAAGGCAATGCAACTGCGTGAATGGTGACCAGCTGATCCCTGGAAACAAGAAGCTCAACAGTCGCAGAGAGGCCGCGCGACGCTCGATGTCGTTGGAAAATTTGCTAAGTTGCCACCGCTCGACAGATCATGTACGACTTACTATTTTGTCTGCCATTGTAACTATAGCTCCACCTTGTACGAGTTATTTGACGTTGAGTAATATCGTGACCTTGTAAACTTGGTTAGAGGTAACTCAAGTTCACTGAAAATGGTATCAATCGAAAACTTGGGAACGGTATCCTATTCACATTCCATAGCAACTATGGCCGTATCTTCAGCCGTTACGGAGATACTCAATGTCAAAAAATGTTGTGACACTGTCGAAGTCTGAGTTAGGGGTCATTTAAAGTCACTGGAAATGGCACAAATCGATAGAACGCCCAAGAGTCCCTGTTGGCATTCCATAGTAACTATGGCGCTATTTTGTATCATTTCCGAGATAAAGCGAGATATTTGTCGAAATTCGCGATTTTTACATACAACATCTGCATTCGACGCCCTGTTACCGTTAGGGGATCACCGCCGGATATTTCCGTAAGGTTTGGTGCGGTAAAACTAACATGGTGTGGCGGTTTGGCTTAGTGGTTGGCGGTTTGGCTTAGTGGTAACGCGTTGACTTCGATCAACGTAGTTGCGCTACGTCAGACCCGGTTAATACTTGGATGGGTGACCGTCTGTGGGCGGGTAAACCATTTCGGTATGTAACCAGCCAACTAGGCCAACTCAGCCTTTCATCCTTACGGGGTCGATAAATCGAGTACCAACCTGCCCGGTTGGGGTGAAGGCGGGGCGGCCACCTCTGTCGGG
>Ga0209149_1001622_pt1 | contig 11676 bp, 12 predicted proteins | sample WorMetTyACAVOLI2_FD_187423 | JGI IMG/M metagenome (GOLD analysis project Ga0209149, IMG submission 187423) | Marine gutless worms symbiont microbial communities from Max Planck institute for Marine Microbiology, Germany - Olavius algarvensis... ...
TTATATATCGTATATTGCATCTTTTGTATATATTTAGCACCATTTGTTATTATATGATAAAAACCACGAACGTCTCATTCTTATACTAATACTGTAAAATAACTTAGGCCCACAACATATCTAGCAGCCGAACTTCACACGCAGCGTTACATGTCAATTAGAGCTTAACATCAGCTCGACGAGAGCTTTCTAAAAATGTTACTTTACTGCCCAGCAGAGTACATTATAAGCAAACATGTGTCGCTTTTTGAGCATTTCTGCAATATCGGTTGTGACAAACGTGACACTGCCGTGACATGCCATGCATCGTGTGTGTGGCAGGCGAGACGGTCGCTGTTTACCTCGGGTGTGGATTGACGCCACGACCAGCGTTATCCATCAGTACTTTTTTATGAAACACCACCTGCGTTGGACGCCGCCGTTAATGTTAACAGTCTACAGTAGGCTGGACAGAGGCATACAGTCAGCGACGGAGATGTTGCCATTGAGAAGGGGCGAGGGTGTTGTACATAGTTTCTACTGCACCTTACATTTGTCGATATGTGCCTTGCTGACGCACTTGTTTATCACTTGTTTATTAGCAGCCGTCCATCTGTCTTTCCATCTGTCTGTCCCGTGCCTGTCCGATTACTGAATGTGCAGACACACTGTTGTGCTGACGTGTGGTTTAACTGGCGGCAGCCCGCCGCTGCAACGGCGAGCTCACAGCAACAGGTTTTCTTTGTACGTGTACATTGTTAGGAAGAGCCACTATCGTCTCAGTCGTCGATCACGGGTGAGTTCAGGTAAGGAGCGCTTTTGCAAGAGCGCTCTCGACCACTCTCGTTAACTCCAAGAGCGCACTCGATCGTTCTACAACTCTTTCGCTCCGAGAGCGCTCTCATCAAAAATAATATGACAGACATTTGTTCTGACAACAGTTTTGAGTGAGATTTCTGACGGCAGTGACACAAATTTTATTTACGGTATATACCGTCAGCGAGTGAATGTCAACAACACAACAACGAAGGACACTTTAAATCAAACAAAACACTAAACGAAATCACAGTTTGTTTACAAACAAACTCTTGAGTCACGTGACTAAAGCTGCTGGGATCAAAGATTTTTTGATCCTTAAAAAATGAGAGTTCTCACAGGAACAAATCGTTTACCAGTAAAGTATTGTTCCCGGATCGATCCAGTAGCGGTCATCAACTTAACACGCCCCCGAGGCTGACACTTGTTGGCGTCTAAATCCTCAAGAGTTCTTCACTGATTCCAGGCCTTCTGCTAACCACTGTGTGTTATACTGTGAATTGTCGAAGTTTTGTTGTGGCATCTAGGTTATTTGCCGAACTGTATTGAGACCGTAGAAGCAATGTTAGCTGCCGCCAGCATTGGAGCCATCTGGAGTGCATCGTCGTCGGACTTCGGAGTAACGGTGACTGATCTACATATTTGTAAATAATGACTAACATCGGTCATCATGTCAAATCACGTCGAAACGTTAAGTTATGTGGCGGTGACGCCCTTCAACAAAGTTTTCAGAGTTGCCTGCTACGAGTGCACTGCTCAGAAAGCCGTGTCTTGAGACCGGTCTTAAACTACGACCTTCTCGGGCGTATCCAGTTACTGAGTGTTCCTGTGGAATTGTTCCCAAAGTTTGACCCTATGACAGAGGTCATTAATTGGATGCAGAGGAGCGCTCTCACGGGATCAAAAATGCCCACTGCCGACAACAATACAACTGCCATTCTTCCTCAGAATAACACGGCCTAACAACAACATAGTTTAGAAACAATAATCCAGCATCATAAATACTTTTTCGACAGTTTCACACAATAAAATCTCAAAACAGTGTTGATGTCAACGGTGAATAAACTTACATATGAATACTTCTGCCATGACGTCACACGACCAGCAGTTTGCGGGAGCAACACTCGAGACTGATTCCACAAATGAGAGCGCTTCCGTGGGTGTGCTTGTGTCCTGTTGAAGAGCACTCTCAAAAGATCAGAAATCGGGAGCGTTCAACAATTGGAGGACACGACTGTAATATCGTTGTCCCTCAGATCAGATGGAAGGTTGTTCCACACGGCGCGGATGACTGGAAACTGTGTGGTCGGTAATGTGAAGTAGACATCTGTGGCACGATTGTATCACTGTCACGTGGACAAGTTTTCCCAGATTCATTGTGACTGACAACCAAAGACAGAGATGCACATTCAGTTCAGTTCGTTACGCTCTTAAAACGAAATGTTCTCAGAGGCTGTAGGCTTGCTTGAACAGGTGGGTTTTAAGCCCAGCCCGAAACTGTCCTCGACTTAATAGTGGTGATCGTAAGTGAGCCGGTAGGGAATTCCAGACGACCGGAGCAGCCACTGTGAAACTCCGTCGACTGAGGTTTGTCCTTCTTGTTCTAGGAACAAACAAGTTGCCACACTGAGCCGAACGGAGAGAGCTCCGAGCAGCAATATCCAACACCGGCACACAGACATCTTCAAAGTAGGCAGGGCCAGCACCACGGACACAGTCGAACGCGAGAACAGCGATCTTGAACTCAATTCTTTGAGGTACTGGCAGCCAGTGGAGAACGTCGCGAAGAGCTGGCGTGATGTGGTCGTACTTGCCAGTGCTGATAACGAGACACTGTGGAGGTGTGGCCCGTTATGAGGCGAGCTGTGGCTGCTTCATTCAGCTGACAATTGAAATGGTTAACGGCAGTTGAGTCAAGTAAAATGAATACAAAAAACAGATGCTTACTGTTAAAGAAGATGCGTTTTAGTATCGTTTACTCCCTCATGTTATAACTCGCACTTCCTCAAAACTGGAGCAGTTTTTACCACATGACGGCAGCCTAGTGAAGCTGCACAGCACGGCTGTTGCTGCCGTGCGGTGTATAGCTCGGTGTCCGGCTGCAGTGGCTGGGTGTCTGTCATGTTGGTGTATTGAGTCGAAACGGCTAACGATACGGCCATAGTTGCTATGGAATGCGAATAGGAAACCTTAGCCAAGCTTTCGAATGGTACCAGTTTTAGTGACCTCTAAAGGCCCGTTGAGGCGAGTTGAGTTGAGTTGCGTCGCTATAAACGGGCCTTAAGCTACAGTTCAAGGTTTCAATGACAAACACAGTCGCGCGGCCCGTCTGCGACAGCTAAGCTTCTTGTGATCACGTGCTGCCTCTTCCCTACTGCTCAGACAACCGGCATCTTAGCTGAGACTTGCTTAACTGAAACGCTGGAGCAGTTTTGATCACATGCCTTTCTTGCTGCCTTCAGCAACTTGCGTAGGTCATTTAATGCGTTAAAATGATGTAAATATGATGTTGTGTTGCACGTTTGTTTACAGGGAGTTCTAGACAAGTTTTCGCAGATCCAGCCAAGTCTGATGTTTTCAGTCAACGCCGTCATGTATAATGGAAAACTGCACAATCACCTCGACAAACTGAAGCAGGTTGCTGAAGGTAAGTTTGCGTCATCCAGGTCTCTCGGCTGATTCGGAACTGTCTGATTACAGTCTGTTGGAAGCAAAAGGTTATGTGTTTTTATTTGCGTTTTGCACGTGGAAATCTTTCTGGTGGTTTTCTTTATCTGTTTATTTATTATTAAAAGCGAGGTCTTTATGCAGTCCCGATGTCCATCTGTTTGTCTGTTCGTCTGTCTGTCGCCTCAAACGCGTGCTGCTGCTATTAGTTAAATTCATCAAACACAAACAAATTTATTACCTAAAACTTGACGTTTCGACCTCTATCAGAGGCCTTCATCAGAAGAAGCTGGTACTCAGTTCTTCCGGTTCTTGACGCGACGGGAAGACGCCGTGTCAAGAAAGCGGTCGTATGCGTGGCTCAGTTGGTAGCTGCCCTCATCACGGTTCATGCTGTCCTTCTTTTCGTATGTGTATGGCCTCTTTGATCCATCTGGTAAAACGCTCTGGCTCTCTGTCGATCACCGTCGCTTGAGACCAGCTGAGTACTGAGTACTGAACTGAGTACCAGCTTCTTCTGATAAAGGCCTCTGATAGAGGTCGAAACATCAAATTTTAGGTAATAATTTTGGTTGTGTTTTGATGAATTTAACTACTAGTTAACTTCCAACCAGATGAATCTATTCACCGAGCATGCTGCTGCTGCCGCCTGTGATCAGCTGCATCATCGCTGTGATGCCGACACCACCGGTGTCCCGTACGTTTCCTGCCCGATGAAAAAGTTTCCCTGTGAAAGTTATGCTAACAGCTGAGGCGTAGTCGTGTCAGCCAGAAACGCATAACACACGTTTGATTCGCTGTACAGTGAAGTGATTTGTGCCAGAGCTATTTTCATAATTGAAACTGAAACGAAAATGAAGATTATTACCATTCATTTTACGAGAAGTTCACGAGAACGAGAATTTTTAAGTTGAAGAAAAACGAAGACTAAACGAAATTAAAATTTAAGCAAGCTGAACGAACGAAAATTTATTTAAGACAGTACGAACTAAAATGAGACTTAATAGACTGCTAATGAATGACTGTCATTTAAAAATAAATGCCCAAGCCAAAATAGTCGAAAACTCGTGCAGTTTAGCACAACCGTTGATACAAGGCACACGTCGGTTATTAGCGTGACCATGCCGGTCTCTAATATGTGCCGCATGTTGTTGTTTGCGTGAACATGGCTAGCGCTTCGCAACTTTTCTGCTGGTCGCAAGCGTGCAAGTACTATTACGCAGCCATAGAATTAACTAAATATGGCAAACTGAATATTGAACTGAAACTATATAAAAATAATTATTTTCTAAGAACTAAATAAAAACTAAAATTATGTATGCAGAGAAAACTAAAATAATGTAAAATTAAAAATTAAAAGCTTGACAATAATATAAAAACTGAAATTAATTGGAGAACTAAAATTGCTCTGATTTGTGCATTAATAAATTTATAAAATGGACATGTGTGAACTGATGGCTGGATGGTGCGTCTTCCAGTTGTGTAAATTACTTTATCTTTTATTTCTGTATTAAATTTGTGTGTGACTAATGTTGTTAGGGTTGCCGGAATTGAAGAAGGTAGTTGTTATTCCCTACGTTACGTGTGCTGGAGAGGATGCTACCATCGGCAGCGTTAAAAATGGGTACATCTTGCCTGTTGCATAACGTGCACTATTTGTAATATTTACTTACTGACTGCAGTGACTTTGCTGTTATTCATTTTCACCTGTAAACTTCCCTTTATATAACTCCGTTGCTCATTGGCCAATTTCTTGCATTTTGTGCACAAAATCAAGTTATTACCTACTTTCATACAAACACTGCCAGGCCGTTTACCTTTCTGCTCTGTTCTGTCAGTTTTGCTACATCTTCAGACCTTTAGCTTCCGTACCAAGTTTCCCTTTTACAATCTTCTCACACAGACTTGCCACTCCCTGAATCAGTGTCGTGCACTGGTGGATGAATTTCAAATAAATCTTACATTCACATTCATATTCATTCACACTCACATTCATAAATCTTTAAAGCAAAAGATTTCAGTTATTTCGTCAATCTCAAATCCCCATTTTTCCCAAAAATCTCAAATCTGTTAAAGGCAAATCTCAAATGAAATCTCAAATCTTTCACAGAAACGTAATATTTTTGATTTTTTATTGAAAAGTGGACAGCCATATTCCATGCACTGTTTTGTCATCGTCGTTGGAATTATACAAACTGTTAGTAAGTTGTCAATCACAGTATCACTTACAGCAGCTCAGCATTGCAGTAGAGGTTTGACTGTTCACGTCACTGCGTTTTGAATTGGTAAGCAAGTAAGTAAGCAATTCCACAATTTAACTGTTGTTCAGATAGAATCAGACAAAATATTCAAATCAAATCGCAATGTTTCAAATCCACTCATTATACCTCAAATTGAATTGCCAGATGTGCTCAAATCGCGATTTAAATTTCAGTCGTGATTCGGTTTCGCCTATCACTGGTGTCGAGAATTACCTAAAGCCCAGTTGGGTTTAACTGTTTGTACAACGAGTGGGTGTCGGTCATGCTTTGAGTTAAGATGCTTGCTGACATTCATTGTCTGTGTTAATCTGTGAAAAGCTGATTTGCGTTCAGTAATCTGATACTGAGGTTTGTGCTCTCTGTCTAGTTACCTCCGCCAACAAGGCGGAGGTTGTGTAATCGTTCTGTCGTTCTGTAAACATGGTAACTGACAAACGCAGAAACGGACGTCTACCAAACTTGTCAGGCACGGCAAGGGATGACCATCTAGAAGTGATTAGTATTCGGTGGTGGTCCAGATCCGCGTGTGGATTCCAGATCACTTTTTTATGTTCTTGACCATTACGGAATATGGAATTTTCGACTTTGTTAACATTTCTCATAGAGTCAACGGCCGATTTGTACCATACTTGGTGAAATGATTGACACTGACAACATAATGCATCCACAACATTTTGGGACAGATCGGACAGACATCAGCATCCGGATTAATCCAAAAATCAAGATGCAAATCCCGGATCACTTACGGTTGAAGTTTTGGTGTCGGCGGAAATTTGCACTCTCTGAGTGCTTGTTTGATACTGTGGTTGGCGTCAGGAAGTTTATTCAGCCTGTGAATGAACTGCTCCAACCATCAGAAGGTTTTCCTGGAGACGTCTTGAGGCAGGCCCACCGATTTCCAGCTAGCTTAGGCAAGCCTGAAGAATGGCCGATGAAATAGCTGTGTTCACTAAATAAATGATAAGCTGCTATGCCGTCTGTAGAATATCGTTGGCGGACTTTGTTGACCTGGGTACGACTGAAAACGGCACACCTGAGCTACAATTCGAGCAGCTGCCATTCAGTCATCCTCTATTCATCATGTACTCCTCTGGCACTACTGGCATACCAAAGTGCATGGTACATTCTGCTGGGGTAAGCACCTCTATTCATCATGTACTCCTCTGGCACTACTGGCATACCAAAGTGCATGGTACATTCTGCTGGGGTAAGCAGGCTAGTCGTATGTCGTACATTTACTAGAGAGAGGTAGCAGTATTTGCTCCAAAATGTTGGCAGGTATTGTGTTAATTTTTCGTTAAACAAGGATGTCGCCACAGCGAAAAGATGCTGGCTCACCTCTTGTTCATACCAGCTGAAGTGACCTTGAAAGTCAGTCAAGGTCATAGTTAATGGCACAGTTCAATATGTCATGTATCACTTTCCATTAGTGGTCGACCTCCAACTTCCCATCATCAGAAGAGTCCAACTCAGAAGATGGAACTTCAGGAAAGCTGACTGGGCAAGCTATACTCTCGCCACAGAACGTTCCATTCCGCTGATTCCTGTCAACAACATCAGCATTGAGGAATCATACCAGCGTTTCTGTGGTGCTATGCAGAAAGCAGCCCGCCATTCCATTCCACGAGGCTTCCGCCCAACGTATACTCCGTGTTTGGATGAGGAGTGCCAAGATTTACTGAAGCAGTACGAGGAGTCTGGTGACCCAGAGTCACTCGATGCAGCTCGCCGGCATCGTTTGGAAGAACTGACGTCGAAGATGAACTTCACGCACTCGAGCCGGAAGAGTTGGGCACTGATACGCCGGCTTTGACTACCCAAGTCAACACATCCGTCAGTCAGCGCCAATGCTGTTTCCGCTCATCTCATCCAGGTTGCTAAAGCACCACACAACAAGAAGTTCGAATGCCAGGTTCGTATGCAGGGCAGAACTCTTCTGCAGCGGATGTCAGACAAGAGTCTTCCTCATCCATTCACTGAAGAGGAGATTTCAGCTGCTCTGCAGACGACGAAACCAGCGACAGCCCCAGGTTACGACAACATCCATGTGGAATTCCTGAAGAACCTGGGCCCCAAAGCTCGCACCTGGCTGTTCAAATTTTTCTCCAGAATCATGGCTACACATTCCATCCCGAAGATCTGGAGAAAGGCCAAGGTGATAGCCGTTGAAAAACCTAGTAAAGATCCGAGTTTGGCAGCTAACTACCGCCCAATCTCACTGCTGAGTGTGTGTTACAAGCTCCTGGAGCATCTTGCACTCCAGCGCATTTCTCCCACAGTCAAAGGTTTACTCAGCCCATAGAATCATGATGGCGACAGAAAACCATAGCAAACTACAAAATAATGTCCGGATATGATTGCTGAAATAGTGTTTTTAGTTTCTTTCTGAAAACTGACAGCGTGAGGCCGATGTAATGTCATCAGGGAGACTGTTCCAGAGCTTTGGCCCAACAGAGCCAAATGAACGGTCTCTCTCCGACAGTTACGAGACGCGACGGGCGCACATCAAGTTGGCTGTTACTGTTACCGTACCACCTGTATGTTAAGTTACCGGTAATTTACCAGTAAGGTAACATTGGCAATACTACCAGTAAATTTCGAACCCTATGGATGTAACCTATAAATAGAAATCCAGTCAAGTGAAAAGCGCGCAGTAACAAGATCTGCTTTGAATGAGGAAGAATATGAAAATTTGTCATCATTGCCTGTGATTGGTTAGTCAGAATAATGATATTCATGAATGCTTTGTTTGCCTTCGTTAGGGGGCTGATGAGTGTCTACACACTGTGACATTGTGTGATTGTCGGTCACGATTCTCAGTCTAGAGAATGAAGCTATCAGAGACGGAATCTCGCTACCCGCTACAGAATAGCTCTCAACCTTACCGAGTGAACTTGAACCTTCCAAAATTGAGATTGTCCTTGACCTGTGAACTCGATGTGCGAAATCGTCCAAGATTTTTCTCCAGACTTCGTAACTGCCAAGCAGAAAGCAGATATCTGCAATAGTTTTCAAGCAGCCAGACATGCACACACTTCAAATGCATCACATATGCATGTGGTCATGATAATTGTATGACAATCTAGTAAAATTTGAAAATAAGAGATGCTTCGGATAGACACTCAGCTGAAAACAGTTCACTCATATGTTGCGAGTAATAGAAATATCAGTGTATCAGATTACACTCTGCCAGTCGTCACAAACTTCTTGTGCCGCATTACCAACTCCGCTCACTTGGTCGTCGGTCCTTCGCTGTCGCTGGACAAACGACTTGGAATTCGCTGTCAGCTGACCTCCGTGATCCGACGTGTAATGACGAGTCTTTTAGACATTCATTGAAAGCATTCTTTTATGTAATGTAATAGTGTTTCCAGCGTATTAGAGGTTTTACTATGACGATGCGCTATATAAATCGACATTATCTGTCTATCTGTCTATATTTGTAGCTGTATGTTTGTGATCTAGCCAGCGTGTTGTAGTAACAGCTGAATGAGACCTGTATCCCACTGACAAGCAGTGCTCGCTAATGTTCTGACTTACAGGGTTCCATGATAAAACACCTTGAGGAACATATTCTACAAAGTGATATGACAAGAAACGACGTTATGCTCTACTACACAACGGTGAGATGCAGGAAAATCGGCTCGTGCATAACTTGTTGCTTTTTCACACCGTGTTACTTCTGCACACACACCTGAGTCCACTTTCCAGCGGTGAAAATCAAGACTGTCGTGTTTTGTAATTGTTGTCGTTACTGTTAAAGGGACACTCCGGCGCAGAATTGCATATATATTTTTTGGTCCATCTTGAAAGTATATACTATCAGATATTTTTCTATAGCAAAATTGTTCCTAATTGTGCTGTTGCGAAATAATTATTTGAGCCCGAAATGTATAGGTGATTAGTCCGATCTTGGAATTTCCGGTTTTTTCACGAGTTTTTTCCCCACAGTATATCTTTGGTGGAGTGACAAATACCATACTAAATGTAACAAATTGCTGTACATACCGTTCAGAATCCGTTGGAAAACGAAAAAACTTTTCCCCAGCGAATTATGATACGTATTAGTGCACGCTGTACAACCAACATGCGACGCCGGTAGGACCTACCGGCAGAGTTTGGAATTTCCCAGCATCAGAATGAAACTTCAAATTTCTTACCCCTTACGGTAAAAATTGAGAGTCCAAACTTTGTAAGTGAAAATGTTATATATTAAACTTTTTATTGAACGAGAAAAAAATATAGGTCAATCTGCGCCGGAGTGTCCCTTTAAATGGGTAGACATCGAGGAGCGTTCTTGGAAGAGCGCTCTCGACCACTCTCGTCAACTCCAAGCGTGGTCTGGATCGTTTTCTAACCCTTTTGCTCGAAGAGCGCTCTCATAAAAATAAAATGGCTATCTTAAACAAACATCTGTTCTGGCAGCAATTTTGATTGACATTTTTGATCAGTGACACGAATTTTATTTGTCTACTGTCAGCGAACAAAATGTCAACAACAAATATGAAAGAATGATGGAAAGAATACTTTAAAACAAACAAAACACCAAACGAAATCACAATTTGTTTACAAACAAACACTCGAGTCACACGACTAGCTGCTGGGATCGAAGTTTTTTTATGATTCCAAAAAATGAGAGCACTCTTGCGGGAACAGATCATTTAGTTAAGGATTGTTTCCGAAAATCAGGATCGATCCAAGAGCGCTCCTTAACTCAACTCACCCCAGGAAAAGCACAAAGGTTCTCCTTTGGGGGATTCACCTGAACATGGAGTGACTCCAGAAAACTTGGCTGGTAAAACAAAACACGAAAGTGTTGATGGTGATGGTGTTGGTTACAAACACTAAACAGTGATAGTCATCACTGTCGTGATGACTGTGGCGTCACAGCGGCTGACGTCAGTAGAGTTTGCCACTAATTACACAAGCCGCTTGTTACGTCCATGCGACAGAAGGTCATATTTTCAACAGCGTAATTCTTTCTCTCTGTTTTACTCAAAGTGTGAATTTTCATGAAATTTTCGGGAGGGTCGGCCTTGTGACAAGGTACAGTCGATTACGTAGTGAGGAGGATCTCTAACTGGATTCTGACATTTTTAGTCTCCCACACCTATATCAACGCTGCACTTTATCAACATTCACTAGGCGGCGCCACCAGTCCTTTGCAGCTTTGTGGAGGTGCATGTTCTATCTCAATGCTAGGTAGTTTACCGTAGTTAATTTAACCACTTACGGCTAGGATGGGTGTAGGGTCAAAATTGCTGTAGTGTTAGAGAGAATGTTGATTCAACGTTGAAGGTGAGAATTTCTGAGCCTGTGACATTGAAAGCGTCTTTTTCACCGTTTTGTAATTGTTGAAATGTAAGTGGTGTGTGAGTGCAATGGTGCAGGTGGGCTGGGTGATGTGGTTAAGTTATGTGAGTGCAATGGTGCAGGCAGGCTGGATGATGTGGAACTGGTACGTGACGTCACTGGCAGTCGGCTCAGCGATCGTCTGCTATGATGGATCGCCATTTGTGCCACATGCCAGTATGCTGTTCGACATCATCGACAAAATTGGGTTCGTTGCAGAGTTCTGATACATGACACATTTAGCAGTCACTTGAATAATGTGATAGATGCTTCTTTCATTATTGATTACAGACTTCTCAGTGTGTAATAATTACAGGTCCTTCTAGCATTAATTGTGGCACTTTTCTGCATTGCCATTGATTGGATACTGCAGCACATATCCATGAAGCATGGTATTCAAGTTGGAGCTTCTGATTCACCGAACACACCATTACTTCTCCACCAGTATTTATTGTAATGTAATGTAATGTCAATGTCAGCGAATTGGAATGCAGTCTCTCGTCAGATATGGCGCGGATGTCACACTTCTGTCGACAGTGGCGACTTAAACCAAGCGCCTCCAAAACAATCAGCAGTGTGTTCCACCTGCATAATACCAGCG
>Ga0209149_1001623_pt1 | contig 11675 bp, 7 predicted proteins | sample WorMetTyACAVOLI2_FD_187423 | JGI IMG/M metagenome (GOLD analysis project Ga0209149, IMG submission 187423) | Marine gutless worms symbiont microbial communities from Max Planck institute for Marine Microbiology, Germany - Olavius algarvensis... ...
GCGAACAATATTTCTTTACGACGAATAACGTAGAGATGGGCGAAAAACCGTCTAAAACCGTCACACGGTAATCTACCCACCTACGATGGCTTGCCTATTTACAACGACGGAGCTGTATCGTAACAAACATACATAAACAAACAAACATACATACAAGAAGAACACGTTCTAAACAGCGCATTACGACGTAAATTTCCGAAGCTCGACAGGTTCGTCTGACGCGACTTTTTGTACAGCTTGATACAGCAGGTTATTGTACTTTAGGTTCGTTAAGAATTTACTTTTTCTCCTACAAAGTGTGTCCTGAACTGCACAGCCGATTTTTACTGCACGTTAAACACACAGTATCGTGTCGTATCATATCGTGTGATGTTCGTTGTAGCCTTGCGAATGTCTATTACAGATGGGATGCACAACGATTTTTCCTTGATTATTAATTGATCAGAATGCATGGAATTGATTCGATATAGCGATTATTCCCTACCTCTTGGTGTAAGCTTTCCGTGGAGAATGCATTAGATGGGGAGAATGAAAGACAGACATACACGTGTTACCCGGTGAGACATATACACTGTGGTCTGTAAAAACGTACACTGCGTTAATTTCATCATCATCATCATCTTTATTTGTTCAGATAAAAATACATGATGCACAACAACGAGCAAATGATAAAACCTGAAAAGGACAGCAAGGTGGAAAAACCACACTTACTGCTGCCTTTGAATAGAAAAAGAAAAAAAAATTGCAACCCAAAGTTATTAATTTATCCGCCTCACCTACGTACTGCTGCTACACTATCCTGGGGAAATTCTCTGCAAGCAAGACAAATAATACGATCGAGCTATTGCAGCGTGGAACTCCGATTCATTCTTATGGACTTGTGGCTTCCGAGTATAATATTATATGATCTTAATTCAGCCGGCTATCGATTATTGGGCGTGATGCAAAATCAGACGCCAATTCGAGACGTGAAGTGACCTTAGGCAGTGTCTGATTGATATCGACGAATAGCGTAAGAGACTTCAGCTCTATGTGGATGTAAAAGAACATTTTGAACACTCGCTGTGATATATTCAGGCTTAAGTGTAGACCGGTTATAGTTTTTTTTAAATTTTGTGCAACAGTAATGTGCAACTTTGATTGCCAAAGTTATATCTATGCAGTTGACTCATTCCCCCAAGGTAGTGTAGCAGCAGTACGTACGTGAGGCGGGTAAACGAATAACTCTGCGTGTTGTCATGTCGTTACTGCATAAAGTTCTGGCAAAGAACGGCCACAAATTTCCGCCGTAACTCAATCTACTGGCAGCCGAATATTATAGAAATCGGTTAATGTTTGTAGAAACTGCAGTACAATGAAAAAGGGTGACGTTTTTATGGACCACAATGTATAAGTAGATTATTGGGAGTCTGTCGCGCCAAAACCGACTAAAGGTTATATTATATTGTATGTATTATATTATATTATATTATTTTATATTATATTGTCACACTACATAACAGTGTAAGTGGCCACTCGGTCCTTTGTTATTATTATTAAACATATTATATTATCCTATATTTTCGTTACGTTTCTCAACAGATACTAACAGTATGCTATGGTAACGGTAATTCAATGACTTGCTGCCGCTCTACATTTAACGGTACATCTGGCCGCAGTGCCGACTGTAGCATCCTGAACACAACTGTTGGAAACGAATTGTTCTTCAGCAGCAGCAGCAGCAGCAGCAGCAGCAGCGCCAAGTACCTGCAGCATGCTTCGTTTCAACACACGCCAGTACTCAGTACTAGAAAGTCAGCGTGCGTGTTTTACAGACAATTACGGCCGTACCGCCATGCTGTATACAGACACTTGATTGCACTTACTTGTTTTATCATCGTCTGCCGTTCTCAATCTCGACACTAACTGGTGCGCTCAGCATGGGCGTCTTGGAGGCAACAAAGTGGGACTAAGCGTAGAGCGTAGCGTCGTTGGAGACTGGAGTACATGGGATGATGCGTTATTATGCAGGATGTAGGAAGAGAAATGGCCACAGTAGTAGCTACGGCTACGGGGTGAAGGCCTGGTGTGGCTGATTGGGGGATGGTGTGTCTGCTAGCTGCACCGTGGGTCCAATTGTCCGTTAGCGCGGGCAGTGGACGGCCACATAATGCGCTGCGGCACCATTGGCTTCCGAGATTGTAAAGCACTGCTGGTCACGAGTCTGACTCATGCAAGTGGCGCTATAACAAGTGTCCAGACCTTTACCTTCTTCACCTTTTCACATAAACAGAGTCCGGGGTCTCCCCTAAAATCAGCGTAAAACCATTTAAGGAACACTGAGAGCCATGTAAGTCTTTAAATGTGATACAATTGGAGCAACAGTGCAATGAGTCTACTATTGTGCACAACAAAATTGTGAGTTTTCAGACAGAGCTATGTGTAAACAAGCACGCCGGCTTCTTATATACCGATCTGTCAGTTTTCTGCACACTGTACAATTCGGTGTCTTCACAGCTTAAATGCACTATTACTATGGCTTCGTTAGACAACCTGAGGCGAGTAAAACATTCTGCCGAAAACGTCGTAGCTATAAAAAAGCGTAGAAAGCGTGCATAGTTTATATGTCATGTCCGGACAGCAGGAAGCTAGGCCGGTCTGCCGCTCCACGGTATCTGTGTGCGGTCGTAAGAGTCGTAAGAGTCTCTGGTGGCATGCCGACAGGGTTGGCCGGTGCACGTCGTGATATAGGCACTCGTAGCAAACAAGGTGTGAGGTCTCTTAGTGCCAATTACGCGCACACTGGGAATAGTCGTGAACTCGGTGGCCCGTCGAAACATCTCTCACAGACAGTGCCGACCGATGCCGTGCTGTCGCCCCGAATGGCCGATACGATATTCACGGCCACAGTGCGAGCCATAAACGTTTGTAAACGTTTCTTATTGTTGGGGAAAAAGCGAGTTTATAAACGTTTGTTATTTCTTTAACATTTGTTAAACGTGAAAACGTTCATAAAAATTTGCATGTCCATAAAGACGCGACAATTACGTAACAGAGTTCTTGCTTCAAGGTGTTTCGTTTTTATTGAAATTGAAATTATTACACTGAAAAATCCAATACAGATATTTTGGTCAGGGGTCTAAAACACGTGAATATATTCTACAAGCTGCCAGAGAATACGGCGAATACGTCTCCGATAAAACTGTTCTTCTGAGTCTGATTGCAGTGCGATAAAGTAACACCACTACACACCAGTTAAATGTTATGATTAATGAGTTCTCCGTGAAACTGTTTAAAACTATGCTTACCTGTATATAGACACAGTAAAATTCTCGCACTTGCAATTTGGATATTATTACCGCGCGCCGCGATGCTGTCGCAAGATGTCTGTCTCTCCGTCCGTCTGTTAGTCCGTCTGTCACACGGCGGTATTGTGTCGAAACTGCTAAACATTTCATCAAACGTTTTTCACCCTGCGTAGTCATATCATTCTAGCTTTTTCGTACCAAATCTTATGATAATATTCCGATGGGGACCCCCGAAGAGGGGCGTCGAATGCAGGAAGGTATGAAAAAATCACGATTTTCGATCAATATCTCGCTGTATCTCGGAAATGATACAAGATACGGCCAGAGTTACAATAGAATGCGAATAGAAAACCGTGCCAGAGCTTTTAAGTGGCACCATTTTCAATGATTTTGAACGACCCCTAACCCAAATTTAAAGGTCGCGGCCATTATTTGAGGTTAAATGTATCATACACGGTACGAGATTAAGACATAGTTGCAACACACGTCCTACTTATAGATGTCGTTTCGAATAATCTTGAGTGATCTTGAGTGCCTCAGCGAAATATTCAATGAAACGAAGCATCGCGCGGTCTCTCTGCGACAGCTGAGCTGCTTGCAGTTACCAAGTGTTATCTTACTAAGACATACCGAGACTGTGAGTAAATCTAAAGAGAGATGATAGAGATGATGATGACAATATGGAAAATGACTACATTCTGCCTGCTTCTTTACGTACTGACGCTTATCTATTTTGTTTAATTGTAATGTAATATTTTGTAGTTTGCTGCCGATTCATTTAGGTAAACAACGATGTTAGTTATCGTCAAAAACATTACAAATCGCTTATTGTTTACTGTACTAGACAGAGGGACGGACAAACAGACATGCGGAACGCAATACGGATTGAAGTTCCTCTGTTGGTGGGTCGCATAATGATTACCGTTTTCCGGCGCATCATCAACTTTCGCCCACGCTGCGTATCTGCTGTATTCAAGTTTTACACGTGCCGGATACAGAAGATGGTGGGCTGCTGGTGCTGCTATTGTCGCTGTAGATTAGACAGTAAGCGCGAGCTTCCTTAACGCCAGAAAGCTATATCGAGCTGTTTAAGACGCACGCAAATCTCAAACCGTGGCAGTATCGTTAGTCGTTTCGACTCAATACACGAATGTGACAGACACCCAGACGGACACCGCACGACAGCAAGAGCCGCGCTATGCAGCCTCGCTAGGCTGCATAGCGGCCTCGCTAGGCTGCATAGCGCGGCAAAAAGTGGTAAAATCTGTACTGCAAATTGACATGATGTGTTAATAATTATTATTTAAAATTTATTATTTATAGATTTTTAATCATCTGAACCACGTTAGAGTTTTTATTTACCGTTGCTTTCACTTTAATTTTCACTAAACAGTAATAGATAAGTACTTTGTAAATGTTGTTTGTTATAATAAAAGTCAGCTTGCAAATTTTATGATACACTTTTCAAAATGTAATTAAAAGAAGGGTGTTACTGTGCAGTGTATTACATCGTTCCGAATTATATTTCTACGTCGTTGCAATATTTTTATGCTTACTCCGGAAAAGTAACTTCAAAACATTTCTGAAATTATCAATTATCAATGGTGTTGAAAACTATCTTCGCTTAATCACAACTATGATTCGACTGCGATTCGACAGCGCTACGACCACCGTCCGACGTCGATGCGATTTCCATTCGACGTTCATTCATTACAATTTTATACGTTTTTTTCGTAATAAACAGCGCTGTAAATACATGTAAATACGTCATCGTACGCCTCGCCCAGTGCGCTGTGATTGGCTACGACACCGTTCGACGCTGCAAAAAAAATGACATGTCAATTCCTTGGTCGCAGTCGAATCGCAGTCGAATCGTAGTTGTGAACAACGCTTAACTCGCTGCACACGTTATAGTTTTGAATAACAATCAGCGGGTCTATGTAACACGGCGCAATACAATTATTATTTTACAAAATACTGAAAAAAATTAACATGTATTAGCAAAAAAGCGTGGTGACTGAACTACAGATTGGCATATTCCAGCAGCAATAATCCAAACCTTAAGAGCTAATTGACCGAGTCTGAGAACAAAACGAAATGAGAAATAATTTTTCATAGAATATCTTTTTCCACACGAAGACATTAAACTCTGGTCAGTCAAAATTCAAGTTAAATTAGCATTATGCAACTCATATAAACTTACCAAATAAAACTAACAACGGTATTTTGTACGTGTATGTAACACTTAAGCCCAATGCACAGCGGAAACTCAGTTCAACTTAACTCAACTCTGCGCTCTGCACTGAGCTTTAGTGATACATATTTCCATATTTTACCTCCGACAAAAGAGGAGGTACATGTTTTGCCCGTGTTTGTTTGTTTGTTTGTATGTCTGTCTGTCTGTTTGTTAGCAAGATTACTCAAAAACGCGAGCACGGATTTGGATGAAATGTTGCGTGTCGACAGATGTCGGGACACGGACGAACTGATTAACTTTTGAGCCCGATCCGGATCATAGTCCGGATGCCGGAACCGGACTGCTTTCTCCGATATCGTATATGCGCTGCTACGCGGAATTTTACGCCCCGGCGCGCCGCTACAGCAAGCCGTGGTTTTAAAATGGCTTTATTCACTGAGTCGCCGGAACACCTTTGTCGGAGGTAAATGCGCTCTACCGAGTGCCCTTCTAGTTTATACACAGTAACAGTACACGGTGTTAATGGACTGAGTCTGCTTCTTCAAGTATTCCGCTTCAGTTGGCACAAAACCGCTCTGCGGCTAATCGTTTCCAGCACTGTCCGTCATTCTTGCCAGCTGGCACGCGCACCGGATACAGCAACAATAATGCAGTTAATAGGTCGAATTCTGTCAGCTGAAGCCGGGGGCGACGCCAGATCGAAAACAGCGGGAGTGGACACAGTAAAGGAGCTGCAGGCACCGAGGGTGGGTCTGGGACATGGCTGTGCCTCTCTGCTTCCCATAAAAGTTTCTAAAATTTTTGCCTCGAAACGATGTCTTTCTGTGCATTCTGACATGCTATATCTATGGTTCGAATGTTTAACAACACAGTTCGAGAATTTGTGACAACCACGTTTAAAATTCATAAAAATTCGTGAGTTTTTTTAAAATTTTAACATTCGTAAAATTCTTTCTACTATCTTTGGACTTTATTCGTTAACATAATGCGTTAGCACTGTAAAAGTTACACTACACAGCTTTGCACTGTGATACTGGTAGTAGAGTGTATAAGTAGCTCTGCTGTCGCAGAGGCCGCGCGATGCTTCGTGTCTGTCAGTAGTTAGCTTCAACAGTACAAAACGTCGAGCGCAGTCTTTTATTGTTAGTTACGTAGGCCACAGACTAATCACTGCGTACAGTTAAATGCTGTTCTGTTGTCTTTGGCATAACGTTGAGACTTATTGTTAAAACATTTCGTCGTCATCTCCCGCCATCAACAAACTCCACCGCTTACTACCAGCGGTAAGTGTCACAACTTGCCACAGTCCAGCGGCACCGTGTTGATAACACCTAGCTAGCCGGTCGCAGCGTTGACAACACGCGACGAAGCCAGATATTGGCTCAGTAGCGCGATTTCTGCCTACTCCACCTGCATTCGATGCCCCGTTAGGGAGGTCCGCATCGGAATATCGCCATGACGTTTGGTACGGAAAAACTAGAAGGGTGTGGCTGCCCGAGGGTGAAAAAATTTTTTGAAGATTCGTTTCGACAGAATCCACGAACATGACAGACGGACGGACAGACACACGGGCGGACAGACACCGCATAACGGCATAGGCCCGCTTGAACAGCATCGCGCGGCAATTATTAGTATCTAACTCCGTTAGTAAAAGTCCAGTTGAATGATTCACGTTGGGCTGAAATTTAAACAAGCAATCACTTCGATTTGACACGACATTTACCAGCTGCAGAAGTCTGAGAAAGTTTCCAAAATGCAGAAATAAAATTGACCAAAATGTATTTGCCTTTAGCAAATCGCATCGTTAACTTTATTAGCCTATAAAAAAGCATAACGCCCTGAACTAATTTAAGTGACAAGAGCATTCAAAGACCGCAAACTCCGCCAAGGCCGAAATATGATCCGGGATGCGCATCGGGATTTCCGGATTAATCCAGATCCGGATGTCTGCAGAATCGCTTCCAAAATGTATTGGATTCATTCTCTAGTCGGTATCAGTCATTTCGCCAAGTATCGTAAAAATCGGCCGACGACTGTATGATAAATGCTAATAATCTCCCAAAATCCCCTAAAATGGTAAAATGATCTGGAATCCGTATCCGGTATCGGATCACCACCAAAAGTTAACCACTTCTAGAGGGTCACTCCTTGCCCATGCCTACCACGTTTGGTCGACGTCTGTCACCGTGATCGTGAGTTATCCTGTTCACAGTACCACGACAGACAGAATGACAGAACGACCGATCGCATTACTCCGCCAGCCTTGGAGTAACAATAATTAGACATTCGGGCCATCTTCTGCGATTGAAACTTTTAAACTGCATTATACAATAAATTAAGTTTAAAATAATATCGTGGCAAGCTACAATATCACTGCCAAACCTTTTGCAAAAATGCCAATCTGGATGCGGAAAATCGTGGATCCTGAACTTACAAGGTACCACATATAGGGTGGGTAGATACAAATCAGACAACATTATTATCCGCGCACAATACGTAGATGTTGCGACGCACGGTGTATCTATGTCGTTGGTAGGTTGTTGGTTGGTTGGACACGCGGATGTATCGTGGCGAAACGGCTGGACGGATCGAGTTTCCGCTTGGTACAGGGGTTGGCCGGAACCAATGTTTATTATCGTTTACCGTGATGCGGCAGCAATACACTGTGTCCAAAAAAAACAAAGCCAGAGAATTTGAAGCATAATTTTATTTAGGACCTGATGAAATTTTATAAAGTTTGGAAAATTTATTCCTGAGTCTACTTAGGACACAAATGCGGTTATAGTTACAACGAAGCGCTTGTAATACTCTTACCCGACACGTACACGTTTTATCTTAGAGGGCGTTTACACATGACGATCGGTATGACGACCGGTTTGCAAACCGGTTTGCCAACCGATCGTCGTTACTTTTTATTTTAATGACGTCTTGCAAAACTGAAACATAGACTGTTAGTCGAATGGAGAATGCTGGACCGTTTGATTGTTGTTGCAGCCGTCACTCAGTGGCGTCGCTGTCTCTCTGCTTGTGTCAGTGCTCACGGTGGACATTTTGAGCACATTTTGTCGTGTTTTCATGGTTCAGTGTGTTAAGCGGACACTTTTTCAATGTGTGGTATTACTGTTTGACTGGTCTGTTTATCGCCAAAATGTAGCTATTGTCTGTAACGTTTTACCAGGTATGAGCATTACGCAGGTGAGGTGGAAGACATAATCATCGGCAGACTCGCAGTTGTGTCTCAAATCGCAATTCCCAAAATTACAGCGTTTAGTTGCGGTTTGATGACGCTATGCTAAAAAGCATTTGTTTTTTTTGTGGACACACTGTATAATATAATACTTTACAAATAGCAATTAGAAAAAAATGAAAATAGCCGATAAAGCAGTAATAAAAAGATCGACAATTTACGACGCCACGCTGTTTATAGAATGGGGTCGGCAACGCCGTGATTGGTTGTGGTTAGGGACAAAATTGTCAGATTTTGCTGCGCCTGCTAGTAGCAGGCGCAGCAAAATCTGACAATGAATGATTGTACACTGAAGCTTTGCTAGTGGCCTGTACTTGCGGGATCCGGACATTTCCCCCTCCAGGACAATTCCCCTCCTTTTCGCATGGCGTGGGACATTTCTTCCTTCCACTACCACCATCTGACAATCTACAGTGTTAAAGCGATCTACCGTTAACGTGTACAAAATTGATAGCGGTAGATCGTTAGGGTCAGGAGTACGGGTTAGTGTCACTTTTCAAAAAATTCCCCGCCTCGATGGTCGGTTAGGGTCAGGACCCAGCCTCGTGGGTCGGTTATGGTCAGGAATACGGGCTAGTGCCAGTTTTCAAAAACAAATTCCCCGCTTCATGGGTCTGTTAAGGTCAGGACCTCGCGTCGTGGATTGGTTAGGTTCGGGAGTATGGTTAGTGGCAGTTTTTAAATTTTATTTTTAACAGCCGCGGGTGAAATGTCCTAGGTGGTGAGAGAAATTATCCAGGCTGGCGAAATGTCCGGGGGGAATATGTCGACCGGAAATGTCCTACACTCGTACTTGTGCTGCCATCTGACGAATGCGTTTGCAACACACAGATTTTGTCAAATTCCTTTGGCCTTAGGGTTATAGGTCGGTCGTGAGCAGTACAGAAGCTGATGGCGACGACGTCAACGTATCACCGCTGACGCTGCTGTCCCACTGCGCCGCTGCCACCGTCCGCGGCCTCGATCTAACGGTTCCGCCAGTCTCGGTCGTGGTGGCTGCAACTCCAGGCTGAAATTCCCCCGCTGGTCGTCGAGACGCTGCGGGTGGTCCACTGTCGGTGAATACGTATGTCTGTTCGCTGGCAGCCGTCTCGGCGTCAACCTCGTCGGCCACCACGCTATCGCGGCTGGACGACCCGCTGCCGATGCGAGACAGACGCCACCCGGGCGGTGCTGCGGGTGCCGGAGGAGCGTCCTTCGGCGGACACGAGGCCCTTGTCGGGTCGTCATAAAGCGGCCGGCGAACGCGAGGGTCCGCTTGCTCCGGCGACGCGTCGACGAGCGAACCGCGTTTCTTCTGTGTCAGAGACGACGTGGGAGGTCTTGACGACGTCGACGATGATTGTTCGGATATAGTCGACATCGTTCGAGGTCTTGATGACGTCAGTGATGACCCCTGACACGCAGTCAGCGACGTGGGAGGTCTCGACGACGACGGCTCGGATGTAGACAACGTCGTGGAACTCGTCAAAGAGTCCTGTCTCGACAGACGAGGTTTACGGGACGACGTGGGTGGTCTTGAGCGGTCATCGTCGGGGTGAAGCACGGCATGAAGGGCACGCAGCAGTGTTCTGACGTCAGTCGACAACACACTAACGTCATGAGCCAATTCTTCAACGTGAGAGTCTAGTCTTCGCACGGAGTGACGTGTCTCAGTGACGTCACGGCGCAAAGTTTCCAGCGTTGTCGTTGTCTTATCGGTTGATGAAACTGTTGCAGTTGTTGTTGTTGTTGTTGCTGTTGTTGTTGTATCGCCACCTGTAAAATATCCATAATGTAACTCAGTCTCCACCCAACCATATTTACTAACCCTTTAGAGTGCAAAGGTAATATATAGTTCCACATCAACTACGCCCTGTGGTGGAGAGCATCAGGAGACGACGTGAAGCCATCTTTGGGCATGTGGCGAGAATGTCACCCAACATTCCCGCTCACCAAGCATTGCGACTACAGGTCGAGACATCACTCGGTAGACGACCTGACCGTGACTGGGTCCGCAGCTCTAGTCGCCCCCGTAACCGCTGGATCGACCAACGCCGCCAGGACCATCAGCGCTCACCTGCTGACCTATGGCGAGCAGCCATCCAGCGTGGTCACACTGGAGTGACGCTACGGTCCTCGACGACTACGCGATGACGACGACGACGACATCAAGTAATATGAAGTTGCTACACTGGCCGCTGATCGGTGGACTATTACATTTGATACAGCGAGGAGGGGACTGAGCGGGGCCGCAGCCCACCCAGACCCCTCTTCGCTGTACTAAATGTAACAGCCCACCCATCAACGGCCAGTATACCAATCACCTTATTGCTGTATAATGGTCCGTTGCTCCGCGGTTTTAATGTGCTCACTAAAGGGTTAAACCCCCACTGTCAAATGTGGGAGCTTTACGCAATGATGCTGTCCATCTGTTTGTATGTCTCTCTGTTCGTTCGTTTTGTCTGTCGCCTGTGACTTTTGAAATTTGTTAAGTCATTCGCTAGGTGGCAGAACATAGCGTTCTTATCGTATCGAGTCCGATACACTTGTTTCAGGGCTGTGCGGCGATTAGCTATTTAATTTTCATCATGCACGGTTTTGTGGGTCAAATCTATCAATGTCTTAAACTAGCAAGTAACTTAGCTATCGCTAACAGATCGCGCGTAAGCTACGCACACAAAGTGGTCACCGAAATGACCTTCAAAGGTCACTCAAGGTCATCGAAAAGGTCGCGGTTCGATAGAGCGCATATAATTTCCTATTACCGTTCCATAGTGACTATGGCCCTATCTTCTATCGTTACCCACATAGCGAAGTGTACATACCCCATGTATATATACGATACGATACTGTGTATTTAACGTGCAGTAAAAAGCTGACGGGTAGCCAGCTTAGTCCACCACACGGAACAAACAAAAAATTAAAATGTGAAACTAAAAATAAAACGATGAGCATGATAGGT
>Ga0209149_1001624_pt1 | contig 11674 bp, 6 predicted proteins | sample WorMetTyACAVOLI2_FD_187423 | JGI IMG/M metagenome (GOLD analysis project Ga0209149, IMG submission 187423) | Marine gutless worms symbiont microbial communities from Max Planck institute for Marine Microbiology, Germany - Olavius algarvensis... ...
TTCGGTTCTTCAGCTTGCCTGCAGTCTTCGTCAAGTGTTCTCTGTAAGACAGCGTACAGTCTAGAGTCACCCCAAGATAGGTTGGGTGGCACTCATGCTGAAGGCGCAGGCCATCCAGAATGCAGATAAACTGACAGTTCACTGGTAGCGCTGGTATTATGCAGGTGGAACACACTGCTGATTGTTTTGGAGGCGCCAGGGTCAACATGTTACTGCTTGCAATATTGTCATTTTAAGACTTTTTGTCAAAATGTGTGATTAATACAAGGACTGCTGGAACAGTATAGGCCTATGTATGTACACTGTCGTCCATAAAAATGCCACACTTTTAAGCGCCTCACTTTACTTTACTCAATGGTACAAATTTCGACCCCCTGGGGTGACCTCTAACCTTTTTCATCTTACTACAGTATCTACAAATGTCGACCAACTGCTACAATGTTTTAAAAAAATATGTTTAAAAAATATTTGGCACAAGTTAATTTGCAACATAACAGTTATTGATTTAGCCACCTCAACTATGTACTGCTGCTACCCTACCTGTGGAAAATTTTCTTTATTTTTACATTACAGATCCCCTTGCTAGTGCACAGCACTGAAGTCAACGGTGCATACAAACTACAATAACAAGAAAAAGATGACAAATGTGAGAAATAAGACAAAAACCTACACGATGACTGATATATTACTTACTGAGATAATGTCGGCCAATGAGGTCGACTGGCAGAGACGTCGGAATGCAGTCAGTGTTGCAATGTCGACCGAACGTGCTCGCGTGTAGCAAACGTACAGAACGGCAGGAAGACGATGAACCTCACAGTATGTCAACACTGTAACAACGTACATATACACATGTCACTGCCATTCTCTCTGCTAACAGGTAATGCATGTGTTGTTTTCGTTTTGATTCAGTTTTAGTTTCGTAAATTACACTGTAAACAATCCTGAAGAATACATAATGGTCATCTGCTCAGGTATGGACCAACAACAACCAACCAGTCCCAAGGTCGAACCTTGACCTTGTGGCATGTCAAGAAAACACCACTGGAAGCTGTAATCACATGATAAGCTGTAATCAAATGATAAATTTTCATTCTGTATGATATCAATTTTGTTTTTAATCATTTTCTGTGTTTTATATTTCAGTTTCACATAGTCTATTTTTCCATTTTAGGTTTTAGCTGCGCGTTACGTAGGAAATGCTCAGCTGTGTGTAATCATGATTCCCGTAATTAACAGAGAAACACGACAGAGTCAGATGTACGGTACCCTGGGCAGGTAATCCAGCAATCAGATTTGGTTGCACAAGTCGCGGAGCAACAGGAACGTCTGAAAAACTTCTGGTAGCAAGAGAATGAAGAAAACACGACGGCAAATCACCGGGCGGAACGGCACTGACGTAGTTGCCGACGCTGACACTCGTCAGGACAACAACTTGTCCACAGTGCGTAGACTCGACAGTAACTTGTGCAAACAGCTGCACAAGACACAAATACAGCAGCTGAACAGTACAAGAGTTACTAAGTGTAACACACTGGCTTTAGAAAACTCACCATTTAATAATAATAATAACATTCATCATAATTATTATTACACAAACATCAGACAGGTATCCAACTACTAGCCAATACCTGCACCCGGACTGCAACTGGACAACAAAATTTCGTAGTCAACAGACCAGAAACATTTAACCATCTGCCACCAGCATTATGGTCACCGGACCTGTCGAAGAACGCCTTCAAGCGGGCAGTGAAAACATACCTGTTCTCGACTGGCCGGCGCCATTCTTCTTTCTTCTCGTATGCGTGTCATGAACCATACTTGGTCAGCGAGGAAACAGCATCTTCATCTGCAGAGTGCAGACGGGACAAGCTGCCATTCAGCTTTGTCAGAGGACAGGATTCGACAATGTGGGACATCGTCGGAGTCTTGCGGCAAGGACACAGATCAGTGTCTGCAAGTTGCCATTTCCTTCTGCAGGCACTGCAGTGTCCCTGTTCCGTGCAAAAATGGTTCAGTAGAGACCAATGTTGCCAACAGAGGTCAAAACCTGGTTGCCAGATTGTGGGGACACACACTAGGTGGGAATTGACCACTTGAGCTGACTTCCAGTTATGCCTCTATCGACTTTTGTGGTTGCAAGTCCAGCCACAGCGGCTTCCTGGATGTCAGTAGTAGAAATGGTGGGTTAAGGAATAAGGATACGAGGCACCATTGAGACGTTTTCACAATTCTGGTGCCGGATATAAATATCCAGACTTACTTACTTACTTACTCTCGTTATCCAGTAAGTTGGCAAACTGAAGTATACACATCAACAACCAGTCACACACTTCTAGTGCAGTCTGTTGATAAAGGATTGTGCATAAAACGACACAGTCTAATCACTACTAAAATGTGCACTGCCGGCAAATTCTTTTGTTGATGCTAGAGCTCAGCAACCAACCAAATCAAAATTACACAAGTATTTAGGAAGAAAATCACTAGTTTTGCACTAAAGCAAACCAAAATGCTAGATAGTACAAAATGTCAATCATCTAAACATAACTACACTGTGTTCCAAAAAAAAACACGTGACCATGTTTTTGATGATAAGTTGAACTAGAACTGCCCGTTTACAAAGATTTTTGGCATGCTTACTACTAAGACTATAGGCCATCGACAGGTATTTTTAGTTTCCCACCACATCTATTTAATACAGCTACTTTACCTAGGGAAACTGTCGAGACCTAAATATCATGAATTTAGCCTTAAAGTGCTAAAGTTTTCAAGGCTACAATACTAGGATATTAACTGCAAAACTGTCACCATATTACTTTGCTTACTTATTATTCAACTTACGGTTTATAATAGAACAATAACAAGATTTATTGCAGACGATAAGGTTGTTTATCAGCGAGTGAGACGGGAGATGCGATTGGCTTCAGACAACAGATGAGCACAACGCTGTTTGAAGCTTTTGAGCTGGAGAACACGGTGAATTATCCTGTGAACATTGAACAGAGAACATCAGTTTCACATGAAATCTCACAAGCTGATCAGTGCCTTTTTTGGCTTGTCCACCTGACTGAGCACAAGGTCCTCCTCTGATACGCGATGAATGCGGTGAAATAGGTAAGGTGGGAAAATAAAACAGCTGTCGATGGCCTATACTCTCAGTTAATGAGTGTGCCAAAAATTGTTGCAAACGGACAATTATAGTCCAAGTTATCATAGAAGACGTAATCACGTTTTTTTGGAACACAGTGTACATTCTGATTCAATGTATATACATAGACACAGACAATGTATCAATCAAATGTCATAAATCCATAATCCTATCTTACTTGCTGGGTCCACACAAATGTTTCTTCAGCCTTCACATCAACATCACAAGTCACCACCACAACTTTGGGGAAGTTCCTCAGTCGGAGGAGGCTGCAAGTTGCACGAGGTGATTGTGAGGTACTAGCAGAGATCTCACCGACAACTTCGCTCTCGTGTTCAACAAGAACGTGTGTCTTTACAAAACCTGTCCAAACATGTGACTGTGACAGCCTTTGTGAGAGACTTTGCATATAGCATAATAGGAATGTGACGGAGCCAGCTGAAATCCGCTTCCGTCGGATGCGGATGTTATAGATCAAAATCTGTCGGATGTGGATTTGTTGGTGCACGATCAAAGTACAACCTAATACCTTAGTTAACTTTAACAAATTTTAAAAATATATTTTTTTTTCAAGTTTTATGTTGCAGCAGATTTCTACAAAAGACTATGATATTGTGAAGTTTGCACACACGTTTTGTATTAATGATCAGTGTCAGACTGTCAGCGGACAGCAGTTGATCTGTCTAAAATTCAAAACGACAATGAAATCCAAATCCGTTAGAAAACGGGTCTGCAAATCCGTCGGATTCGGATTTGTGAAAAAGTGATGGAATCCGTTGGATTCGAAATCAGATTCAAAATCTGTCACATCCCTATAGCATAAGAAGGTTTAACATCACCTTCAACACAGGTAAGTTGTATCAACATCCCAACACAGGTAAGTTATATCAATCAATCAATCAATCAATCATTCAATCAATCAATCAATCAATCAATCAATCAATCAATCAATCAATCAATCAATCAATCAATCAATCAATCAATCAATCAATCAATCAATCATTTGTAAGGCAACCACTTAATGAAGCTCAGTGGCACCATACAACAGTATGACACAAGCACACTATAAATATGAAAAGTTAAAAACTCAAAACTCAAAAGTGTTCACAAGTACACCAGTTAAAACCGAGTAAAAAAGTGTCTCTAGCTGGCTGGCGAATGTAATTTTGGAGATAATGCTGCGAATCTCAGATGGTAAAGCGTTTCATGCTTTGGGCCCAACCACAGCAAACAATTTGTTTGTGAGATGTATACAGACACATCCTAGGAACCATGAAATTCCCGTGGGCAGCAGAGCGAAGATGATTGTCAATGCAATGCCTACACAGTTTTAGCATATAGGCTGGAGCAGTGCCGCAATGACACAGTTGATACAGTGCCGTAATAAATGTCAAACAACACGGTGTACACTGTACAGTTTGCAGCTGCTCTGCTGTCAGGAGTCCATGTCTGTGGAAGTTTGCCATCATACTTGCATCAAGGCATGGCATCAACTACATACAATCTGGGTGACTACAGAACATGTCTGCTTGAGAGTTAGCGGACCACAGACGTGACTGGTTACTCTTTACTTACTTACACAGCTTGGCTTGTACAACCAACCAATTTCCCACATTCACCTTCAGTTAGTCCAGGTCCCTAAAAAACCTGTGCAAATTGCTTGCTTTGGGTAGTTGGAGTTACTTAACAAGTTAACAGGCCGGATGATCTTTCAATATCTGATGAAGCACAGAAGACAAGGTTGTATCATTTTTATATGTGTTTATTTAGTCACACGGCAAGTTGCTACAGCTGATGTAGGTTTACACCATATAATCATGCTTTGCTCTCCACGCTCTGAGTTCACTGTGCTTGTACTTGAGAGTTCTACAGCAAGTGGCCTACGGCTCCTAAGCAGCGTATATTTCTTTATAGCACAAGTTTGCAGAATTAGTGGTTCACACATTCCTCACGATTACAACTGCAGTAACGAAGTAACGTAAAAGTTAAGGTCCTATAAGCAGAGTGCACACGTCCACTCCTAGTCCTAAGGCCTTTAACCTGCAGTTAATATGGTAAACCATCAAATCTGTAAGCACAGCTAGAGTGCTGCCATAGCCGTATCTGTGATTAGCTTACCAACTGGAGAGTATAGCCACCCTTTGACTAGTACCAAACTATACTGCTGAGTGACGGGCATGCACATGAACAGTCTGCTCAGCGTCAAGTGTCATGAGTCTTATACAGAGTAGTAGAGATAAACATTTTAGTTAAACTGAGATTCGAATGTGAGAAACAAAATATACGAATGCACACTTTGGTAACTTTACAATGCTACTGTGTACTAAACAAGAAGCTCAGCTGTCAAGACCACGATGCTTCGTGTCATTGAATATTTTGCTAAATCACTCAAAAGCCATTCGAAATGACACTGTCGAGTAGGGCGTATGTAAGTCGCTATCAGTATTCTATTGAAACTGTATCTCTTACCGTTTCTGAGATATTAAGCGTCACAGAATGGAGTGACCTTGAAACCGGGGTAGGGGTTGTTCAAGGTCATTGAAAATGGTGCCGTACGACTTTCTATTGCTCCAACATTGTACTTTTAGCTCTATCTTGTACCGTTTTTGAGTTATTTGACGTTGAATATCATGACCTGTGTTAGATGTCACTCAAGATCATTCAAACTGGTACCATTCGAAAGCCGGGATGCGGTTTCCTATTCGCCTTCCACAGTAACTATGGCTCTATCATTTCCAAGATAAAGCAAGATATTGGTAAAAATCGTGATTTTTTTCATACCACCCCAGTGACCCCACCATTCAATGCCCCCGTTACGGGGTCCCCATCAGAATACTGCAATCCCGTTTGGTATGGGAAAACTAGAATGGTGGGGCTATCCGACGGTGAGAAAACTTTGAGGATATGTGTAACTATTCAGACAGAATACCAGCATGTGACGGACGGACGGAGAGACATCTTGCCACGACACAGTCCACGCTACGCAGTACGCATATGCGTCGCACGGTAAAAAATGATGAAACATCAGCAATGCATTAAACAGCAGGTAAACATACCAGTGGCTACTGGACCTATTGCCACCAGCACTATAGAACAGATGATGCAGTTGTTACTGCAGCTGACTGTCGGCAACGGAGGCACATTCGATGAAGCACTAAAACAATACAACCATATTTCTATAAAGACGTACTATTTATATTCAACACCGACTGACGTTACACAGAAGTACAGACTTCTATATACTGAGTTCACATATCATAATATTCCACTCGGGTGTCAACAAATTATTCTCCTTTGTAATTTAACATTTTGGCAACAAAATCCTATGGAACCTATTACTTACTACCTTTAACTTGTTGCACTGGAAGTGCTCAAAACTTACTGAGAAGCATCTCAGATATCAGACACCACTGACAAGCTCAGCTGTTGCAAGCTCTGCTTGTGTGAACTGTTATGTAAAAGAAGCAAGTATCGTACAAAGTAAGTAAGTATCATACATTTATAGAGCGCATTACGTGAGACACCCCTAATGCGAGAAGTAGAAGTAGAATTAGAGAAGTAGAAGTAGAAGTAGAATTATATTTTCCGTGAATTTCACGGAAGATGGCAAAAATCGACTGTAGTTGCCATGAAAATTCCTCTCGTACATCAGTTAGGGTCGGGAGTAGTCAGTGGGCCAGTGTTAGTTTTCATGATCGCTATTGCTTTCCACTGTTTCTGTACCCACCGCCAGTTGTGCAACGTCGACTTATGCATCAACACTTTCTGGTGTACCATTATCTTTTTTTGCGCATTTTCAAGGCCACCTGGCGAATAGTTTAGAGTTATGCTCACTGAATATAATAAAAAATGCTTAACAAACTTCCATGAATTTTCACAGAAAATAATGCCTTGTATTTATTTGGATATGCACCGACACTCATGAGTTTGAAAAAAAAGAACATTCGCCTTTGCTTACAGCAAGATTGCTGACCATGGGTAACCAGAGATAACCCCCTAGAGACAACTCCCCACTGGATATAACACCCGACCGAAAATAATACCCCCGGAGGTAAGGTAAACCTCCCGACCTCCATGTACTAGTTAGTCCAATATGTTACCACTACTCTAAACCGGCTACCGTACAGTGGGGTTTCACATCCCAATCAACACATTATAGATCATTGCGGAGATGACCTCCCCAACCATTCACTTGAGTGCCGGAGCAGAATTTCGAACCTGTCAATTACTTCACTGTACTTCTTTTTATGTAAATCTCTACAGTGACAGCAGCGGCAGCCTGTTAGTGGTATATATCAGACTTCTGCACTTGCTGTAATATGTTAAGTGTGCAGTGTTTAAAGCTTAGGGTAAGGGTCAGGATCCCACATCCTGGGTCGGTTAGCATCAGGAATGCGGGTTAGTGCCAGTTTTCAGATAATTCCCCACCCCGTGGGACGGTTAGGGTTACGACAGGGACCCACGTTGTAGGTCAGTTAGGGTCAGGAATGCAGGTTAGTGCCAGTTTTCAGATAACTTTCCGCCCCGTGGGTCGGTTAGGGTTACGACAGGGACCCACGTTGTAGGTCAGTTAGGGTCAGGAATGCAGGTTAGTGCCAGTTTTCAGATAACTTTCCGCCCCGTGGGTCGGTTAGGTTTTTAAAGTCAGAACCCACTTCGTGGGTCGGTTAGGGTCACCCCGAGTCAGGGCGGGGTATCTCCGGAGGTATTTTCGGTAGGGGAGGTTGTCTTCGGGGGAGTTCTCTCTAGGGTGTTGTTGTTGTAGTTCTGGTATGGTCTCAATGCACCGAGTTCCCTTGAGATGACACTCATCATAGATAAGTCACCGCTGACGAGATTGAACACGGTGATGAAGTCCTTTGCCACTAACTAATGATCGGCTCCGGAAAGCCTCATCGTTATCTCCTAGAATCCTGACCATGTATTATATTCTGAATTGGTTACTGCGGAATAGTCAACGTGCAAAATGTTGAATCTTTCCGCATCGAAATGCCATATTTTATGTATGTTATACAGCGACATACTGTGATGTGGCGTATTGCTCCGCTCAATAACAGCTAATCTTTCGAAGTGTCCGCCATTTTTGGGAAGGTAACTTTGATGACATTCGTGTGTGCATAAAGACGGTCATTCTACTCTCCCACGAGAAAGCCTCCAACATGAAATTACAATAGGTAATTAACAGGTAATTACTGCGCAGACACACGCGCACGCGACGGTCGCTAATAACGCTACGGTCTGGTGAGCAGAACTCGTCGTGTGCGGTCGCGCGGTCATGGGTGACGCTCGTCCGTCGCTATTTATCTGTGCGGTCTTGCGGTCAGGTTTTAGGGACACCCATTAGAGTAACCGATATTTTACACATAGTTTGCGTTTTCCGCATGTTGACAGTCAAGAATCAGAAGCAGAAGCAAAACATCGTTAATAACAACAAAAAACACACCAATTAATTTCTTTACATGCTTCATCCTCTTCTTCATCATAATCTACCGCTCTCGAGAAAAAAAAACTTGGAGAAAAGTCAAAATCATTCATTATTACGACATTACTACACTAAATAAAATATGCCACACTAAAATATTACCATAGAATATGAAAACCATGTGAACACAAAATCACAGTATAGCTAATAGGCAGTTGTTCAACTTCAGCCGAAACGCGTGACCGGAAGTGATTAAACATGCAGCTAATTTTGGTCATCAGCAAGATGGATATGATCAATCATATTTGACAGATGTTATCATTTTGTTTAAAGTTATTGTCAGCTTATTTTGCAAAAAAATGATTACTAAGAACATTACTAAGTACAGTAGTAACTGCAATGTGCGCATGTATTAGGGATACCAACCTTTGTTTTTTCAAACGTATGCATGCAAGTCAAGTTGGTCAACATTATATCCTACTTCCAAATTTTGAGTTATGAAAATGGCGTCACTATCCCATAATTCCAACCGGCATGCGGGCCAATATAAAAGGCCGGTGGCAACCAGGGCTGGAAAAACCTAGGTTTTGGATGAAGTCCTTTGCCACTAACTAATGATCGGCTCCAGAAAGCCTCATCGTTATCTCCTAGAATCCTGACCATGTATTATGTGTGTTTTATAGTCAACGTGCAAAATGTTGAATCTTTCCGCATCGAAATGCCATATTTTACGGGTCACTCTAATTACCAAATCTGACCAAATCGGTGCAAATCGGACCAAATCGGAGACACCTATTATCAAAATCAGGACCATTTTATAAGGTACAAATTGAAGACCATGTCAGAAAGACAAGGATATGGCTGGATTTGGTTCCAGATGACACTGTCATTGTCAATTCCTCTATGAGAAGGTGATCGCTGAATAAATAAAACAATAGTACATAATTAAACAAATATGTGTATGAAAATGATGGAGATGGACATCAGGAAAATAGGACCAAATGAGAGTTAGGCCTACACATTTCCAAATCGGAATCATTATTATAACTTCAGATCTACCCATTGAAAGGCATCATTGATTGCACTTTGTCACCTCTATTGAGAACATTTCTATTGTCATATGTATGGGCAACAATGTTCAATCAGTTCTGCACTCGTATATTCAGTATTCGTCTTACAGGATATAGGCTAAACATCGACCTTATACAATGGTGTAACTGCAGGCAAAGTGTCCAGATTTAATAACGGGTATCTCGCATTTGGTCTGATTTACACCGATTTTTCCGATTTGGTAATTAGAGTTGGTGTCCCTAAAACCTGACCGCAAGACCGCACAGATAAACAGCGACGGACGAGCGTCACCCATGACCGCGCGACCGCACGCGGGCACCTCACCATACCCACATCAATATTAAAACTACTGAACCTATAAAAATCACAATAATTTACATCATATTATATATATGCAAGCAAATGTAAAAACAGACCATCATCTTGTTGAGAACCCGAAATTTACAGAGTTCAAGGCCACACCCACACGTGCCCACCCAAACAGCAATCGACAGTTTCCGCACATAAGGTTAGTAAATGGACTGATGCTTTGATCGTGAGAGAGAACTGTACTCTGTTTAAAACAAATTATTTCTTATTAATAACGTCATAAATAACTATCATTACAAAGTCATCTGACAAATCTCATTGACATATATTTTCAGTTTGTTATGTTATATAACGATAACGTAGGGAGTGCGAATAACCCTAGTATCCGAGTACCTAGGTTCAAGTAGGTTGGCGCCACCTGGTGAATGTGAAATGTTAAGTTGTTAATGTACGCTTTGCGGTCTTTCTTCTACATTATATTTTGATGCAATTAAATACTACGAACTCAAAAACTAGTGAAACTATTCTTTAATGTATCGAATAATATATAAAAGCTCGATTATACACTAGTCTTCTTGATAAGTGTATTGCTGCCATCTGGCGAGATAGAATGCAAAAAAATTTACCCAAACAATAAAGAGTTGTCTTGAACAGCGAGTACAAATAGCTGATTATAATTAGCTGATTACAATAAGCAAAATCAGTCGCAAGAAACAAGAACTGCAGTTGGAGGTCGCTTTGTTTTGTGCATATACCATGCAACACAGCCTCGATCCGCACCTATGACAAAAAGTGTCACCACCGCAATCATCCCCAAAATGGCATCCGTAGATAAGTAGTACCTCGGAGGTAATGCTTGCTATTTGGTCGCGAAGTTCAACTTTAACTTGACATTAATATACAACAGCAATTAAATATTATTTTGTGCAAGCAGATGAAATATTGCCGAAAATTATCGCGTTTAAACAATATTACTTATGCCAGCAGGAACTTATTTACTGCGCGTGTTATACAGCGACATACTGTGATGTGGCGTATTGCTCCGCTCAATAGCAGCTCATCTTTCGAAGTGTCCGCCATTTCTGGGAAGGTAACTTTGATGACATTCGTGTGTGCATAAAGACGGTCATTCTACTCTCCCACGAGAAAGCCTCCAACATGAAATTACAATAGGTAATTAACAGGTAATTACTGCGCAGACACACGCACACGCGACGGTCGCTAATAACGCTACGGTCTGGTGAGCAGAACTCGTCGTGTGCGGTCGCGCGGTCATGGGTGACGCTCGTCCGTCGCTATTTATCTGTGCGGTCTTGTGTGCGGTCTTGCGGTCAGGTTTTAGGGACACCCATTAGAGTAACCGATATTTTACACGTAGTTTGCGTTTTCCGCATGTTGACAGTCAAGAATCTGAAGCAGAAGCAAAACATCGTTAATACTTGATACTTGATACTTGATGATGTCGGGCTTAGTAAGCAGATGCTTTTAAATGCCCCACTCTGCACAATCATAGAGACGATTCTTGAAGTTGTTTACTGAACTCGCAGAAACCACAGTTCTTGGAAGACCGTTCCAAATGTTCACAACACGTTGACTGAAAAAAACTTGATCGGGTATTCGTACGGCTCCTCTGGACTGTCATCTTGAACTGGTGACCACGGAGGTTGTAGTTACTTCTGCTGCATTCAAAAAAATCTTCCATCTTTACTCTTTCCCTTCCTGTG
>Ga0209149_1001625_pt1 | contig 11673 bp, 9 predicted proteins | sample WorMetTyACAVOLI2_FD_187423 | JGI IMG/M metagenome (GOLD analysis project Ga0209149, IMG submission 187423) | Marine gutless worms symbiont microbial communities from Max Planck institute for Marine Microbiology, Germany - Olavius algarvensis... ...
TTAACAGCGACCGGCCAAGTCAATGGGAGATGGCGAATTTTGACCCCTCACAGAATCGAAACCCATGAGCCGACTGCAACAAAATTCCGCACAATTGATAACGTCCGCGGGAGGACACCCTAAACCAAATTTGGTACAAATCCATCCACTGGGGGCTTCTGGGCACATGGGTGAAATATAACGTTTTGTGCCTTTTTTTATTTATGTATTTATACCTTTTTTTCTGAGACTCGCGTACAGGTCAGACCGGTTGATGGATTTTTACGCGCTATAGCTCTTTAGAGGTGAAATCACGCAATGATGTGCCTTTCCGGGGTTATAAAACTTAAATTTAATATTAAACCCCTATTTATCCCCCAAAACTGTCAAATTTTGGCCCAAAACACACTGGACTTTAGTTTTTTTGCCTGAAAAAATTAATGCTTAACAATGTAAACTACCCTTAATCATCATCGTAGCTCCATAAAAGTTGCATATTGAATAGGCAAGTCAGGGTCGGCGATTCCAAATATGACATTTTCGACTAGAAATTTTGACCCCTTGACCTCATTAGCCCCCAAATTCCCAAATTTTGCTATACAAATATTGATTTTTCGCTCAAAACACACTGTTGCCGTAGTCACACATGCATAACATGTGCTACAAAATTTTTTACACCACTTGGATACGGGGTGTTGCTTGTCAAAAACAACGTTTAGGACCAAAATTGGAGAAGGGCTGGGCTAGGGGAGCATCCAAAAATTTGAGACCCCTATGTATTTCTGCAACCGTTGAAGCTAGCAACTTCAAATTTGGTACACAAATTGGGTTTGGGACTAGCTTACCAAAAAACGACGTTTAGTACCAAAATTTGCTGGTGTCTGGGCTAGGGGAGCATCCAAAAAAAATTTGGGACCCCCTACTTATTTCTGCAACCGTTGAAGCTAGCAACTTCAAATTTAGTACACAACTTGGGTTTGGGACTAGCTTGCCAAAAAACAACGTTTAGGACCAAAATTGGCGGGGGTGTGGGCCAGGGGAGCATAAAAATAATTTGGGACCCCCTATGTATTTTTGCAACCGTTGAAGCTAGCAAATTCAAATTTGGTACACAAATTTGGTTTGGGACTAGCTTACCAAAAAATGTTTAGGACCAAAATTGGCGGGGTCTTGGCGAGGGGTGCATCCAAAAAAGTTGGGACCCCTACTTATTTCTGCAACCGTTGAAACTAGCAACTTCAAATTTGGTATACAACTGGGGTTTGGGACTATCTTACCAAAAAACAATGTTTAGGACCAAAATTGGCGGGGTGGGGGCTGGGCCAGGGGAACATCCGAAAAAAAAATTTGGGACCCCTACTTATTTCTGCAACCGTTGGAGCTAGCGACTGAAAAATTGATACACAACATGAGTTCAGGTTTACCTTGCCAAACACAAGCTTTAGGTAGGGTCTGAGTTAAGACAATACCACTCCCCTCCCCATTATGATGATGATGCAACTGCGTATTCTATGTGCCATCAAAAAACTGACGGGTACCCAGATTAATCTACTAAGTGGAATCGAACCAAAAATTTAAGTGAAAAAAAGACTAAAAACTGATTCGCATGATCAATTCCGGTTAGGACGAATGATTTGTGAAGGCAGTCCAAAAGGCACTTTTGCAGTAATAACTCAGAAATGTAATAAAACTGCAAATATAAATGTAAAAAAACTGATGATATTACTCAGCAGCACATTGACTTTTAGGCGATGTGCTGGTGGGTAATATCACCTTTTTGTGATTTTTGCAGTTTTAGATGTGTCACTCGCCGTTAACTTGTGTATAAACTGCAGTTTTTACATTTATTTGTCTAACACTTTCGTATAGGCCTACAATTAGCACTGAAATTGGCATCAGCATCAAAACGCGCGAGCGACTATAGGCTACAAGGTATGGCAAAGTGCAGTGCATAATTAGCGTGAAATACGTGCACGGCGGCGACTGCCAAGTAGGTGAATTTTTCATGCAGTGACCGCGAATAATGGATTCTGACAAACATCGCCCTATCTGTACACGACCCGGAGCAAACGGCCGACGAATGTGACCCCTGTCCGGACGCCTGGTCGGCTCAAGCCGGCGAGCGGACGACGATACGGCGCAGCCGAGCGATGAAAGACGACCGGGTCGCAAACACGGTGCGTATATCGCCGCCGCGTGACCCAAAATTATGGCATACCCGGAAATTGATAGTCGACAGGCCGCCGAACGTCGATATCGTTCGACACCGGAAGTGCCTGCCGCGATCTCTGTAGTTTCGGTTTGACGACATGTCTATGGTCACGTGGTCTCGGCCTCGACGTCGCTGCTCGCTCGCTTCATTAATAAACGCAACGACGCGGTGACCGTCTCGGCGACTGGGCGTATGTCGAACAGTGCGCCCTCCAGCGGAATAAATGACGTCATTCCGCCGACAGGCCGGCCGTTAGTTGCGGCGGCTCGCGTCGAAATGCAAAGCCGTATCGATTTTGTCCGCGACGAGTCGCCTCCCTGACCCAGAGCTCCGTCTCCGCGGTGGGTCCTTCCTCGCCGGCAGCCGACATACCTCGTCGGGTCCCGCTCGTTCAGTCGCGGACGGTTGCCTGGACAGAGGACATCGCGACGAAGATGAGGCGCAGTGGTTGCGACGGGCTGGCTAAAGACCGTTGCGTTGTGTCCATTACACGGGGTCGCGTGGGCGATCTCCCTACAGCCTTCTTTCTGCTGCAGTCGAGAGGCTGACATCACCCAGCTGAGAGGCAGAGAAAGGACGGAGCAACGAGGAGAGTCGCCGCGTCGAGACGCGTTTTATTAAGTTAGTTGATCTCAATCCGATCGACATCGATGGCGTTTTCAGCCAATCCGGACCGGCGTCACCGACCGGCCGACGTCACCAATCACATCTCGAACATCGTTCCTCTTCTTCATCTCCCCTGCCCTCCTCTCCGTCGTCCACGTGACATATCACGTGACAAAGCTGATATGACAGTCGACGTCCAGTCGTTATCTCCTTCGTTGTTTCGCACCACTGGACGGACTCCACGCATCGCCGTCGACAGCAACGGCAATTATAAAATGATAAATTTATCTTCCACATACACGTGCTCATACAGTCGCCTCCGCAACTCTATGATATTGCCATTTTGCATGACACGCCTGCAACTTGGCACAACACGTTTTGCCGGTCGTGAATCGTGATGTGGATGCGAGAGACATCCGAGACAAATACACATCGCAAGGCAGCAGCATCAGTTCATCGGAGGTGTTAGAATTTGTGGCTTTTACCGTTGCCCATTTACGCCGAAAGTTTCACGTCGATAGCTTTAACCCTTTATAGTGCAAGGGCAATTATAGTTCCACATCGAATAATATGAAGTTGGTACTCTGGACGTTGATGGGTGGGCTGTTACATTTGGTACAGCGAGGAAGGGCCTGGGCGGGTCCACAGCCCGCCCAGGCCCCTCCTTGCTGTAGCTCCAACGCCCACAACTGCTAAATGTTTAATGCGCGGTTGCTAGGCAACGGCCGTTACCACGGCAACCACATCATGGCGGCCACGTCAGGGACACGATGGGATGCGACTACCCAGTTTCGTTTAAATTGATCTATTGGTAGGCGAGTTACAGAATTTCCAAAATCCCACCCAGGCTCCTCCTCGCTGTACCAAATATAACAGCCCGTGCACCCATCAACGGCCAGTGTAGCTGTAAAGTAGTATGGTCGCCAAGCTTCCATTGTAGGCCTATGTGAATGTAATCGGTGGCTGGCATAAGGTAATTACTTGAAGTCGCTGGCACCTCTAAGTGGCCTCACGCGCTTGCTTGCATCGCAAAAACGGTTTTGCTGTGAATTGAGTCAAAAGATCATAACAAAATGATGACGTCACGGGACAACAGCCAATAGGAAATTATGAAGTCGTGTTAATAAAACTACTAAGTGTAGTAGTCGCAGACGAGTTGGAAGTCTGTGGGACTTATAACAGGAAGCAAATGAACTTGTTATATCGTGGAGTGAAGCGATTGTTGACGAACTCGGCCGTTTAAGAGGTCCAGCCGTTTTTGTTGTCAACGACTCCACATAAGTGTACGTTCGACAGAAGACGCAAAGATCTTTCTGGTCGTACAGCGCGGTTGATAAGTCAGTGATCAACCGACGGTCATCACAGAGGAAGTTCGAGAACGAGAGGTGTACGGCGACATTACGGGAGGTTCATACAGTTCAAAATCTGCTGCTGTGTACAAAATTTCATCGAAATCTGACGATTTTTCGCTGAGATATGGCGATCTAACGATTTTCAAAATGGCGGGCTTGTTTTAGCACCCACGAAGTCTCTGTTGCTGGCCGCTGCTGCCTGTCAAATTTCATGTCAATGTGACACACAGATCTGAAGATATAGTTATTTGAATTTTTCGCATATTTGGCTTGAAATGCCTATTCAGGCCCCCAAAGTGGGGGTTTTGGAGGACTTTGGACTCCTAAATGTGATTATTCATCATCGAGACCCCCAAAAGGCACATCCTTGCGTAAATCCGCGTGTTTTGAGCTATCAACTGTAAAAATCCGTCGAGAATTGACAGAAAGTGTGACACACAGACACACACACACACACACACACACACACACACACACACATACACACATGTAATTTTATATTCTGTCCATGCATTGAACAGACAACAGTATTTCTAGTAAGATAATTGCGGACTAGGAGCGTATCGAAACTATCAAGATGCACACACTGGTTTCCGGACAGTATACCCCCGGTATAATAACAAAACCCCAGACAGAACCCCCCCCCCCCGAAACATCTTGTTTCCATGGTTACAGTTAGGTAGGTCAGGGTTATGGTTAGGGTTTGGTGATGGTAGTTCACGGGTGTTCCTCCGGGGGGGGGGGGTTGTTGCCCGGGGGTTCGTCGGTGATTTGCGCATGCTTGTGACCGACAAATGGCAGTCTTGATTGTGGAAGCTGAGCGCAATGACGTCATTTAGTGGCATCAGCTGGAGACGTGTTGATATGAACGTTCGGTCACGTGACCGAACAGCTCTTCGCCGGCAGAAACCAGCACATCAGCTTTCAGACCGATGCTTTGATGCCTCGACGTTTTGGCGTCTTCAGCTAATCCCTGGAATGTAACGACTTGGTATATATTACAGTGCGTAGACCTATGGCCGTGGACAGTGCCAAAAGAATCATACTGCATGGCAACCGGTATCGGAGACGGAGCCTGGAGTCACTCAGAGGTGCCTGGAGGTTGGCAGACGATCGATTTTATATCTGTAAGTACTGAGCTGTATTATCGAATGTCTTTCGTTATGTCCTTGTCGTTGTATCGCAAGTTGAACTTGCAGCGTGGACGAGTGTGTCACTGAAGTTTGTTGATATTTGTTTGACACTACGGGCTACGGCGTCTGTGTAAACAACTGAGTTCAGCCCCCATGCCCGACGCGATATGCGGCCTTCCCACTTTTCCGCGGCCAGTGACCGGGATCTTTCATCTTTTGATCTCAAAACTGCACTGCCATGCAGTTACTCTTGACGTGGATAATCTCTCCTGCAAGTTAGAACGTTGTATGGCTTTCCGTTGCGAGTTAACAGTGGGCACACGAAACAGACAGATGCAACGCGTAATGTGGCTTAAGGGGACGGCCGCATAATAAGCCATTGTACATAGCTCATAAAACTCATGCGGTACTTGGTTCGTGTATCCACGCTACCGGAACACACGCATCTCACACGACGTTCAGCCCCTACTACAACTTGCTAGACTTTCTGAACATTTCTATCACATATTTTCGCTTTCGTATACTGTTCTATATAGGGAGGTGAGGACGATGCATGCGTTATGCGACAACAGCCTCAAATCTAAAGTAATCATGCACATAAACACACGCCTGCTCACAGAATATACACTAATCACTAATGAACTATACGTAATGCTTTTCACTGTAGAAAAAGATTTCGCACAGACAGCGTGGCCCGTTGCTTCGATAGCTCATCTCGTTTGTTGCAGTTTCAGCTGCTGGGGTTAAATACATCGGGACCCGGACATTCCCCTGGACATATTCTCCGGACATTTTCCTTCCGGACAATTCCCAAACTTTTTACGTGGTGTAAGACATTCCCCCTTCCACCACCACCACCCGCCAATCTACAATATAAAGCTATTACTGTTAACGTGCATATACAAAATTGATACAAGTAGATCGGTTAGGGTCAGGAATACAGGTTAGTACCAGTTTCAAAAAATTCCCCGCCTCGTGGGTCAGTTAGGGTCAGGAGTATGGGTTAGTGCCAGTTTTCAAATGTTCGCTTTAACAGTCAGTGGGAATGTCCTAGGTGGGGAGGGAAACTACCCGGGCGGGGAATGTCCGTGGGGAATATGTCCGAGGGGAAATGTCCAGGGGGCCTTCACTCATCACAACTAATGCTAGTATACGATCCACATCGGCCGCATAGCCTGCTCTCGCCTTTAGACAACTGCCAGTAAACCACGTCGAGTTACACAGAACTTGCCTTTTCTTCCCTAGAGGTGGCCCGACCGCCGGCCCACCAGTATTCACGGCGCCTGTCTTCGCAGGAATAGCTAATTAGTTAGCCTGGGTGGGTGGCTAATCCTTTAACGGACAGAGGCAATTATAGTGCCACATCGAAAATATATAAAAATATAATATGAAATTGGTACACTGGCCGTTGTTGGGTGGGCTGTTACATTTGGTACAGCGAGAAGGCAACGCCATGGGCTTGGCCGCAGCCCGCCCAGGCCCCTCCTCGCTGTACCAAATGTAACAGCCCACCCACTAACAGCCAGTGTACAAATCACCGTATTGCTGCATACTGGTCCGTTGCTGTGCGGTTTTAATGTGCCCATTCAAGGGTTAATTACAGGCTCTGTTGTTACGCTGATAGTGAATGTCATACGCCAATAATTTTCCGCTTCCTTTCCTCCTCACCGCCGACTTCAAAACTTCTTTTCCATTCAGCCTTTGTCATTGCCTAGTGACCCACTTCAGCACCTCTGATTCGTTCACGACCATGACGCTTTATAAATTTACTTACATACTTACTTACTTACTATAGCACCAAGGCGTCTCGTGCTCGAAGCAAGACGCAACCATTCTGTCCCACCGTCGGCACTGCTAGCGACTAGCACTATGACGCTGATAGAATGTCACTTCATCATGAGACGCTGATTTCCGTTTGTGTCTGCATGGGACGTCGCCGCTCGTCTGTTATCGACAAACGCCGTCCACGCGCTGTCGAAAACGTGATCTAAATCGAGCAAAGATTTCACGTTTTAACGCCCTAAAGTCCGTACCACTGCCACACGAGGCAATATGGCCACGACAGGCTACTGTTGATGGTCACCAGCACGATGTGGTACGATAAGACTCAAGACGCGGTCATACGACAAAAAATGACATGCTTTCTCCCGATTCTACATCTCACAATCGTAACTCTTGTGCACTCTCGTAAGCTCCTTAGATGCGCGTAGTCGCGTTGCAGTCGTATGGCAATGATGCCGCCGTAGTTGTGATCACAGTCTTATGTCATCTGTTGCCTAGCCAACTATAATAGGACCGATAACAATAATAATAAATGTAAAAAACGCGGTTTATACACGAGTTAACGGCGAATGACACATCTAAAACTGCAAAAATTACAAAAAGGTGATATTACCCACCAGATCGCCTAAGTGTCAATGTGCTGCTGAGTAATATCACTTTTTTGTAATTTTTGCAGTGTTAGATTGTGTCATTCGTGTATAAACCGCGTTTTTTACATTTACATTTGTAGTTTTATTACATTTCTGCAGCTGTTACGTGGTACAGGGTACATGGTAGGCTACCTGGCCCTCACAATTTTTGAGGTGCTCCTGACCAGACAGCACTACCAGGTTTGGTACTAAAGTTGTTATTGTAACGTACTCCCCAAACCCACGTTGGGTACCAAATTTGAAGTTGTTAGCTACAACGGGGTCCCAAAATTTTTGGGATGCTCCCCTAGCTCCGACCCCCGCCAATTTTGGTCCTAAAAGTTGTTTCTTGGTAAGCTACTCGCCAAACCCAAGTTGTGTACCAATTTTAAGTGTTGCCTATAGACAACTATAATAGGACTGATAATAATAATAATAATAATAATAATAATAGTATATTATTATAGGGTATTATAAAAAAATAATAATAATAATAATAATAATAGTAATAGTATTTGATGACTGTATAGAACGGCGCCAATCGGCCGCCGCCGACCCTTAGTCCAAGCCAACCGACTTGGCAAAGTTAAAGATCTCGCACTGATATTTTGATCAGTGCCTTTACACCATCAAGACTTCATCTTTTGTCAGAAACATCTTGAGCAAACGTTTTTATACGTATTATTTCACTCACATCCATTTAATGAGATGTTTGCCGTCAATGGTAAATCTCATTGCTGTAACGACACTTTTGCTGACGTCCGGTTTACATCGCTGCTAGCAAAGAATATTTAAGAATAATACAAATCATTTTATGCTGTTAGAATCAACATTTCATTAGCTATTTTGTCTGATATTTTCATTTAAATTGGTTAGTTTGTCTAAGAGTTATGCAAGAAAACAAAAGTGGCTGTTTATTTATGAACACTAGTGTAGTAGTAGTACACTCAAAGCGCTCAGGTATGGATCACACAGTTTTACATGCAAATTACACCATACCTGTCTTTAACTCGTAAGCATTCACCAGACCGCGCCACCACCGATTATGGTAGCGGACATTTAATTGCAGCTTGCTACTCATTTATCAACCCCAAAAGGATGAAGGGCTGATTTGGCCGGGTTGGCTGACCTATAGCGGACAGTTTACCCACATACGTGGTCACCCGTCAGCTGTAGCTCGAGCGCAGAACAGGGAACGTTCGCCGGCCCAGTCCTCGCTTCGCTGTACCAAATGTAACAGCCCACCCATCAACGGCCAGTATTGCTGTATAATGGTCCGTTGCTCTGGGGTTTTAAAGATGGCAGGACACGGATCGACAAGTTGTCACGAAGTCGAAGTAATGGAATCTATGCCGTACCGCATCGCGCAATAAAATCAACAGCTATGACGGAACAAGAAGCTCTGCTGTCACAGACAGGCCGTGCGATGCTTCGTGTCTGTCAGTAGTTAGCTTCAACAGTGCAATAAATTCGACTGCAGTCTTGTATTATTAGTTACTTCGACTTCAGATCTACCAATGCGTACAATTAAATTCTGTTCTGTTGTCTTCGGCGTAACGTCAAGTCTTGCTGTCATAAACAAGATTCACTGATGCATGGCACTTCGTTGTCCGTCTGCCGCTATCAACAAACGCCGCCGCTTAGTGCTATCAGCGATGAGCGTCACCAACTCGCCACGGTCCGGCAGCACTCTGTTTAGAACAAGTGACGGTCACGTCGTTGACAGCACGCGATGAAGCGATTTTATCTGCATTCACCGCCCCGGTAGGGGGTCTCCATAGGAATATCGCCATAAAGTTTGGTATGAAAAAAACTAGAATGCTGCGGCTACCCGATGGTGAAAAAATTGAAGATACGTTTACTCGTTTCGACAGAATACACGAACGTGACAGACGGACGGACGGACAGACAGAGAAATGGACACCGCACGACGACATAGGCCGCGCTTAAGGCCCGTTTATAGTGACACAACTCAACTCAACTCGACGTCGAGTTGAGTTGTGTCGCTATAAACGGGCCTTTATGCATAGCATCGCGCAGCAACACAGACGTACTGCAAACCTGTGACTGTGACGGACGATGCACATTAATGCACTTAACTTCTATATAATCAACCTGCTGATTCTTCCGAATATAGTTTGAATTTTTTGACGAAACCGTGATCGACTTGTAACTCGACTCTCGTTTAAACCACAACAAACTTCGCCACACTTGAACGACAACTGAACGTCGTCAGTCGTTAGAAATGACCTGGAAGTTTTGCTAAGTCGTTGAACGCTGTATTCTTCGAAAACCAAAGAAGACGAACCTGACCGGTCCTTATCGACTGGCGACAGCGGCGCAGGCAAAAAACGCGGGCGACGGCGACGCCGGCGGGCGGCTGACCGGGACTGGCTTCGCGGGGCCTCGTGGGACGCCAAGACCGTCCTTCCGCCGGGAGTGCTTCATTAGCGGCTGACGTCACGTCGACGCCGTCGGCAACGACGACCGTCGTTGGTCAAGTAAGTTATTTGTCACAGCCCGACGAACAGCACCTCTGCTGTGGCCAGCTTCAGCACTGGTCCGGCCAGCGTCACAGCGCTTCGCCGGTTTACGATTTCGGCAACCTGACGTAGGAGGGACTGACTCTGATATGGAATACCACGATTTGGGGCACCGGTGTACAAGACTATGAGGCGAACGGTAAAGTTAGAGGTAATGTAGCGCCTAGTCGTGAAACCTCTCAGGTGTTCCGGCATGGATCACGCAGTTTTACTGCGCCTGCCTCTACCTCGTCAGCGTTCACCAGATGGCGTCACCACTGACTTTGGTTGCCACCACTAATTCTGGTCGCCGACATCTAATTGCAGCTTGCTATTCATTCATCGACCCCGAAAGGATGAAAGGCCGGTAGCAGGGAGTCAGCGCGCTGCTATATATCTGTTGTAATGAGTTCGCGATTAAATCGTTTCAGATCGGCAGAAATTATTGTTCCCATCCTTCAGTGAACAGTGCCAATGTTTCGACAGTATTTCACTAACAAAAAACCGTTTAAATGACTCGCATATTGTGCGGTATAAGTCATAATATACAGCTGGTACACGCGCCCTTGAGCGTGGCTTGATTACATTTGGTACAGCGAGGACTGGGCGAGACGCAGGGTGCACAGTGCACACCGCTGTAGCAAATTTAACCGCTCACTCATGAAGGGTCGGTGTACCAATAATCACATTCTTTAACCGTGGTCACTCGCGGCCGGCATTTATTCGCCAGCCCGCTATACAGCAGACAATGAATAGGCCTACACATTATATGCCATGGTGCACTGTGCAGCGATATCAGACGACAGTCCCACCGGTAATCCATGAAAACGCGTGGATCCCCGCTCTGGCGTGTAATCTACCACTGCGACGCCGTCTCACGCTGACGCCCTCCACTGTGGAATCACGTGGTCCCTGGTGACGTCATTAACGCCAAGTACGACATGAATGCTGCGGAAGCTGCATCTGTTACGTCATTGTATACCCGTCCGCGACGTTTATGGCCATCAAGTAACCGTTTTTTGTTCATTGTTTATTCAGCAACTGTTTAAAAAACACTGAGCAGTCTTCTCTGTCTGATCGCAAACAAGAACGTCCCGCCATTCGTTTACGTGTGGCTGTGATGTTACATTATAGTTTATTTTTCATGCCAAGCGACACGGTCATAACAGCAGTACAATGCACGACCGTTCGCCCTCGCTCTAGCGATGCTCGCCAGGTGGCGCTACCTGTCCTTCGCGGCATTGTTGAGTCAATGATGTTTATTATGTGGCCCACTATGTGTGGCCATATCATGAAACGGTGCGGATGTCTGTCTGTCTGTCCGTCTGTCCGTCTGTCTGTCTGTCTGTCTGTCACGTGTCATATCTCGAAAACGGAGCCAGATAGAGCCATAGTTACAATGGACCACTATATAGAAGTCGGGTGTAACTAGTCCATTTCTGTACTTGGAACCCCCCT
>Ga0209149_1001626_pt1 | contig 11671 bp, 6 predicted proteins | sample WorMetTyACAVOLI2_FD_187423 | JGI IMG/M metagenome (GOLD analysis project Ga0209149, IMG submission 187423) | Marine gutless worms symbiont microbial communities from Max Planck institute for Marine Microbiology, Germany - Olavius algarvensis... ...
CCTCCGATTTGGTGGTGCCATCAACTCGTCGCGCATCCATCGGAGACCGTGCGTTTGCCGTGGCAGGTCCACGAGCATGGAACAGTTTACCGCCAGCTCTCCGCTCAACCTCCACATCGTTTATTACCTTTAAAAAAGAACTTAAATCATTTCTGTTTGGACTGTCATTCTGTTTGTGACAACGTATACTGTTTCTTGACTATGTTCAGCGCTCTAGCAGCAGTTTGTACCGTATATTGCGCTATAGAAATTGTCTTAATTACATTACATTACATTACGGGTGACCGTTTTAGGACGGGTAAACCACCTGGGCACAGAATCAGGAACAGAGGTCGACGCAGCTTGAGCCATCCCTCCGTGGGTAGGCAAAAATGAGTCCTCGCTGTGGTTAAGGGCTCAGCTGAGGTTTCTTGATGGGGTGCCTATATCATCATCATAATCGTCGTCGTCATCATCATCATAAACGAACTGAAAGGACACCGCACAAAAAGATGAGAGACGCGAGTCACGGCGAAATAAAATTGTCATGTGCAAGCGAAGCTACCGGAGTAGCTTCGAGCAAACAGAACTGTATTGAGGTGACGCTTGAACGTTCGCAACGATGGTGACGATGTAACGTCGGGCGGTAAACTGTTCCATGTCCACGCTGCAGCCACGTGGAATGCACGGTCGCTAACAGTTGAAAGGCGCGTCGTGATATTTATATACAGCTTTATTTCACCATAATGAATGGTAGAACGAAAATACAATAATTAGTAAATACAAATAAAACAAGCAAAGCAAAAAATTACAACAGCACATAGATAAAACAAAATAGAACCGATACTTGAAAACGTTCATTAGGTTGGTAATTTAAATACTAAAATAATATTCTTGAACACAACCTAAAAATTGTACCTAAATTAGTTGCGACGTTTCGCTCGCCAACGGCGAGCTTCATCAGGCTTGTGGTCACGTGACGTTGAGCATGTGACCAAAAGACGGTCATAGGCCGACAGCCGACAGCCTATGACCGTCTTTTGGTCACGTGCTCAACATCACGTGACCACAAGCCCGATGAAGCTCGCCGTTGGCGAGCGAAACGTCGCAACTAATTTAGGTACAATTTTCAGGTTGTGTTAAAGAATATTATTTTTGTATTAAAATAGAACCACTGTTTAGCTAATGTCTGGCGTTAATAATCAGACGGCATAAGTAATAAGTATTGAAAGGGTTAACCATGTTGCCGTCTAGAAGTTTGCCTACCGACAGTCTGACCGTCTGTCATGTGACAGACTGTTTTGCGTGTGACATTGATACAGAGGTACCTGTACTAGGGTCGGCAGCTGATAGAACGCGCCGAGGTCAGTCGCGCATGCGTATTAATTGCTTCCATGTCGTCAGTTATCGGTGTCAGACGTGAGAGTTTTGATAGCTCGACGTCGTCAGGGAACTCAACGATATCAGTGACGACACACGAGAGCTTTCTTTTACTGCGTTAATACTCCGTTGACTGCAGCAACTGATACAAAGACAACACCAAACAGCATGATGCACGGCCACGTCATCTACGGCACCTAATGAACCCGTGACCTCTGACCTTTTAACCCAAATATATAACATGCGCAAATATAATTGAACATTAGCCTCGTGTCAACTTTGAAATTGAAATTGATTCACTATTTCAACGCACAAACGGACAAGTAGACGAACAGATGCCAGTAAAAGAGATAATTATCTAAGAGGTGAGAATTATAATAAAACATGGTGGTCAGTAGTTCTGGGTGAAAAATCCACTAGCATCCATTTTTGTCCAGAAGGATTTTTGATACGCAGTCTGCGTCTATGCGTCTGGACGCCCTTGCAGTCACATCAACGCATTTTTCTGTATTACGTAATAAACTTTGCATCGCTGAAAGCGCAGTATTCTCTATAAACAGCTGACTTTGAACATGTTATCATTTTATCACATTGAATACGTGAATTGTCGTTTCGCTCACGTTTTTTTCCATACGCACATACGCAGCATGCATAACTGTTAAAATGAATTGAAGCAAAGTGAGATACATGTGTGAACACGTTCCTGTCAGTGTCCCCCTTCGTGTGCATGTTTTCCACCGCTACAGCATTTACTCCACGTAAGAGAGATTGATGAACATGTTGATAGAAACCCTGATGCTGGCGGGTGAGCAAACTTAACGGTGTGGCGAGTGCTGATGGATTGAAGTCAGATGGTCGTTAGACGGCAATCTGGTCAAGATCTAAGAACTAACTCGCTCTTCGTTGTCTCGACTGGAGGACACCCTCGTCGAATCGTTTCGTCACGCGGCGTTATACCGCGACGTCGTCGGCCGTCGAGACAATCGAATGTCACGCTTAACGGCCGCCGCGCGCCTGGCTTTGACACAGATAACGCGCCTGATTAACAACCACTTGATTTACATTTAATCAGCGTTTAGATTGACCGCCTGTACCGGATGTAGCGAACTGTTAGATTTAATTGGCGATTGGTCTGGTTTGAATTTAACTAATGCAGATGTTACAAGCAAAGTCAAGCGTCTGCATTATTTATCAATTAGCTACAGAACTGTGGAACATTTTGTCTTCGGTTGCACATTTAGCATGACGCATTGTTCTTCCCTTCTCTTTCTGGTTATGTATTTGTATTACAAGACGACTAAACAAACGAAGTCACGTGACATAGTGATGGGTCTGTTTGAGTAGGAATACAAGCTGCGAGCTGCCGCGTCATTTTTGCCAATATTGTGAACATCTTTATTCACAGAAAGTTAAAAATACAAACAAACAATTTAAACAGACACAATGTACAGAAGACAAACAATGGATAACAAGAAGTGATGTGACTTAGCTAACTTAACTAATGTGTACAATAGTGATAATATTCACCACAATGCATGGTAGATAATAAGAGTCAAACATTGATAACGGATACAGTTAAGTATAGAAACGAAACTGAGACATGAGGTTAACACACATAAAACAATCATACAAAAGGTACACTTTATAAGCAGAGCATTATCACATTAATTTCTGGAGCTCGGCAATTGTGCGGCTATTGTACATATGTTTTGCGTTGCTGTTTCGTTTTGACCACTGAGCTATTATCATGGGATATCATTGGTTTTGGCCATTCTACTTCAAACTAGAGAGCTGAAGACTGCCTGCCGTCATTCGATGCCCCAGCAGCAGCATCTATGTAATGTAATGGACCTCACGCCGTGCCGGCGAGTCCATGTTGATACATGAATGAACTCGCCATGCGGGCAAGTCATTGTTGGCACGGGACGCACAACGGGACGGACAGACAACACCAGGACAAGGTGAAAACGTAAATATGCCCCAGCTGCAGGCTATGCGGCGGGGTGCGGGCTATAAAAACATACAATGTGAGCATGTATACGGCTGAGATACGCTTAGTTTTCGGACGATGCCTGCAGCTAATAACAGTCTCGTGGATGATACGAGTGATGTGTATTGACTATAGTTTAATTGCTTGCAATCGACGCAATACGAGTGATAAACTCGGCGAACGTCGGTCTATCTGTCGAAGAATATTGCAGTCATTGTCGACCGTCGACAGGCGTGCGGCAGCAGCAGCAGCAGCAGCAGCAGCTGTGGTCGCCCACAGCAACGGCGCCGGCGTCGACCAGCAGCGCTAATGGTCTGAGTTGATCGAGCGACCTTCAGGGACCGACCGACCGACCGGCCGGCGGGCCTGCCGGTCAGCGGCGTGGGCCGGCTCGACACAGCCGACCGCTCCCGGCCCAGCACCGTCTCCGCTCTCAGCAACCTTTGTCTAATCGCCTGCCGTCGCATCTACGTCCAAGACTCGTGTCGGTCGATCGCGACAGTATCTGATGCCGTTGCTGAAGGCCACGGCCCCAGTAAACGACCGCGAGACCAATCTTCGCGGCATCTGTCATTGACCGTCCGTTTTACGTACGTCACTAGATATTAACGCAGTCTTCGTCGAAATTACTTCCGTCTTTGACGCATTACATACTTTGCTGACCTCTGACGTGCAGATCAGTGCACGCGTTTCCGTTTGCTATGATCATCGTTACAGTCCATAATATACAGCAAAATTACATTGCGGTATACAGTAGCCATTACATTTTACTGATTATTCAAATCTTCTTAGCCTTTTAAGAACAACAAGAAAAAAATATATATACAGCTTTATTCGCCAAATGGCAGACGACAAAACAACAAAATATAAAAAATAACAACTTCACTAACTAACTATACTAAATAGCAAAATCTATTCACGCCCAAAGGCAGAACGTCTAATACATGGATATATATTAGTCTCATTGGCCGAGTATTTTTTGCAAATAAATGCAATTTCATTCGAAGCACTGCTGACAAATAGTGACTGAGTAGATCAAGTTTTCATTGTGTGTGAAACGTACCAAAAATCTTACTTTTCTCATAAATACTTGATCTGCAACTGGCAACATGCCAAACATAAGCTGACATTGTTCAGTAATATCCCGGGATCTGGTGTTAAAAATTTTCATTAAAACACGAGTCACGGCAAAATATATTGAGCCAGATACGATACGATACGATACTGCGTACATGCATGCATTTAACATGCAGTAAAAAGCTGACGGATAGCCAGCTTAGTCTACCACACGGGACCAACAAAAAATGTAAAAGAAAAAACTAAAAAATAAACTGATGAGCATGATAAGTCCAGTCCAGTCCCATTAGCATGAAGGCAGTCCAATGAGTAAAGAAGAAAAGTTTAGGTGGAAAGGATTAGTTGAAAAGGTAGGTTTTGAGCCTGGAGTGAAAGAGTGAAAAAGTGATGGATGCTGAGAGTGGCGATGATGACAAGGATGGGTTGAGTGAATGAGGAGGTGAATGGAGACAGGATTGATTAGGCTGACGAAATGAATCTGGAAGTTGATTCCAAAGACGAGGTGATATCTAAATGAGCGATCTGTGATTTTCAATGAGGAGATGATTGGTGGGCGAGAAAGGGTAACAACAGATGAGGAGCGGGTACTGCGAGGGGGTTGAATGGAAATCAGGTTGTGAAGATACCTAGGTTGACTGGTTGTAAGAACTTTGTAGGTAAGAGAAATAAGTTTATATTCAATGCATTCAGATGTCTATAGCCCCATGCGGTCGTGACTTCAGAGGCGCTGATGCCATTAGTAATCATCATCAGGAGTCGTACGGTACAGCTGTTCATGTTACTCGGATAAACGACTATATGACAGCTACGATATTCTAGCCGGGACGTATCTGTTTTCGATCTCATGTGTCAGTTTCTTTGTTACGATGTCACGGTATTTGTTACCATTGCAGCACTCCGGGGAAACTATCGTCATGAAACATTCACAGTAGACGGGCAGTAGCTTTGTGATATTACACCGTTAAATCGCCAGGTGGCAGCACCATTCACTGGAGCATGGAGCGAAGTTTGCTGTGACTGGCGAGTGTAATATTTTCCTAGCTTGTCTTGATATGTATTTTTGATGTTCTCCTTAATCACGCAATGAGAAACGAGGACAAACTGTATCCGTGAATGTGTTAATAAACTAAAAAGGACAGTAATTAAATAATTTTGCATAGTTAACTGTTATATGTACGTATATGGTTGAGAAAACATTATACTATAACTAACTGTCGGAGAAAATATGGCTTAAATTTGGGTCATTTCTGACCCCATGTGCACATACTAAACAAATTGTAATGTGCCAACGGACTGCTAAATAACAAGCGATCCGCTGTCAGTCGTACCCGCTCTTCGTCGCAGTTTCATTATCTCGCCAGACTTCACAGCCGCCCTCTGCTCCTTAAACTGCGGCCAGCCGAGTCCCTTTACAGCCGATGCTCGTACACAGCGCCGTCTAGTAATTGTCGCGATGAGATGAGAGTGGGCGCGGCGTAAGGTCGAGCGCCGCTTGACCGATATCAGACCTAATTAGAACGGTCGGCTCATTCCCGGCTCGTTGCATCGTCCAAGTCCGCCGGCCTGGCTTTGTCGAGGGTCACTGCGCGGTCGTGTTGACTGGCCGCAGTCCGTGGAACTCATCCCGATGTCCGGTCACGAGCAGAGCGCAGCTCGCTGGACAATAAACTGTCTCAGTGTATACAGACGAGATTCACGGAACAGCGAATGAGAGCTAGCTGTTCGTTAGATGATTCGCCGGACTTGAAACTCAGCGAGCAACAGCTGACAAAACGTGATATGCTTTCACGTCACTTTACAATAACAGTTACAACACTGTCTGGAGTTATGCGAGTGTTACGATAGACTGCGATGTTATAAACAAGAAATTAGTTATGTCCATACAATCGCGTAGAAAGATGTTTCTCGGCAAACCGTGTTTTAAATAACTGCTTGTTATATCAGTACACTCTGTCAATCGATAGCACCTATGCTTCTTGTTAATCAAGTCAGTGATAGTCCGCTAGCTTCGCCACACGCTTACCAGACGTATTTATAGTGAGGTTGTATATCTAATTATGAATACGTGAAAAACTTCTTCACGATTACAGCAGTGCAAGTATTCTTCAAATCGGTGGTTAAGATTTGTCAGAACTGCTATCAAACTGCATAAACTGCTACGTATTTACGACCACAGTGTGCAGTATGTGAGAACAACTATACTGCCATGTGGAAAATTGGTGCTCACTGATAAAGTAAGTAACTAATTTGAGATAACAGTCCAATATTGCGACTCATGCATCATAGATGTGTCTGGCGCAATGTACGTTGTTCTGCTAGTTGAAGCGATCAAGTAAATTGTATAACGTCGTCAGAACGACTCGTGGGTCACACACATTAACCCTTTAATCAATCAATCAATCAATCAATCAATCAATCAATCAATCAGAAAAGGATTAGAGTGACCAAAGTAACGAATGTTACTGCGAGACCACTATTACAGTGCTAATAAATAAAGGATCTTTGAAATAAAAAAAAAGTTTTCAATTGGTGCTGGAACGACCGCAGTGTTGATGCCGAAACGACTGTGTCTGGGCACATTAAAACCACAGAGCAACGGATCATTATACAGCAATACGGTGATTGGTACACTGGCCTTTGATGGGTGGGCCGTTACATTTGGTACATCCTCGCTGTGCCAAATGTAACAACCCACCCATCAACGGCCATTATTCGATAACTGCCTTTGAGCGATAAAGGGTTAAACGGTCGTCAATATTTAATCCTCTCTCCACTCAACGGATCACTCGGCCACACGCACCAGCTACATGCAAGTCCGAGGCACGCACGCAGTCTCGGCTGATCGTCGTCGTCCACGACAGACAGACGGCGAGCAACGTCATCGCTGCCGGCGGCCACCTAATAGACTCCTTGTGCCCGAATGCCATGCTGAGACAATGGCGCCAATTACTGCACCGACTCGACGGGCCTGCTGCGCGACACGGGGCGTAGCGCCGGAGGCAAGATGAATGTTGTCAGCTGATAGCATGTGCCGTGTGCAGCAGCTATCGGCGGCAGGCAGAGCGTCGTCGACGACCGTCGTCGGTGACGTGAGATAGCGGGCGGCGGGCCGGGCTCGACGGGACGGGACGACGCGCATCGCGATAACGCTGACGTCGTGTCCGGCAATTGATTGCATTACTGGCCGGGCTGCTGCAACGGCGGCTGTCCCGCTGAGTCCAGTCCAGTTTCTAGAGACACTCGATCTACGCTGTCGTCGTTTACGATACGATGTGCCGCTGCCAGTCATCGCAAATTTGCGATTGACGTGCGTGAGCTTCACTGACCAGACAGTCAGTCCACGTCCGTCGTTTTTGTTTCTCCAGGGGTTGTTCCATTCTATGCTGGGTCCAGACGTTGACCAGGAATCACAGTTTTTTAAGCCCCTGCCGCGGTGGCGATGTCCTTCTGCTTGTCTGTTCGTTCGTTTATCTATCGTCTGAAACGCGTAGTTGTCGGGCACTGGCTTGACTGAATCAGCAACGCAATAGTGCTGGCGGCCGCGAGCGGCCAGAGCGTTGCTGAGCGAGTCAGGCCCGTGTCCGATATACTGATGGCGGCGGCGGCTTATCGCGTCGCCCATCCCAGCCACACTGACTTGTTAGATTTGATGACGAAGAATACCGATAAATACGAAAAATTTTCGTATGAATACTATGAACTGTCCCTGTGTTTCCTAATATTATTCTGTACTTCCTATACCATCTTTCATTTTTGACTCCGCTTCAGGTATTTACAGTAAAATCTTGACGATGTGTTTGCATTCTAAGTCACAATCGACATCGACTTTACCTCAGTACCACGCTTCACTTTTCACCGAGAAAACATGTTTTCAAATGAAGCACCGCACTATTGTCATTGCATAGTTAATTCTACTTACTAGCTTGAAGACTGAGTAGTCTATTAAACGATCTACAAGTTTTACACAACTTAATTCACCAGTAATATGGCATCAGTTAAGTCCGTCAGCTGTCCGATACATAATAACTTTATTAATCATACGTTGTATGAATTGATTAGTGTGTGTCAATTATATTTATCACAACTGTATTCAGATAATAATATCAAATAGTAATCAGAGAATAAAAATGTTATACAGAAATAATAAGAATATACTTGAAAAAGAGGCAATAATAAATACAAAAATACTATGCAATAAAAAGTTCTAGCGTAGTTATAGAACGTATAAAATAAAGTTTGTTTGTTTGTTTATTTTGTTTAAGTTGTTGTTTTCAGCTACCACATGTTTGGTGAAATAAAGTTGTATAATATTTCATTTTAACTCTCCGAATGGAACTTAGCATGCGATTTTGATAGACTTGGCTGCAGCAACGACCGACCGTGGATCTATTGGCGAGTCATGATGACATCATCAACGAGTGTTGATCAATTACATCACCGTTCCGATAAGCGCTGTAGGGCTTGGTCCAGCTCGACACAGCCATCACGACGTCGTAGCACTCGTAACCCTGCAGCCATCGACATCGGCGCTACACCGCGTCGACAGTCGATAATAGACCTAATCTGTTGCTTATTGAATAATCTGGAAAAATTTTGCATTACTGCCAATGTACTCGTATATTAACATGCGCGCAAGTGTATGTGACTAATACCAATATCGTCTGTACACAGTCACAACGTTAGAACTGTTGGTCTTCACTTTCCGATTAAAATAATTGTGCACATCGTATTTTAGCTTCAGAAAGTTATTTTGGATCGTGACTACCGGACTGATGCTTGTGTTGCAGGTTTTTCCTGAAATTCTTCATGAAATGCAATCAGAACTGTCTCAAAAACGCCGGAAACCCTCGTGATATGCGACGATTTCAAGTAGGAAACATAATTGTTTGCACTTCTAACATCACCATCATTATAATAATAAATATTATTATTATCAGTACTAATAATAATAAATATACTGCTATTACGGCTCCTGCTGCCGTCGCTGTTGCTGCTGCTGTCAAATGTTATGCTTTCATCATTGCAGACGTCACTGATCTATCACCGCATATAGGCCTAGAGTCGCTGTTACTGCCTAACCACGCATTTCCCGCATTTAGCACGGTGCAAGGAGAAATATGCCGCGGCAGGATGTATAGACTGGACGACGATAACAGTGATCGCCGGCAGCTGGTTGACTGCTCAAGGGGAACGTGTGCTCAGACGGGCTGGTCTCATCGACCGGCTGGTCTCGATAAGCGTTCGTCGGCCTTGGTTCAGCCAACATGCAAAGGAGCCGATAATCCGTGGTATCCCATAATCCGTACCCACCACTGCGTCCGTTGGTCGACGTTCTCACAACGACAGTGCAGCGACGTGTGACGGCGTTAGCATGCTGCTAGGTCGCTCTTCTCGCCATCATGCACTAACAGCTGACGAGCGCAGCTGCTGAATCTGACCCTGTTAAACGTCCGTAAGACAACGGAAATAGACAGCACACCATACTTGGTATCTGAACTTCTAGCTGTATGCGCTATCACCAGTTTATTACTTCCTAGTTATTTTTATTTCCCATAAAAGCCTACGTCTGTGAATGCAAATACGAAACGGTAACATAAATTGACAGCAGCATGAAAACGTCATACACATCGCTTTTGCGTTGCAGCGTACAAGTTATACGTCTCGAGAACAACAGTACAACCGTGCAAAATTGTAAGTAAGTTAAATAAGCAAGTAATTCTTTTTGTACAACAAAAGCCTTTTCATATAACGTTTGCATCGTTGCTGTTGTGCTGATAAAGGTTGCAATTTCATCGACGCCGAATGTCGACGGTCCACTGCTGGCCTGCTCCGACAATATGTTCGTTCACAACAACTCAAAACACGGTCGACGAGCGAGACGCCTCGATGTCTCTGACGCCGGTCAGTAATTCTATAATGTCGTATGGCATGGATATCAAGATAGTACTAGCAGTCTAGCACGCTGGAGTCCATGCATACGGATTCATCAATTTACTAGTGGGTCTTGGTAGATCGCATCGTATCGTCGTCGTAATTCATTCCTGAAAGTACTTATGTTATTTTCGTGCCTGTCATAGCAGTCTGTCTCTGTTTGTCCATTTCTCTGTTTGTGGAAAACATTTAAATTGGTTTTTATGAAATCTGTAAGTAAGTAAGTAAGTAAGTAAGTAAGTAATCTGTGCCCGGGAAAACGGTCTAATCACCCGCAGTCAAGATGGAATGATGGATAACATTTTATCGATCATTTAATTTTCGAATCGTCGCTGAGCGATCCTCCGTCTGATCTCGACTCCGCCTGCTTTCATGCTGCTTCCTAGCAATGAAGCGTCGGCTGCTGGATTGTCCATCTTCGAGCGCATCTTCTGTGTATAATATAACGCATCGTCGTGCACGCCAAAAATCTCTAGTTTCGCTGACGTATTTTCGTTTACTGCATGGTTACTGATTTTCATTTATTAAAAGTTTCTATTTTGATGTTATTGTTCAATTTCGTTTTAAAAGTCTATTCCCTCGTTAGTTTATGATTTTACTTTTATCGGTTTGTTGGTAATTTGCTGTTAATACAGATTGTATTTTTATTTATACGATTGCTAATTTACACATTGTACATTTTAGCGTCTCCGCCGACTTGTGATTACGTGCATACAAAACATGGTATGTTGTTTGTATAGTCCGTTTACTAACATTGCACGCAATTTACAGTATAAAAAATAAAAGTTCGCTGAATGACGCATAATTTCTCAGTAAAGTGCAGAAAAACATAAAAAGCCATAAAGTAAGAAATAATAAGAACCTACTTTTCACTTATTTATTTATATTTATTTATTTATTATTTATTTATTTATCCATACTATTTTATTGTGCTTATTTCTACTATTTTCCGACGTTGCGTTCGTATTGATTTTGATTTCGATGTTTTAAAACTGCTGTCGTAATTAGACAATATTAAGTTTGTCAACGACGGCGACTTTCCAGCGACTGTGGCGTGCGAGTTGCGTTTCTCCTCGCATCACGTTACCGCACAAGCTCATCACGTCTAAGGTTGCTGCTTCAATTGATCAAGTGGACCTCTTCGCTGGCTGACCGGCAGTAATGACGTTATAATTGTCGTACAAGACAGCACGGCGGACGGCATTGTTGCGAAGGTGGTCGTTTCTACCTGCAAGCAGAGCCGTTGTTGTCGCTAATTTTGTTAGGAATACCTGACTGTGTCGTCGTACCATTCACCTGAACCAGCTGCGTCGT
>Ga0209149_1001627_pt1 | contig 11670 bp, 3 predicted proteins | sample WorMetTyACAVOLI2_FD_187423 | JGI IMG/M metagenome (GOLD analysis project Ga0209149, IMG submission 187423) | Marine gutless worms symbiont microbial communities from Max Planck institute for Marine Microbiology, Germany - Olavius algarvensis... ...
TTACTGACAGTGGTTCAACAGTGTCATAGACTGTCTCGTCTCTGTTGTTTGACTGACAGTGACAGATGATGTCATTTGCCACACAGTGACACGTTACTGACAGTGGTTCAACAGTGTCATAGACCGTCTCGTCTCTGTTGTTTGACTGACAGTGACACGTTACTGACAGTGGTTCAACAGTGTCGTAGACCGTCTCGTCTCTGTTGTTTGACTGACAGTGACAGTGATGTCATTTGCCACGCAGTGACACGTTACTGACAGTGGTTCAACAGTGTCATAGACCGTCTCGTCTCTGTTGTTTCACTGGTGTATATACGGTATGTGTTATTGCTTGAATTTGTTGACAATGCCGCTGCTTTTCTGATGATGAGTGAGCCACACTTAAACTGTTGTACAGCTGCACTGTCATGGACACGTGCTGCATGCTGCTGATTCTAGTTGTCACAGTGTTTACTCATGCTGGTCTGAATTGTTTCATTTATGTCATTAACTATTCTATAACGTGTCATTTTTGTTTATGATGTCTGATTTGTGTGCCTTGGTCTCTGGCAGTCAGTTGTGATGCAATCTCACTGTCACTGTCACGACGTGGTCAACGCATTTTGCCAGTAATGTGTTTCACACAGTCATAAACAGTGTTGGATTATTAGAAAGTGCTTTTACCTAGTCACTATTTTTTGACCTCACAAGTACACTCACAGTACTGTCAACTGGTAGAACTGTGTTACTGTGTCAGTTTGGGTCCAGCATATTATGAACAATCTTGTATTACATAAACAAATCCAACACTGCAGCCCTTGGCACGTAGCTGACAATTTGGCACAGTGCTGATTCAGGAGTAATGAGCTAGAAATGGTGTAGTTGTTGCGTGTATGTGTTTTTGTGCATTTACTATGACAACATTATATCTCTTAAAATACCAACATTACAGTCAGTGAATCTGCACATCATAAGTCCATTTTTCATCTGCCTTTTATCACTTCTACATCTACATCAAGGTCCCAGATAATAATGTTCATGCCGTGGATTTATGTATGTGTTTTGGTAAAGATGGGTAATTCCTGTGTTAGATGGTGATACAAGACTTGACTGTGCTTTGCAGCCAACTTGCGTGGCATTGTATACAATGTTTGGAGTTTATGCTGGTGAACTTGCTGTGTTGAGTTCACCAGGTCTCAGCTGACGTTTGAGCTGGTTAGAGTCGTCAGGTGGACACAGCTTTAGTGCTTGACGCTGACACTTTTGCTTGAATGTGAGGGATGAAAGCCGGCGTGTAAAGAACTACTTCTCCAGGCGTCCCAAGTGGTTTCCAGGGACACATTTGGGAGGCTTCCCGGCATGAATAATTGAGTGCTGAAACAGAAACTGAAAGTACTAGTGAACCAGTGTTGGGCATTACACCGTGAGTCAGCAAAGCTATTGCTAATCCCGACAATAAGATTTACTGACACTGATGTCTTGAAGGGAAGAATTGAAGTGTGTCAGTGGGTGATGGTTACAACTATAAACTGTGTTTGTTTTGTGAATACTGCATAATACACGTAATGAATACATTGCATGTGTAATGTAAGTGACGTACAGAATGTAGTGTGATGCCGAATGCTTCATTAATGTTAATATTAGTCAAGTACAAGTACGATAGAGGATAAATTTATACAGCTCAGAGTAACTGATAGAAGGTTGCATAATCTGCAGCCGGTGACTAGCAGCAATCATTGTAATAGCTATGACCCGTGCGTGTGTGATAACGATATTATCATGGAACGGTTGTATAGCAGATAATGTACACAGACACATGCACCCTTACACATGTATATAGTGGACAATGGACAGTAATAGTACGTGTATAGTACACTCGTATGTAGTGATTATTCATCTATATGTAAATTGCTGTTTAATTACCATGTATACTCATGTATATGTATAGACTGATCAGCATATACACTGTGTCACAAACAAAAGTAGTACACCAAACTCGTGGCGATAACTTTGTCAGTTCTTAACGGATTTTCAAAATTCTTTCACTGCTGGAAAGCCAGGTAAATTTGCAACAAAACCCATATAACATTTCCACCATACCTTAAGTATGTTGCCGCACTACCTTGCAAAAGTTATAAGTTCGAGTTTTGGCATATCTGGAAGAAAATGCAGACGAAAACGTTACAAATCTTTGATTTTTGAACACATCCAATTTAATGCACGTAACTTACTTACTTACTTGTTGTTTCAGTTTCCGGTTCCTGTTAAATATTCTTTGTAAATAGCAGACAATTTTATCTAAACAAGTGTTGTGAACTGAAGCAGCATTTTCTGCATGTTTGGCATGGCATTGACCAGACCATCATTGACAATGCAATTGATGAGTGGCATGGATGTCTATACGCATGTGTGCGGGCAAAAAGCAGACACTTCGAGTAACTATTGTGACAATATTCAGTCATATGACAAGAGACGTTTCTGTTATTGTCAAATGTGACACGATTTTTAGATTGTTTTTTTAGAAATTACCACAATTTCATACTTCTAACTTTTGCAAGGTAGCGCGGCAACATACTGAAGGAAGTGATGGGAAGTGTTATGTGTGTTTTGTTGGACATTTACTTGGCTTTCCAACAGTGAAAGAATTTTAAAAATCCGTTAAGAATTGACAAAGTTATCACCATGAGTTTGGTGTATGAATTTTTTGGACACAATGTATAAGCCAACCTCGTGTTCCCGCAGCAAAAATTGGATTAATGTTGGTGACTCGTGTAAGCTGAGAATGAAAATTTTAGATTTGTGTCATTACCGCAGGTGACGTGGTATGATGGGCAGTTGCAATGGACAGCTTATAAACTGGCGCTGATTCGACTAAAAACGGCCTGGTTTGCACAAAGCCAGCACACTGCAGGGACGCAGTTTTATTGGGTGGGTTCAGGTTACACTGTGTGACGCATGACGTAGGCCACTTACATACATACTACACTGTGTCTCAAAAAAATGCGCCAACTTTGGCAAGCTGTAGCTTTGACATGCGTGGACCAATTTAGACAATTTTCGTCAACATCGTCAGCACACTTTCAGAAATGATATGCATATTTAACTTTCCTTGTATCTTCTTTTATTTACTTTATTTGCTTTCAAATAGCTGCGATGGAAATGGTGCGAAACAACGTGTTTTCCTCGGTAGACTGTCGGTGGCTCTGAAATGAGCTGGTTGTGTAGTGTGTTAGCACTTAGCAAATGTTCAAAGTGATGTCCTTTTGCCTCATGCTTGCACGTAATCGCTTTGTCCATTGACCAACTGCTTCATCGATGATGGTTTTGTGATATGCTTGCCCATGTGTCAGTGAGGCGCTGCTTCAAGTCGCTGGTCACAGCGGCTGGTATCACGGAAACTGCATCAGTCCACAAATTATGTAGTCAACTGGACTGTATGGTGGACACAGATCTGGAGAGATAAAGTCCGTAGTTTCCTGCTAAAGCAGCTGGACTGTTTCATGAGCATAGAGTAATGTCATTTTTGTCGCAGCTATTTAAAAGCAAATAAATTAAGTAAAAGTGAAGGGACAAGGAAAGTTGAAACACGCATATCATTTTTAAAAGTGTGCTGATGCTGTGTACCTTCCTTCCTTCCATGCGGGGCAGGCAGCATAAGCTGCCCAGTGCTGAGGCCTCCAAATGGGCCCAATGCATGTCCCCCGTGACAATATACACCTTGCATAAAGGGAATAGTGAAAACTCATAAGAGTTAAATACCAATTAAGGAAATTATGACCAGTCAAGAGTTAGACCAGCATTCCAAGATCCCGACAACAAAGGTGAAGGGCTATATCTTTCTTAAAATGGCCAAAGACAGATGCTTTATCATTCTTACATAAAGGAGTAATAAATAACTCCTTTACCAGTTAAGGATATTATAGCCAGTTAAGAGACAGACCAGTATTCTAAGATCCCGACGACAAAGTCGAACGGTAAAAATGAGAAAAATTTACCCTGCTTAAGCAATTGGCGGTAACATGTAGGGCTTTTTTTCCGAACACCATGAAATGCCACAAGTTTTACTACTGCTTAAGATGCCTTGTGACAGCCTTTCGCTCACCAAGTTATGAACAGGATCCCCAGTCACTTAACGCCCTAATGAGCTGGATGCTGACGGCCGCCCCACTCATGTTCAATGAGCAGAGAGCGATATACTTACCAGCACAGAGAAACCGACAACCAGCAAGGCCGACCCTCTAGACCGAGGCCCCCATTGCACCCAGGCAAGGCAACCCCAGGTCCCGTGTGATATTGGCCTGCAATATGGTGATAGTGATGATTGATCAGTGATGATTCCTGCGGTTTCCAGTGGTGCGACGTGGACGCTGTCACTCTGGAATTTCCTCTGTCGCCACCGATGCTGTGTACCAAAAATTATCAAAATTAATCCATGCTTATCGAAACTACAGCTTGTCAAAGTTGGTGCGTTTTTTTAGACACATTGTATTCTCACACAGACGTGTTGGGTGCGTTCTGACTCTATGACGCGATGACGACGTCGGAGGCCTCTGATCGTTGCTGCCCACAGCTGAGTAAATTGATCACATTAGTGCTATATGCATACCTGTTCTTTATCATCATCATCATCATAAGCAAGGCAGCAATTATAAAATACAAAAATACAGGACCCGTGTATAAGCTGTTCCTACACTGTTTGTATCACAAATATTCTCAGCTTATACGTGACTATGTACTGTAGATAGTGTGTTGTTGATGTTTGCTTGTATCATAGCTGGTGCCCGTGCTGATGTCAAACAGTATACTAGTAACTGCTGAAGCTGGCACGTTGCTGATGTGCCTGACCAGTAGTGGTTAGTGCAGTTTGGCTGATGTAGCGAGCAGAGACCTGGCAGTGTTTGCTGTCTGTCTGACTGGTTGGCAGGTCTATGACTGCTGCTGCTGCTGCTGCTGCATCGTGATGCAGTTCACTGTCAACTGTGCCGCTGCACATCATTTAAAACTTGATGCGAGTTGCCAGTAAGTAAGTAAGTAAGTCACTCTAGTCATGAATAATCTGCTGTTTAAAAAGTTGACTTGCTTTCTATTAGTGCGTTATATTTACGATTTTTTGTGCGGATGTGATTTTGTATATTGTGTAAGATTTAATAGATTTATGTCTATGAATTATGTGCTGAGTGTGTGTATGTAAACAGTGATATAATGATCTATATATCGTTGATTTTGTGACCAGTAATTGTGGGTGAATATTATGTTTCTTGTCAGTAAGGGCATGTTGTGCTAGTAATCTCATCTTTGTGTTTATTACAGTAAGAAAAATTAAAACGTAAGTACTTTCACTGGATTTGATGACGCGTGGTTGCTAACATTGATAGTTGTGCTGTAAGTATTGCAGTCCGTGACATTGGTTCATGTTGTCATACTCTGTCACGTGGTTGGTCACGTGATGTTAACCGTTGCCAGAAATCAAAGTGCTGAGAATGTGTGACTGATTGGTTCTTCTACGTGTCATTATTGCTGTCTTGCCATATATCTTGAAAGTTTGTTGTTGGATGATGCTTATGTAAAGTACATCAGCATACGTGTAGTGGAAGTAGATTATACAAAACATTTTGTGTGAGAAATCATATTAATAAGTATAAAACATTGGATTTATTAACAGCAGTTGTAGGCCAAAACCGATTGTGGAAGATAAAAAATGCAGACGTTTCTGTAGACTAATAAGCAGTCACTTTATAGGTGAACGCTAATACACCTTGTTGCACCCTACCCAGACGGTTGAACTTTACGGCAATATTTTCCACCGTCTAATAGCATAGGGACTTGGGCAGTTTGTATTAAACTTTGAAAAAAAATTAAAGGGGTTCTAGGTGATCGTGCAAGTCAAATGGAAGGGGTGTGTGAAAAACTTGCATTTTTTCGACCAATATCTCGCTTTTTAGAACGATACAAGATATGGCCTTAGTTACAGTGGAAGACGAATAGGAACTCTTTCTTACACGATCTACCGAATGGTATTATCTACACGGAGCCTTAAATTGGATTTAAAGGTCCCGTTTAGCGATGTCACTTTTGGATTTGTAGTATCGCTATCTTACCTGTGCCTGGCTGAATTACTTTCTTTATGCTTATGTCACATTAACTACAGAAAATAATGAGACGTACACTTACTTTGGACTTCCAATCCCAAGTTGTTCCAGTATTGTAACCTGATATCGTATCATTGAACAGTATGTGGTGTTGTACTTTTGTAGTTGTACAAAACAAGTATCGGAGACGATATGGTAGCTGCCGCACGCCGAAGCCCAAACTAAATTAGTGAAACAAAAAATACGTTCTGTGGAACGTGCGTATCTGTCTCATCAGTCACCGAACTTCTGTGAAAAACTGCTTCCCACGCAAAATTTCACTGAAATGGAGTTATGAGGCAGAGTTATGACCAAAGATAGTTTCAATATAGTGGCCATAGACATAGTAACAGAAATTACTAGACACAAGACGATAGATCTCTAGTATTGCGACGAATGTCACAAAATTATGGACCCTTTCGGAGATAGTCAGCGTCAAAGAATGTCCTGGCCTTGAAACCGAGGGTAGGGGTCGTTCAAGGTCATTTAAAATGGCGTGGTTTGATAGACCATGTGTGACTTTCTATTGGTCCGCCATTGTAACGTTAACTCTATCATGTACCATTTTCAATTTATTTGACGCTGAATACTATCGTGACCTTGAAATCCGGATTAGAGGTCACTCAAGATCATTGAAACTGGAGCCATTCGAAAGCTAGGATGCGGTTTCCTATTCACCTTTTATAGTAACTATGGCAGTATATTATGTAGCCGTTTGTGAGATATTCATCGTCAAAGAATGGCGTGCAGGGTTATAGGTTCGTTCAAGTCATTGAAATAGCACCATTTGATAGATAGCACGAGTTCCTATATATTCGTAGTAACTATGGCGCTATCTTGTATCGTTTGCGAGATATAGCGAGTTATTAGTCGAAAATCGTGAAATTTTTATACTCCACCTGTATTTTGTGCCCTCGCAGGGGGTGACCCCGTCACAATTTCGCACGCCGACGATGTCTGACACGTAAAACTACACTGTAAGTCAAAAAAACTTGATCCTTTTTATTTGAGCGTAACTTTGTCAAATACTTTCACTGTTGCAGACAGAAATTATCTGCCCACAAACAAAATTGAATTTCCCATTTTACCTATACTTTGTTGCTGCACTACCTTGAAAAATGCAACCGCATACAGTTCTTCACAAAGACTGTTGAATAAATCTGCAGTGCATGCAGTGGTCAAATTTTTAAAATCAGCTAGGGGAACGCTTCCCCTTCCTCCCCTGCCTTCCCTTTCCTTTTTCCTTACCCCTTCCTCCTCCTCCCTCTCCCCTTCCGCTCCTCTCCTTCCCCTTAGAAGTAGCCCCCCTTAAATCCAGCTAGGGGGTCTGTGGGAGCACTGTAAGCTCCCCCAGCGGGGTTTGGGGCCCCAGGCGAAATCGAATTTGGTGCATTTTAGCCTTAAAATCTGACATCTGGTGGCAACAATTTTAATAATTTTCGTGAGAATCAACTGACCAAATTTCGTGCATTTTATGATTACAAAACATTCCAACGAGTCAAAGGCCACTACAAATTACAGAATGCATGATTTAAAGTTACCCCTATTGACAATAGTGGTAACTTTAAATCATGGATTTAACGCACATTTTTTCTGTTGCTTGTGTTGTAGGTAGCTGACACCGAACGACTGAAGGCCGTTTACACAGTGTTGGTGTTGAACACTTATCTGCAAGATATATCTTATCTGTGTCATTTTCTGTGGCCGCAGCGGAATTTGGAATCAAATGATGATTGACAAGTTCACAACTGACATTAATAGAAATAAAACTTCAATTTGTTGTTTAATTGTCGAGTTACTACAGTATTGAATTGACTATTGAATAGTAAAGCAGTGACGACTAGACTAAAGACAAACGAAATGCCTGGTTTTACTTTTGACTTTGAGTTTCACTTTAAACTTTTAAAATATCGAACTTCAGTTCGATATTTTACAAGGTAGTGTGGTGACACGTTTTAACTGTGCTGATAATTTTAGTGATTTATTTATTTAAATTTTCCGAAACAGCTGGTAATTTTGAAAATCGATCAATGTTTGACGAAATTATTATAACATTACAAGGGGGACGTTTGTTCGGAACCACGTGCTGCATTTCACACTATAAACAGTGAGTTCTTAACTGAGTGGCCCCTCAGAGTGCGGTAAATTATCGCTCTACGATACTCTTCAGTAAGTTACAGTAATTTCCATGTGAACGACAGGTCAGGGCATAAAACAGTGTGCAGTGATACACAAAATGTACAGTGATAACTTGCGATTGTGTAGTGATAAAGGGCTGTTTTTGCAGTGACAAAAATATCAGGAATAAGTAGCGACGCAGTCGTATTTGTACATGTACACGTTGGCCCAGAAAGTGAGACGTCTTTGCTTGGTTGATCACATATCCGATTGATTTTTATGATTTTTGGCACTGGTCAAAAATAAATAAGTAAATTAAAAGGACACAAATTTTACTTATTTTTAGTAAGCACAAATTGATGCCGGCGTTTTGAAGCTGTAAACAATCAAAAAGTGGCCTCAGTTTTTGGTGGTAACCCTTTATTTGTGTCAACTGCCGGTAGGCCTATATTTAATGAACATGTCAAAATTAATGAAAAGGAATATTAGCTATGTCATCGGCCGAGATGATATCTTCACGCTCTCATGCAGTAAACCTGATTCAGCCTACATCCGTAGCGCTTAAAGAGTTCACGATTAGTTTCCTGCTTTCTTGATCCATCGTTTGCTACGATGCTCCACATCAAAAGACCGCCCGCGGCTCTTGCTGTGTCCGACAGTCAGTTGAGGTTTGCGATTTGTTGCATAACCACTTCCACCTCTCTGAAGTTCAGTGGCTTCGGGCTTCTTTTCCTGTCGGGGACGACGGCCTTTGGGTTAAAAGGGCTGTTGAGTTTGTCACTGCGCTAAAGCTCACTGAAACCGTAATGCCATTTTGCGTGCAAAACAGGCAGCTAAACGGTAAATAATACCACCCAGAATGCACAAAAGTTTACCATTTTGATATCTGAAATCCAAAAATTTTCTGGGGAGGGAGCACAGCCCCCTCCCCATCCCCAACACCCCTTCCCACACCCATTCCTCTCTGCGCCTCGATTCTCGCGTCTTCGGCGCTCGACCTATGCGCCTCGATCCTCCCGCCTGTGCAGTGACCAATATTAGGCCTACTTATTTTATGCCCTGCGACAGGTCACTGCTAGACAACTGTTCAGCTGAACGAGCTCTAGCTTTGGTGTCATCAGCAGACACGTGACTGCACAGCCAGGACTTCACGTACTGTTCTGGCTTGAACTCAGATGTCGGCAGTCCATAGTGGTCGTGTAAGCTAGGGGAACGGCGTTCCCCCGCCAAAAACGGAAGGGGAACGCCGTTCCCCCGCGTTCCCCCACAATTTGACAACTGAGTACATGCAGTAATCTCACTGTTGTTACAAAGCAGGAAATTCTGGTGGTGTCTCTTACTGACTTCTTAGACGCTGCCTGACGACGTCATAATGACGTCATACTGCTGCCAGCGATACGCAGACTGTCTGGTAACGATTTTGTTCCAGCAGGACACTGCACGGGCAAACTTACTTGCGTCCATCCTGTGGCCTCCAAACAGCCCAGATCTCAGTCCTGTGGATTACGAGATCTGGGCTGTCATTCAGCATCGTGTCTACCACAGACAAATCCATAGTGAAGATGAATTGAAACGGCGACTCATCGATGTCTAATGCGGTCTTGAACAGTTGATTTTTAAGCGACTCACTTTACGTTAGCACAAGAAGCCCAGCTACTGCTGGGAAAGCCAACCGTTCGTTGCTATTTTTAGAACATAGAATACCTATGCCTGAATTATTTACGGAGTTACGGTTTTCCGTTTTACGAGAGTTCTGGACGCAGGAAATACGGTTGCCCCTATTAGGGGGTGATGCCCCCAGACTAGGATGATGAAACTTGGCGTCCAGGTAGCGAAGGGATGTCACTTTCATGTCGTGAAGACAGAATGATGATATGTGGAATCGTTTTGATACAGCACCGGAACGTTACAGACGACAGACGTCATGCTCATGCCATATAGCCAACCGTCTATATAGATAGACGGTTGGCTAAAAAGAGGCGCTTATTGAGATAGGCTGTGTCGTGACGTCGTTGGTTGGTTGGTCGTTGGTTGCCACGCGCGTGCACTGTGGCCAAACGGTGCCTCCTAGGCCTAGTTACTATGGAACACTAATAGGAAACCCTACCCCAGGAATTCAATGGTACAACTTTCGACCCCCTGGGGTGACCCCTAACCTGGTAATGGGCCCCCCGTGAGGCGCTTTTTGTCAAATTACTTTGACCTCTTGTTAGTATTTCGTTTCTCGATGGTTGTCTTCCTAGTTATTGGAAATACTCTATTGTTACCCCGGTCCACAAAAGTGGAGCTACTTCCGACCCTAATAACTTTCGTCCCATATCATTTACTGCCACTTGTTGTAGGGTCATAGAGCGAGTTTTTGATAGTCAGCTTCTGTGTTATTTGCTCAAGCATGATTTAATCACTAAGCACCAGCATGGCTTTATTAAGCGCAAATCGGTTTCCACTAACCTACTTGAATGTTTGGATGACTGGACTCTTAAATTAGAGGGAAAGTATATAACTGATGTGATCTATTTTGACTTTAAAAAGGCATTTGATACGGTATGTCACAGTAAACTATTAGCTAAACTGGTCTCTTACAGTATTTGTGGCAACGCCTTAACTTGGATTGAAGCCTTCTTGTGCGGTCGCAGTCAGTCAGTACGTATCGGCCAGTCAATTTCTACTCCTATATCTGTTATTAGTGGTGTTCCTCAAAGAAGTGTATTGGGGCCCACGCTATTTTTGCTGTTTATTAACGACTTAGTTGACATTTTCAATGACCTTCCTGTGTCTTTGTCATTGTTTGCTGATGACTTAAAACTATACACCTGTTATAAAGTTGATGCATCTCATGATGATCTCCAGATTGCAATTGATCGACTTATTGACTGGGCTAGACTATGGCAGCTACAGATTGCTATACCAAAGTGTTTCGGTTTTCGAATTATTAATCCATAGTGGAAACTGGCTAACACAATTAATAACAAGCTGTGCTACATTGAGGATAATGTTTTACCTTTTTCTGATCACATTCGAGATCTTGGTATTTACCATGATACCCGGTTAAAATATGATCAACATATATCACTTATCGTTCACAAAGCTTATACTCGTGCAGTTCTTATCTTGAACTGTTTTCATTCTCGCGATCCATCTATTTTGATGCAAGCTTTTAGTGTATACGTTAGGTCATTATTAGAATTTTCTTCTCAAGTTTGGTCCCCACACCACAAGTACCTCATAGATAAAGTCGAGTCTGTTCAGCGATTTTTTACTAAACGTTTCTCATGACTTCGAGGGTTATCTTTTTATGAGAGACTAAATATTCTTGGTTTTCAGACACTCGAATGTCGACGCTTTATCAGCGATTCAACACTTTGTTATAATATTTTACATGGATTGTGTGATACTTCCTGGTCTATCAATTTATCTAACAGTGTCACGCGTGGCAGCTGCCTAC
>Ga0209149_1001628_pt1 | contig 11670 bp, 6 predicted proteins | sample WorMetTyACAVOLI2_FD_187423 | JGI IMG/M metagenome (GOLD analysis project Ga0209149, IMG submission 187423) | Marine gutless worms symbiont microbial communities from Max Planck institute for Marine Microbiology, Germany - Olavius algarvensis... ...
CAGGCAGTCAAGTCAAGTGTGTCGCACTTTGACAACGACTTGCAAAGTTGCAATGCACATTTTATTATTTTTCACGGGTAAAAACGGTAAACCCGTACCCGTAAGGCATCTACCCGACCCAACCCGTACCCGTGGAGCATGTACCCGACCCGACCCGTACCCGCGGGTACGGGTCGGGTCGGGTAAACCCGCGGGTACGGGTATACCCGTAGTCCTCTACTATGAATGAACAAACGTATAGTAAAATCGCATGTAGAACAATTCGAAACTTGTTTCTTTCTGTGAATCTGTAGCCAGACATATACCTGGCAGACGATTCATTCCGTTTATAGATACGGATAAAACATACATGTGGTTTGACGAGCCTGCAAAGTATACAAAATAATAACGGGGAAAATTTGCTGCTTTCTTTGGATGCTGAAAAACTAAAAGGCTTGCACTTTGTGGTAGGCCTATTTGAGTAACGATAGCACGTGCATGCTTGAATGTTGCTGAATGTCGTCTTTTCAATTAATCAGTTTGTCTTTGCTTTACTTGTATGACTGGTGAATAAATCGCGGTGAGACACTGCTTCTCACTCGCATGCACATTATTATCTACAGCAATTCATAGACATTAAGATGTCATGCAGAGCGATAGACGGTTCGACTGATCGCAGCTCATTAGATCCATCAGCTGGCAGAACATGAGACGACGGGCGCGTCGTCTCATGTTCCCATCCCACCATCCCACCCATGCCGCTCCGAGTGACCCATTGACCACGCGTCTTGGTGATACGTACTCTCAGATCTATATAAGACATCAGAGATAGGCTTAAGGATGTCGCTGATACAGACCGAGATTTCTTAGTCATCGACTCAGCTCGCTGGATGTTGGCCATGGATCGGAGAACGTCAACACCGAAACGATGTAAGTGTGCGCTGTATTTTTAATCGACATTTTGCTGCTAAACTGTTCTTGTTATATTGTTTTTTTTTGCTGTGCTCGTCTTATTTGGTGTAAAGTTAGGCTCAACTAACGTTGGACGCCAGGCATAGAACGTTATTTATTGAGTGTACCAACTTTGTATTTAATTTCAGTTATGTCACGGTCGATGAAAATGTTGGTGGCTGCGTTAAACAAAAATACGCCGTTGATTGCTCCTACGTCAAAACAAGTAAGTCTTCATTTAATGACGTAAATGATGTGCTAATTATTAGCAATTTCGTCTCTATTTGTTGAAAACTCGTTGATAAAACCGCGATGATAATAAGGAATAAAAATCACCATGGGGCGCTTGCCAAGCGTCCCATGGTGATTTTCAAGGCCGTAACTAGGGAGGGTGTTTTGGGTGTTAAAACACCCCCGAAATTATTTTCAATTTTTAAGTTAGCCAACTTTGTCTATTTGTTCAGCAAAACATTTTCCGGTTGCGGTTGCTCAACATTGGTGTATGTTTAAATTATCTACAGTGTCAGTTTATGTTAGATTTGATTTCCCCTGAACGTCTTTTTCTGGTGTCATTGCATAAAGGAAGGTTTATAGTTGTGCACTTATATTCAAGTTTTAATGCATCTGTTTGCAACCTTTAACTGCCGCTCAGCTTTTTGACGAGACGACATCTGCTCGCGACGCTACCACAGATAGCATCGTAAGTAGCTCCGTTATTTCATACATCCAACAGCGTGTACTTTTATCTCAAATTTCACGAACTTTAATGCCGAATGTTCCGGTCATCCCACCCATGCACTTAGTGAAATTATTACAGTAATCCTAGGAATCCCTCCAGGACACAAAATTTTGTTTAAGAAAACGCTCAAGTGATATGCACATGGCCTGCTGGTGTTGCATTGCCTCGGAGGTGATGCATATAGATTTCTAGATTAGTTTTTTTTTGTTTGTCACGCTGTCAAATGATGAAGTTTGTAATAACGGAAATTTTATTAAGCAGTGTAATATTTAAAACAATATTAATTATGGTGTCATTGCATAAAGGAGTGTTTGTATAGTTGTGCACTTATATTCAAGTTTTCTATCGATCTCCAGGATTTTTCTTTAGGGGCAAATTTATACCTAAAATTACCATTATTGGCAATATTGGGGGCTGTAAGACTATAGGCCTAGATAACGCCAGTGATTTTTCATACTTTTGTTACGAAGCCGTGTCACAATATAATTCTAATGACGACTAGACAGTATATGTGAGTATTTTAATGATGACTAGACAGTATACCATGTGAGTATTTTACTATGGTCTCATTGCTGATAAGGTGTGCTGAAAATTTACTATGCTTTGATGTCGACGTTAGCAGAATAATGCATCTGTTTGCAGCCTTTAACTGCCGCTCAGCTTTTTGACGAGACGACATCTGCTCGCGACGCCACCACAGACAGCATCGTAAGTAGTTCCGTTAGTTCATGCATCCGACAGCGTGTACTTTTATCTCAAATTTCACGAACTTCAATGCCAAATGTTCCGGTCATCCCACCATGCACCTAGTGAAAATATTACAGTAATCCTAGGAATCCCTCCAGGACACAAAATTTTGAAGAAAAAAACGCTCAAGTGATATGCACATGGCCTGCTGGTGTTGCATTGCCTCGGAGGTGATGCATATATATTTCTAGATTAGTTATTTTTGTTTGTCACGCTTTCAAATGTGAAGTTTGTAATAACGGAAATTTTATTAAGCAATGCAGTGTAATATTCAAAACAATAATTATGGTGTCATTGCATAAAGGAAGGTTTCTAGTTGTGCACTTATATTCAAGTTTTCTATCGATCTCCAGGATTTTTCTTTAGGGGCAAATTTATACCTAAAATTACCATTATTGGCAATTTTGGGGGCTGTAAGACTATAGGCTTAGATAATGCCAGTGATTTTTCATACTTTTGTTACGAAGCCGTGTCAAAACATAATTGTAATGATGACTAGACATATGAGTATTTTTACTATGTGCCTATTAGCCTATGTGTTTCATTATCTGCATTTCCTTGGCAAATAAACTTCATTGTATAGTTAACATAACATAGCTGCCATTTTAAACAATTTAAACAGTTTGGTCCTAAACAATTAAAAAAATATTTGACGCAGTGATCTCATTGCCGATAAAGTTTGCTGAAAATTTACTATGCCTTGATGTCGACGTTAGCAGAATAATGCATCTGTTTGCAGCCTTTAACTGCCGCTCAGCTTTTTGACGAGACGACATCTGCTCGCGACGCCACCACAGACAGCATCGTAAGTAGCTCCGTTATTTCATACATCCAACAACAACAAGCTGTGCGGCTAGATGGCTACCACAATATGCCCCGCCCCGTGACCTTGACTTTTGACCTTTTGACCTTGAAGTCAGTGTGGGAGTCGCATGTGACCTGTGGTACCCCTGTGCAAAGTTTCGTCTTCCTAGGCCTTTTGGTTTTCGAGTTAGAGCCGATGTACGCGACATCAGACAGACAGACAGACAGACAGACGGACAACGGACGCCGATCACCGCTTAATGCCCCCTAGGCGGGGGCATAATAAATGTAAAAAAACTAAAAACTGCAGTTTATACACAATAGTTAACGGCGAGTGACACATCTAAAACTGCAAAAATCACAAAAAGGTGATATTACCCACCAGAACATCGCCTAAATGTCGCCTGCGATTATTTAAAATCTAGCAAAAGTTTTCATCAGTCTGTCCGAGTGCGTTTTAGTCGTTTTAGGGATAACACAACTGTAATCACTGTGGGCTATATGTGTTTGATAGGTAAGAGTTGATGACGCGCAGAATATTTCTGAAAGCAATTACGAAAATGATGACGCTGACGATGATGACGACCCCGTTGATGTTGATGTTGATCTGGAGAAATGTGCAGTGACAGACAATGATACCGGTAAGAGGAGGGAGCATTATTGGATAACCGTTGTAGCCTACGCCTTATACACCGTGTCCTTTTCCTTGATATTAATATTGATTTTAGTAAATATTCAGATCATGTGTGCACAACTAATTATGTTGACACATTATTGGCAAGTAATTTTTTTACCAGTTATTGTAATGCCTTCACGGATTACTTCCACATCCGCATCAGTCATTGATCATTATGTATTACTTCGAAGGAAAGAATGTAAAATGTGAAGCAAATAATAGCTTAGCTTCACTCAGCAAATAGTTTGTTGCTAATAAACTAAGCTTAAGTGTTGACAAAACCTCAATAGTGTTTTTGGGAAGCCAGATGACAAAATCATAACTTCACTCTCCAGCTGTGTAATAATGACATTAAACAGGTTAGCTGCTGTAAATACTTGTATGTGCTGATGTATTCTGTATTCCTGACATTATGTTATTATTGTAGTAATATTCTATTTCTTTTTGGAACCAGCTCTGATGGGCTTATGTCCTTCTGGTTTCCAGCCACCTATGGCAAATAAATATTGTTGTTGTCCGGACCGACAGTACTTTGGACATAACTTTGACAAATTCAAATATATAGTTGTAATTTTTTGCGAGGAATATCTTGAAGAATCCGAAACTACTATCATAACACAATTTACACAAGTCCGCCTCACCTAACCAGTGGCGCTACTTTACCTTGCGCATTAGACAATGGCCATGTATTTTTCAGTCACATGGATTATCAGGATGATTTGTGCCAAAACTTGTCAGAAGTTGTAAATCCTCTCCGTAGGACGTGCTGCTCGTCCTTACCAGCGAAGTCATGTTGCCAAGTGGTGTGATGAAACTGTCTGGGTCACGTGATCGTTTTTGAAATTTTAAACCCCTTTCATGTGTTATGGTTACAGTAATATTTTGCACCATCTAATAGCTTAGAGACAATGATTGTTTATAGGCCTACATAATTGTGGTCAGTTTGGTCAGAAAGTTGGTACATTCGGGTGCATTTTAGCATGATAATAACACCAACCATGATCACTGTGGGCAATGTGCTATGTGTGCGTGTGATAGGAGTTGATGACGATCAGAATATTTCGGAAAGTTACGACTATGATGATGTTCATGATGATGATGACGCCGTTGACGGTAGCGATGACGAGAGTGATGTGCTGCGGAAACTAATTGATTCTGATGCTGACGTTAGCAAGGATGCGAACAATGTGAGTGAATGTCAATTTTTATCGCGCGATATTGATATAGCAAATCTGTCTGTCCGTCTGTCCGTCCGTTACGTTCTGGTACCATATGAAAACGGCTTAACATCATAGTTTTTTTAACATCATAGTTTTTTCATCATACGGTAGCCCGATCATTTTGTTTTATCAGCATCAGACATCTTCACGAAATTCCGACGGGGTCACCCCTACGGCGGCGCTAAATACAGGTGGGGTATAAAAATTTTGCGATTTTGTACCAATTGCAAACGATGCAAGATATCGCCATAGTTACTATATAGAAGGCGAATAGGAAACCGTACCTAAGCTTTTGAATGGCACCGATTTCAATGACCTCGAGTGACCTCTAACCCAGATTTCAAGATCACGATATTATTCAACGTCAAATAACTCGAAAATGGAACAAGATAGAGCTATATTTGCAATATAGCCTAGCGCCATATTTACAATGGCCGACGAATAGAAAGTCGCATATGGTCTATCGAAAGGCGCTATTTACAATTACCTTTAACGACCTTTAACCTGGTTTCCAAGGTCACGCCATTGTTTGACACTGAATATCTCCGAAATGGCTAAACATGCGACCATACTTACTATGGAAGGCGAATAGGAAACCGTACCAAAGCTTTCAAATGGTACCACTTTCAACGACCTTCAGTGACCTCTAACTCACATTTCAGGTCACAATAGTAGTCAACGTCAAATAACTCGACTACTACTATAAGTCGTGTCTGATCTATCCAATGGTTTTGTTTCCAGTGACCTCGAGTGACCCTTAACCTAGATTTCTAGGTTTCGGTGTAATATTTAAGCCTATAGATGCTTTCAGCGTATTGTGTGCGCAGCTGACGCGCGATCTGTTGGCGATAGCTAAGTTCTTGTGTATCTTAGTATAGTAATATGGAGTTTCATTGCATTTTCGAAGTGTCAGTTCTAAAGGCAGTTGTACTATATACGTAGTCGTAATTGCGTGCTGTCAGCTGCAAATTATAAGAATTTTGCTATTTTCTAGAGCTGTGAAATTAACGCGTTAACGAACGTGTTAGCGCGTTAAAAATTAATCGCGATTAAAAAAATAACGCCGTAAAAAATTTAAATGTAAGAAAACATTACGCAAACCAGCACTGCCAACATAAACGTTTCTCGACGTTAAACGAACGAGTTGAATTACACAATTGTCGAAATTCAAAAGACTCATCATGTCAATTCACTGACCTGCACTATCAGTCACTCAGTCGTCAGTATACTAGGCCCCTATAGGAATGGGAGTAGACTATCGACGCGTAACGTGTTCAACAGCAGTGGGCCGACTACGTCTACCTGCAAACGGAACACAAACAAATTGAAATATGTGACAAACAAAATGTACGTTAAAAGTGCAATTAACGCGCAATTAAAAAAAAATTTATCGCTTGACAGCTCTACTATTTTCAAGACACTTCAGCATAGCCGGCTATTAACCAAAAATTTGTATCAGCCAGCCAAAAGTTTTAAAAAATTCTGCTAGTTGAAACCGAGGTTGTAGTACAACTGCACTAACGAATAATAGCCTACACTACGATTATAAATGAAATTGGCATTTACGTGTATAACTAAAGTAAAATTTGACTGTCGGTCAACTTAAAAGCTGCAAATAAAACTACATGTATAACGAAATTTGCGGTTAAAACAATTCTGATAGCTATTTTTGGTAACATTCGTTTTCGTAATGAATAAACATGTGCCACATGCACATATACTATATGTCATGTCACTATATACGATATTGTCCACATGTCCATCACGTTAACACGTCGAGGCGATAATTTAGTTAATTACATGATGATGATGATGATGATGATGATGATGATGATGATAGACTAGTTAACTGTAGAATATCAGTACATGCACAGGCATGTGGGCTGTATTTCGTACTGTTATGTTACGTAAAGCAATGAACATCTTTTATTCACCACGAATGGTAGAAGAAATAAAAGAAGAAAAAAATGGAACATCAAACAAACAAACAGTGATAGCAATGCCGGCGGGTGGGGTATGCTAGGAGATGCGGGTGCACACCGGGCAGTCACTCAGTGCCGTCGTCCGATGAGAAATTGATTATGTTTGGCGGATATTTTCCCAGGATTCCCCGGGGTAACCGTAAAAGAATTTATTACGCATGAGCAAACAAAGATTCTCCTTCGCTGTATGGGGACCATGTTCGTTATAGTAACAATGTGATTAAAGCGACAATATCGTGTCAAAGACATTGAACGTCCCGAAATTTTTTGGTCTTTATTATAATAATTATAATGTCTAGTAAGTGATGGCGACGTTTTTGTGCTGACCGAATAGGATGTGAACGAAGATCGTATCAGCATCAAAAAGAAGAAGCCAAAACGTCGCAAACCATGCCTCTACTGTGAAAAATTTTTGACGAAAGTGGAAAGACATATTATAACAGTACATAAACGTGAACCTGACGTGCAGCAAATTCTAATTCTACCCAGAAAGCAGCAGATCCGGGAACTGGTATTACTGAGGAGGAAAGGCGTATATCAGTATAACCAGAAACATCTCCGTTTATCAAACCCAAAACTTGAAAGAGACCGAGTTAGGGGTTCGCCTGGAAAACTAGTTATGTGCACATCTTGCAAAGGACTGTTCAAGACATCGTGCTTTTATCTTCACAGAAGAAACTGTCACACAAAGTCGGTGCCAGCTGATCGCATGGACGTAAAAGTGCTGCATTCAACTGTCAGCATGCAAGTCAGTGACAGATTCCGACAAGACATCCTCAGCAACATGAGAGATGATCAAATCGGACAGATCTGTAAGACTGATCCTTATCTGGTGTTTGTCGGCAGCTGTTTGTATGACGTGCTGCACAAAAAACCGGACAAAAAGGTTGAAGTTCGGCGCGGGGTGCGCAGCGATATGCGTCGATTAGGAAAGTTATTCCTTTCTTTTCGGCGCATATATAAAGACAGTAGAATAGCTATCAGCTGCAGTGCAGCGAAAGAAGCTGACGACAGCTGTCAGATAACAGCAGCGGATATGCTGACCCGCGACAAATTTTTTGCGCTGAGAAAAGCATTTGAAGAATGCACGACTGACTCAGCCTCAAGTGACGAAGACAACATAAAAGCGGGCTTAAAAGTGAGCTTGTTTTATCTTGTTAAAAAATGTCCAAATATGTACGTGCTTCATATTTGACAATTCCGGACGACGACAAAGCGGCTGAGGTGGAAAAATTCACCTCAGTCCTTGAAATGAACGGCAATGCGCTATTAGGAGACGCCCTGTATGCTTTAAATCGGTCCCGTCAAACTCGGCTGCGTCGGCCGCAGCAGATGCCAAAAGAGGATGGGGTAGCGAAGTTGAGGGGGTATACCACTGATGCAATGAGTAAAATGACAGGTGACAAATATCTGCTGTGGACGAAGACCAGCTTTGCGCAGCTGCGGGATCTGGCATGTAGCCGCCTAACAGTGTTTAATGCGCGACGTGGCGGCGAGCCGGCCCGGATGACAGTAGCCGAATGGAAAGATGCTGAGTCTGGAGCTTGGCTCGACAGTGTGGCCATGAGCAACGTCTCAACGCCGGAAAAACAACTGAAGTGCACATATATGGGGGGCAAGGGAAACAACCACATGGTTTCCGTGTTAATCCCGGAAGACACAGTGGCTGCACTCTTGGTACTCTCTGACTTGGAAGTGCGCGCCCTGTGTGGAGTGAACGGGATGAACAAATACCTGTTTCCGGGTATGAACGGGTCGCTGGATCACGTCAGCGGCTGGCAGTGGCACGCGCTGCACAGAGTATGTGCTGCAGCCGGCGTAAGTTGCGACAGCAACATCACTGCCACGACAATGCGACACAGAGCAAGCACTCTGTTTGCCGGGCTGAATGTCCCCGAGAGCAACAGACAAGTGTTTTACAAACACATGGGGCATTCAGCCGATATCAACTGCAACGTGTACCAGACGCCTCAAGCACTGAACGCAATCGTAAAAGTCGGTGCATCCCTGCAGCAGATGGACATTGCCGGTCAGTCGTATTACAGTGAGCTAACTTGTCTATTTCGATAAGTACAGTATACATTGCTTGATATATTTATTTTTATTAATTTAATAACCTCAGACGTTTGTCACAATTATAAAGGGAAAAATTATAAAGGGTTTAATGACGTGAGGGTTTAACGCAAACACTTGTTATTCGGTATAGCATCGTGTACAGCAGATAGCACAGGAGTGACAACAGCTGATTTCTGATTGCTGTATGTTATTCGCTTACTGAGCAGGCGCCGTACAGACAACGACATCTGCTGTTGGGCTGGTGACTGCCGCTACTCGTTTGCCTGAGACTGATATTGCTGCTGCATTAAACCACTCAACAGACGACCATCTTGTGAGTTACGTCAGCGTCTAACACCATCTTATTCGTTTTTTTATTTATCACTACAGTCACAATTAATAGTCCATTGTTTTTCAATTGTATTAATATTGTAGCGCAAACGCAGGCTGCAGATCAACGTGCTATGTCGTTGCAGGATGTTAATGTACACGATCGACCGTCTGTCAGAACCACTGCTGCTGCTGCTGCTGACGACGACGATGACGACAATGATGATGATGATGATGATGATGGAGGTGTCGTCACGGCCACAACGATAGCGGCGGATCAGGTAACGTGACAGTTATGTTTTAAGTTGTCAACAGATCCGTCGACAGGTGGGCGTGGCAAGTGTTCAAAGCGCACGCAATTAGTCCGGCAGCTGTGTTGGTCTAGTTTTATTTATATCTAGGTCAATGTAAAAGACACTAGGGCATTTAATCGTTAAATGATTAATCTTAATTAACGATTAAAGACGGCCGCTCGATTAATCGTTAAACGCTGGCATGAATCGTTAATCGATTAATCGTTAACGATTAATCTGATTAATCGTTAATCGATTACTCGATTAACGATTAATCTGATTAATAGTTAGTCTAATTAATCAATATTCTTCGGTAATAATAAATATTTTAACTTTAACTTTAAGTTTGCAGATAAGTTCAACGCCAACACTGTGCTAAGTGCTCAGTTCTGACAAACACACAGCTGACAAACATGAAAAAAACAGTCTCCTTTGAGGAGACAACAATCAGAACATGAGCATAGGTTGAAACTAAATTCGATAGTGTTGTTGGTTGTGTTAGCAGCGAGACAATGACGACAGTGACAGCGACGGCTCGGTCTATGTGCCCCCGGCGAAAGAACAGGACAACAGCAGCACCGACACGGACAACTCGGATCAACCTATGGGTCAGTTGTCAATATCCATTCATCTGCGGTCTGCCACCATTCACGACTAAAGTATTCGTTTTTAACAAAGTCTGCTTTTTATTGGGGTTTCCCCCCCCCTGTGCACTCTGTTCTATGGGATATGGGCTAGTTCATAGCTTTGTAGTTTTCTCATTTGAACAGTTGGTATATTTCCAACAGCATTTTTTGTTCGGTATTAGTTATGTGTCACTTTGATGGCTTTTACACAACTATTTGCTTAGTTATTCACAATTTTAGCACAAATAGACAGAACTGGTGCTGACATGCTGCTCATTAATGTTTGCAGTACGGAAACGTAAACTGGCGACTCATCGTCGGATAAAGTTGGGTGACGGTAATCTACATGGACCATCAGTCGTTCGAAAACGTAAGTGTTGTCATCATAAAGTTTTCATTAACTATAAAAACGAAAAATAAAATATCTTTAACGATAACTGTAACTATAACCAAGTAATGTGAAAAAACTACAATGATAACTATAACTATATTAAATAAACAAATAAGTGGAAAATGTGATCCAGTTAACTAGAAATCGTGTATAAATGATCGAACTGACAGTACTTTTAGTCCTTGTGTGTGTTTCTACTAATAAACAAGAAATACTTGTGAAAGGCTCAGCGGCTTATGATAGAAAAGTGAGATGACCACGGTCTACAGTGCCATCAATGTTGACTGTCAGTTTGCAAATAACCACGCTTACTAACACTCGCAATTTAATTAAATTGTTCATGATGACGAGCACTGACTGACTCGCAATGGTAGGTGCTAAAATTGTTTTGTATGGCTGTGTTATATGATGATAGGAGGCAAGTACATTCGCTGGACAATTGACGAGACGACAGCTATCACCAACTACTTCAGTGGCTACGTCACTGACGACGGTCTACCTGGTCAGTTGCTTGTTATCGTTTAATGGGATTTTTTTCGCCAGTGACTATAACAGATATTTGAACCAAATTTGGTACAGAACACAAAAGTATTCGGCAAATGTGAATAACATTTATACATGCATTAGTCGTGCTGCATTTGGAACGTGATTGGACTGTTTATTTATTATCAATCAATCAATCAATCTTTATTTGCTCAAATTTGCAATAAAATGACAATAGTTGTACAAAGTACACCGTGAGCAGGACAGAAAGGCTCACAATGGCACTAACAGCTGCCCTAAATAACACTAATACAGATGACACAGTAGACTTTTAACCAAAGCACATGTAACATAGAAAATGAAAATAAAAATAAAATACAAAATAAAATCACAA
>Ga0209149_1001629_pt1 | contig 11669 bp, 9 predicted proteins | sample WorMetTyACAVOLI2_FD_187423 | JGI IMG/M metagenome (GOLD analysis project Ga0209149, IMG submission 187423) | Marine gutless worms symbiont microbial communities from Max Planck institute for Marine Microbiology, Germany - Olavius algarvensis... ...
ACTTGTTCACCGTATACGGTATTAGTATTATACTCTGTAGGGTTAAGGTCTTCCTTTACATACAGCAGTACTCCGCCGCCTCTGTTTCCTGTGTTACGATCACAACGAAAGACATGATAAGTATCTAAATGTAATTCTGAATCAAAAATTGTATCTGTGGCCCAGGATTCAGTAACTCCAATTATGTCGGGTTGTAAATCATAGACGGTAGCTTTAAACAAGTCAGCCTTATTAATAATGCTACGTGCATTAAGTCTTAAGCAGAAGAGGTTTTTATTTTTATTTTGATGACCTTCCTTCTCAGCCCTCGTCCTACCACTAGGAACCGGTAGTTTGCCACATTTTCACTGCTGTTAGCCGCATGTTCTTGTTTAGCTTCCTCTACCATGCGTTTGTTTTCTTCCCTTTTTTTGGGATGCAGGTCATGTGAAATGCTTATTCCTTTAAATTTGTCCAGCGGCTGTTTGAGGTTTCTGAGATTAGCCATTATATGTTCCTTGTGTTACAGTTTTTTGAATGATACCAGTAACGGACGTGCCTTTCCTTCTTTCCAATGCCCTAACCTGTACATTTTATCAATGTCGTCGTCATCCATTTCCACATCAAAAATTCCGTCAAGGAGGTCTCTAATGAATACTGCATCGCTAATTTTTCTCTCCGAAACATTATCTGATTTCTTTTCAGGTACGCGATAGACAATGATGTTTCGCTTACTGCTTTCAAGGTCTTTCTCCTCAGCTGATTTTTTTTATTAATCTCTTCCTGAACTACAAATTTTATCAAGTCCTTGTCCGAAATGCCGTTTTCCTTCTCAACACTATGTGGCAAGGCAGTAGTCATTATTTTATCTGGTAATTCTGTAAGCTTAGGAGCTACCTCATTTTCGTGAGATGCAAGTCGCTGTTCCAACTGATTAATCCGTTCTTCGAGCTTCAATGCGTCACTGATGCTGCATTTATTTGCCAGTTGCGTTTCAACGTCCTCATAACGGTTCATTAACTTTTCAATGGCTGTGATCAAATGGTCGAGCTTATCATTTTGATGGGTAGGAACAGTATAATTTCTGTCCATTACCTGTTTCTCGCAGCCATCACAAAACCATCTCAACGTCACCCGTTAAGTTCAAACACGGGGCACATTTCCAGGTGTCGTGGCTTAGGCATCTGTCACACTGTAATGACTTGGTATCCTCGGTGATTACGACGCCACAACTACAGCATGCCGGTATGGTAAATGAAGATGAAGTTGATTTACGGGGCTGCTGAGCTGGAGAGGGAGCTGAGGTAGATTTACCAACATGCTTCCTCGTACTTTGAGACTTTCCAGTTACTTGTACTGATTTACCTGTTACCATTTTGCAGTGAATTTGTAGCTTAGACAAGCAACTTGATATATTGCACAATACTCGCTGGCAATAATAGCTGTGTCCACAAGATCTTGACTTTAGAATTTCTCAATAACACACAGAATAATACCATGGTGCCAAGGTAACGGCATGGCGAGCCGCATCCGGTGTACAACAGTAACAACAGTAATTTTACAGTGTAGCGTTGACGACAGTGGTGACGATACAAAAGCTATACGTGGAAACAATATTGCGCGTTGACGTCCGAACGACGAATGAGCCAGTCTCCCCAGGCCTCGATCTGGTCGCCGTTAGTCCAAGATGGCGTCGACGATGACTTGGCGATTCGAGCAGCTCAAACTTAATCAAATCGAACTCAACAATCTCTCAATTTCTGTCCAGGATGAAACTAAATATAACTGTACTTAAAAACGATAAAAACAACTTAAAATCAAACTAAAATACAGCTAAAAACAACTTAAAAGCACGAACAAAAATTACACGTTTTTATGCCATGACCGTAGAATATCTACCTGAACTCATTTTGTGTACCATTTTCAGTCGCTAGCTCCAACGGTTTCAGAAATAAATAGGGGTTCCAAATTTTTTCGGATGCTTTCCTGGCCCAGACCCCGCCAATTTTAGTCCTAAAAGTTGTTTTTTTGGTAAGCTAGTCCCAAACCCAAGTTGTGTACCAAATTTGAAGTTGCTAGCTTACTGAACTTAGCCTTACGGTTGCCAAAATAAGTAGGGGGTCCCAATTTTTTGGATGCTCCCCTAACCCAGCCCCCTCCAATTTCGGTCCTAAACGTTGTTTTTGGCAAGCAACACCCCACATCCAAGTGGTGTAAAAAATTTTGTAGCACAAGTGCATAATGTGACGATGAGAACAGTGTGTTTTAACTTTCAAGCGAAAAAGCAATATTTCTATAGCAAAATTTGGGAATTGGGAAGCTAATGGGGACAAGGGGTTAAAATTTCTAGTCGAAAATATCATATTTGGAATCGCCGACCCTGATTTGTTTATTTACTAAGCAACTTTTATGGGGCTACGGTGATGATTAAGGGTAGTTTTGTCGCCGGTACGCCTGCCTCTGCGTTTTCTTTAACTTGCCCGTGAGACTATTTGCAGGCATCCGGGATGGGGAAAATACTAGTGTTGTGGGGGTATCTCAGAGAATGGTCGGGGTCCGGGGCTCGGTCTGAGACCTTATCCAATCAGAAAATCTGATTAGCACGATAAAGGTCCGGCACATCCTGCTCGCTACGACTTTCATGCTCTACCTCTACATGTTTTCTTTCCATTGTATAGATTATAGAGACAGCACACAGTTCGTTGATTAAAGATAAAACAATTGTATTTACACAAAAAGAAACTGGGGGAAATGGGCGCATTACCAAGGTCTAAATGTCCACTTGATGAAGACTAAACTATGGAGCCGTGGCCAATGTCTAGTTCACTATACAATAATACAGAGTCCAAATGTTCCAGGCAACAAGGACTAAACAAGGGGAGAAAGGTGAAGCGTAGCCGAGATGGTGCGGCTAGGCCCTCGTTGTCGTTCACGTTGTCGACTGTTTCTTCCACACAGTTGCTTGTCACAATGTAGTCAGTTGTCAGTTGAATAACCACGCGCGTTTTCAGTTGTTGTCATTAGTGTTGTCATTTTTTGTCATTAATGTTGTCCTTTGTTGTCCTTAGCGTTGTCCCTGTTGTCAGTAGCGTTGTCCTTTTGTTGTCATTCGTTGTCATTAGCATTGTCCTTGCGTTGTCATCAGCGCTGTTTTTGTTGTCATTAGCGTTGTCATTAGCATTGTCCCTGTTGTCAGTAGCGTTGTCCTTTTGTTGCCCTTTGTAGTCATTAGCGTTGTCCTTGTTCTCATCATCGTTGTCATGTGTTGTCAGTAGCTTTGCCATCAACCACCGACCGGCTCCAAAACGCTCCAAACGTATCCGATGTCGTAGTCGTCGTCCCACGCGATCTTCCACACACAACAGGAACCTCCACGACAGCGGTTGTCGGACTAAAGACGGCGTTTTAGCAGACAAAGGCACCGAGACGGCCGGCCGGGAAATATGGCCGCGCACCGATGCGTCGAATAAAGAAATCTGTAACACTACACCATAAAGATTTACAGACAATCTTCACAATCAACTATCAACGAAAAACTTTCAAGTATTTGGTATAAAAATCGGCAGCGACCTCCAAACACGTCAGCACACTTTGCTGCTAAAACGTCAACTTTTCGTCTGCCTAATAAGGCTGCGTCTAGGGAGGGAGGGCGACCGGCTCCCAGCTGAAACTGCACCCCTTATGGAAAATTTCGTCCCCGAAATTTGGAGACTATCCGTAACGTCCGAAATTAACACAGGGACTTCTTCCCTTCTTTCTCTAAGCAGTTACTCATCTCGTTCTCCTGTTCTTCACGAATAATTACAACTAAAATATCTCAGTTAAACAACAGTCACAGTCGTTATATACTGAGCAATTACTCGCTTAGTAAATTTACTAAATGTAACTAAACCATCCAGATGACTTAGGAGGTCGTGACAGCAAAAACAAATGTTCTTAACGAAAAACATAAATGTCTCCTCGTTCTTCACATCAGCTTGGACGTTCTAACGCCGAGGCGTTCTGTAGCCGATCACACGAGGGCGAGGACAGCTCCCACCCTCGGAAAAACCACGGCGCGAGGCGACGAGAGAGAATGATAACGATGTCGACGCCGGTCGCGTGTCCAATCCGGATAAGCATCTCGTTGCTTCTCACGACTGGCTGCTCTGTTGTCAGTTTCCCGGTCCGGAATCCCGCGTCGTTTCTCTCGACCAGCTGATCCGTTATCTGCTATCTGGTGCGGCAACTCTCGTCGTTTCTCTCGACGGGCTTCTCCGTCGCCGCATGACATAACATAATCAGACAATTTATTTGGACGCCGACGAGTACGGTGTGGGCGGTCGATACAACCAGCGGCGTCATCTAGTGGCTCCGAGTTAACGTCGCGGGGCGCTGATATCGAATCAGGGCCGCAGTCAGTTTCGCCGTCGCAGTCACCACGTCCGGTCCCGTGATCGCCGCCGCCAGTAGTTGAGTTCCTCTCGCACTGCGCATCGAACGTCTTCGTCGTATGAAGAGGATCTGCTGCCTTATTGTCGGGCCCAGGGACCATGCCGTCATCCACTGTAACAGGTCTCCAATCGTCTGGAGTCGCTCCCGTACAAAGTTTCAGTTTGTCGAAGTGGACTACGAATGCTCGACTCCTCTTTGTCTTCTGTAGCACCGCACTGGACGGCGGCAGGACTTTGGTGATAAGATACGGTCCGATGTAAGTCTTCTGTAACTTAGATGATTGCCGAGCATAGCGTCGTGGATAATAATACCATACCCACATTCCGGGTTGAAAGTTGCGGTCCTTTACTCGCATGTATGCTGCCTTTTACGTCCGATGCACAGACTTGGAGATGTTCTCATACATATGTGTACACGTCTCTCACGATTTTCCCGACGATGGATTTCAAGGACCTGTGGTAAAGTTCCACCATCCCGTTGGTCGACCGACGGTCGATAAGCAGTAGTTCTGATCTTGTCGATCTCCATCCATTTGCATAGTTCTCGAAACAGATCACTCTCAAACTCAGGACCTCTGTCGCTCAGGAGTTGTAATGGATTACCGAATCTGGAAAATACATTCAACATGAGCGCCCGAGCCACGGTAGGTGCCGTGTGGTTTCTCAACGGTATTGCCTCGGCCCGTTTAGTGAAATGGTCCATAACCGTAAGCAAGAAAACATGTCCCTTCGCGGAACAAGGGTGAAGTCCAGTAATGTCGATGGAAACTCTCAAAATGCTCTGCGACGAGCATCGGCTTCAATTGTGCCAGACACGGAGGTGGTCCACGGTGGTACTGTAGACACGGCTGGCAGGTACGTAGAAAACGACGGACGTCTTCTGACCAGCCAGGCCAATATCCTCTCCTTTGAACTTGAGCTTCTGTATGCTTCCTGCCGACATGTCCTCTGGTCATGTTCTCATCTGCCAGTCTGATGAACTCCATACGATATCGATACGGAACGACCAGCTGTAGAGAAGTGGCGACCATCGGTTGAATAGAACTTCCTGTAGAGTATGCCTTCACGTAGACAGAGACAATTCCACTGGTGCCAAAGAGCTTTCATCGTGCTGCTTTGAACGGCGACTTGCTCCCACGGTGATTTCTCTGTACCATCCGACAACCAGGCAACAACGACCTTGATGTCTGAATCCGCAAGCTATGCAGCCGGCAACTCTTGCTTGGACCATATTAGTTCGTCCGGAGTGTGGGTCGGTTCACTTGTAGTTGTGTCGACTGCCGGGACGGGTATGGAGACTTCCAACGGTGCCGGACCCTCTACTACCGCGCATGGCGGCGCATGGTCAGTAGCAGACGCTCAAAGGTCCCCATCCGATATCGAGACCGTCGCTGTAGTACCCTCGGCTTGTTCGACAACAGATACAGACACCGCAGTACAGCATCCAGATCGACATGGTCTTCGAGAAAGCGCGTCCGCGTTTGCATGTTGCTTGCCCGGACGATTGACAATGTCATATTCAAATTCCTCCAGAAAACCGATCCATCGAGCTTGTTGTCCGATAGGCTCAGGAACTTTTAGTAGCCACTGCAGCGCAGCGTAATCCGTTCTCACCGTAATTCTTCTTCCCAGAAAGTAGTGCTTGAAGTACTTCACGAAGTAGACCACCGACAATAGCTCCTTGCGCGTAACGCAGTAATTGATTTCGCACTTTGACAGTTTCCGGCTAGCATAGGCCACGACTCTTTCGACACCTTGCTGCCTTTGGGACAAGACATCTCCGATCGACGTTAGTGCCGCGTCGGTATCGAGGACAAAAACGCTCTCCTCGTCTGGCATGGCCAGGACAGGAGCGGAGGTAAGGACCGACTTTAACTGTTCGAAGGCTTCCTGACTTTCAGGAGTCCAGCAGAAAGTTCGTCTCTTCTCGGTCATATCATGCAGAGGTGGAGATTCTGGCGAAGCCCTCCACAAAACGACGGTAGTAGCAACAGAGTCCAACGAATGAACGCACAGGTTCGTTGGTACAGGCCATTCAGCGACTGTACGCACCTTCTCAGGGACTGTGCTGATCCCATTCTCCGACACGATGTGGCCCAGGAATGCCACATGCTTCTGGAGCAGCCGACACTTGCTGGGTTTCAGCTTCAGACCTGCATCTCGGAGTCTCGACAGAACGGCACTCAGCCGACAAAAGCGTTCGTCAATGGTGTTACTGAAGACGATCACGTCATCAAGGCAAACCATACACACTTCGAAGGCCAGCCCAGACATCACCATGTCCATCAGGCGTTGGAACGTGGCCCCGCGTTGCAGAGCCCAAACGGCATAGTCTTGAACTTGAACTGTCCTTTGCGGCAGATAAACGCCGTCTTGCCCGACTCTTCTTTCATCGCTCCCTGGTGGTAGGAACTTCTGAGGTCGAACATCGAGAACTAACGAGCGCCGGACATCTTGTTTAAGCACATGTCAGTCCTCGGCAAAGGATACGCGTCCTTTCTAGTAGCGGAGTTGAGTTGGCGGTAATCACGGACTTTTTGGCCGGTTAAATCACGCCTTGCTGAAGCATGTTTGAAACATGTTGCTGAATAGCGCCCAGGTGCGCGGATGGATGTCTCCGTAGTGGAAAACGCACCGGTTTGCTGTCGCCTGTGTCGATCGCATGTGTCATAATGTTCGTCCATCCAAGATCGTTCTTGTCTTTAGAGAAAGCGGTGGAAAATTCGGCCAACAATGACGCCAGCCTGCGTCGATCCTCATTACTCACAGATTCGTCCACCTCATCCACTATGTCCAGCAGAGTTGCACCTGGTCCCTGACTGGTTACTGTAGATTGGTTCTGTACACCAAATACTTGTGCCGAATCCAGATCCGAGACGACAGTTCCAGTCTTCACAATCACTGGACTCTTCGTGATGTTAATGACCCGGACAGGTAAGTTTTCGTCGCGATCGGGGATGACGGTCCTAGACATGCATACTCCAGGAGTGACCTCACGCGCTTCCGTCACTCAATGCATCAACTCGGTGTTCTTGGGCCCAGAGAGGTCGCTATACTGCACAAGAGTTGACAGATCCATCTCGGACACGGCAGGAACCAGCGTGTCGTCCTGCAAGATGACTCGCTTAGACCATGACTGTTGGCCCCTGCTGCAGAGTTTGTGGTAAATACACTTAGAATCACTTCACCCAGGTCGAAGTTCCAAATCGTTCTCTCTCTTGTTTCAAGAATACGATACCGAGTATCACGTGAACATGCGGAGACACCAGACCAGTAATCATCATAGGATGCGATCCAGCTCGTGCCTCGACTGTCGCTGTCCCTGTAACTTCGATAGCTGTCCCGTTCGCTGCTCGGATACGTTGATCGGTGGCTTACACTCTCGACCCGGCGGTCAACGACGTCGGCAAAAAGAGTGACGTCTGAACCAGTGTCCAGCAGGCACTTTGACAATTCACCGTTGATAAATGTAAAAAAACTGCGGTTTAGACACGAGTTAACGGCGAATGACACATCTAAAACTGCAAAAATTACAAAAAGGTGATTACCCACCAGCACATCGCCTAAATGTCAATGTGCTGCTGAGTAATATCATCTTTTTGTAATTTTTGCAGTTTTAGATGTGTCATTCGCCGTTAATTCGTGTCTAAACCGCAGCTTTTACATTTATATTTGCAGTTTTATTACATTTCTGTAGCTGTTACGTGGTACAGGGTACGTGGTAGTAATGTGGAGTATGTGACACCCACAATTTTTGAGATGCTCCTGTAGCCCAGCCAGCCCCTACCAAGTTCGGTACTAAAGTTGTTATTGTAACGTACTCCCCAAACCGAAGTTGTGTACCAAATTTGAAGTTGCTAGCATTAACGGTTGCCCAAAGAATTAGGGAGTCCTAAATTTTTTTCAATTCTTCGTAGCGCAGACCCCCGCCAGTTTTTGTCCTAAAAGTTGTTTCTTTGTACGCTACTGCCAAAGCCCAAGTTGTATAGCAAATTTGAACTTGCTGTCTTCAATGGCTGCAAATGTAAATACGGTAGTCCCAAATTTTTTCCGATGCTCCCCTAGCTTGGACCCCTGCCAATTTTGGTCCTAAAAGTTGTTTCTTGGCAAGCTACTCCCCAAGCCCAAGTTGTATACCAAGTTTGAAGTTGTTATCTTCAACGGTTGCAAAAATAAATAGGGGCTCTCAAATTTTTACACGCTCCCCTAACCCTCATTAATTTTGGCCCTGAAAGTTGTTTTTGATCAGCTACTCCCCGTACCCAAGTTGTGTAAATTTTTTAGCACAATGTGCATCTATGATGACGGGAACAGTGTTTCGAGCAAAAAAACTACTATTTGCAATGCAAAATTGTGGATTTGGGGGATAATGGGGACAGGGGTCAAAATATGTCGTCAAAAGTGCCATATTTGGAATCGCGGACCCTGATTTGCCTATTCATTGTGGAACTTTTATGGGGCTACAATGATGATTAAGGGTAGTTTACTCTTGAGTTCCCCAATTGTTAAGCATTTTTGGTCGAATAAAGCTGTCCCGTTTTGGGCCAACGTTTGACGGTTTTGGGGATAAATAGGGGTTTAAAATTAAATTTTACTTTTATAACCCCAAAAGGCACATCCTGGTGTGATTTCACGTCTTTTGAGCTATCGCGCGTAAAAATCCATCCACGGGTCTGAACTGTAGGCTGATCAAAGAAAAAAGTATAAATAAATAAAAATAATTTGTGTTATATTTCACCGATTTGCCCAGAAGCCCCCAGTGAATGGATTTCTGCCAAATTTGGTATAGGAGGTCCCCTCGCGGATTTAATCAATTGGTTTGATTTTTTTGTCGATCGGTTCAGGGGTGTTGATTTTGTGGGGGTTGAAATTTGCCTATTCCCATAGGAATTGAAGGTCGCCGTTAACACTGTCTGAACTACCGTTCAGACTGATGACCAGACGGACGTACGTCTGACCACGCGCTGCATCATGATCGTTTTCTCCATCGCTTCCGCTGATGCCGTCATTCCTATCGTACTGAGTTTTCTTCTTCAGACAATCACTGGCGAAATGTCTGTGGCCTACGCAGTAACAGCTCTTAGGTGGGGACGACCAGGTGATGCCGCCTGTGCAGTAGGTTGAACGTCGGCCGGCGGAAAAACTGCAACAGGCACGGTAGTCGATAGCGTACTTGCTTCTCAGCGTTGTTTCTCCAGTAAGCGAAGGCGTCCAAGTTCTTTGCTGAGTTCATCATTCTGACGCGAGAGCTTTGCCATAGCGTCCTTCAGATCCTTGGCGGTTGTGTCGTCGACGCTCTTCTGAGCTTCAGGTACCGATGTTGCTGTTGGTCTGGCAGTCGACTGATAGGTAGCGGTTGTTCCACTTTCCGTTCCAGTTGTGCCACTTTGCGGGTCAGACCATCATCTTGTTTGTAGCTATTTCCTTTGCCCTTATACTGGTCGCAGTTGTCTTCAACGACTGCCTTTCTATAAGCCTCCAGTCGCACAGCGTGTTTGAAGGTTGATTTCAGATCGCGAGGTTCACGTTCTCTGATCTTTAGCTCGAAGTTTCGATCACCGATGCTGGCAATGAAGTTGTCTTTCGCAATATGTTCGCAGAGAGATGGCATTCCCTCTCCCGTATAGGCTAGAGTCTTTCTTTCTTTCTTATTTCGGGTGGCACACGCTCCCTTCGCACACCAGCGCTGAGGCCTGCCTCACAGGCTGGCCCAGTGCGCAGCGAAGGGACTACTGTAGTGTTGCGCGACACCATCAGGCTAACCTGATGGTGTGTGTAGTGTGTAGTTGTTGCGCGACCTCTCCTTATACAGAGGTGTGTATGGCTAAGAGAGGGATCGGGAGTAGATAGACCTTGTTCCATGATATTTACCCTATTCGGCCTATAACCACTGTTTCTCTGGCGACTAATGCCTTACTGCATGATGGACGGCCATAGCTCATGCGCACATCGCACCGTGGGCCCCAGGGTCCAATTTAGCGGTGCGTGTGAACAGAGCCATTGATGACCGGCCAGCGCATACAGCAGGAGGCCATCTGTTATCAGTGGTTCAAGCAGCGACTAATACTGAGCGTCTCTAAACCCAGTATTAGCCAACGGTCACAGATAAAAGAGGACACCGTCGAACCCTGTGTCTGTTCGATAATTTAATCTCAAAGCATACGTCGCTATAACCTGACACAATGATCGAGCCAGCCTGGGCCTCGAACCCAGACTCGCCGATCACCGTATATAGCCAGGCAGCGCGTACTGCGACGCTACCAACAGCGCCACCGAGGCAGACTAGGCTAGAGTCATCAGACGCCGAGTATCTTGGTAGAGTTCGGCCAATGTTTCCCCTCTACGCCGACGACGTGCACGAAGTTCTGCCTGGAACTTTTCCTGTTGATCGTCCGATCCAAATCTCCGGCGCAGTTTCTCTTTCAGCTGGCTGTACGTGAGTTCGTCTGGACGTCCAGTGTCTCACAGCAGTTGTCGTTCCACGAATTGTAGGTGCAACATGTCGAATTGCGCCAAGAAGGTTTCGACGGACCCTGTGCCGTTGAATTTATCCGGTTTCATCCACTTCCTCCACGACTGTTGGGTGGTCGTTGATCCATCGCGGTCAGGCGGCGGTGAAGGTGAGCGTCGATGTCCATCGTCACGACGTTTCGGTTGCTTGTCGTCTCCATCATCTCCACTGCCGTCACTCGGATTCGCGGGGCGCCAGCGATCAGGCGGGCTGGTCGGCTTATGAACTGCAGGCGAAGTTGTAGTGTCGGAAATCTTTGATGAAGTTGAACGACGATCGCGTGACGTTGCACTCCTTGACCTCGAACGACTCAGTGACTCTCATGCGTCGAAAAACTCGTCACCATCTGCAGAGGGTGATCTCCATCTCACACGAGCGCGTGCAGGCGGCGGGTACATAGCCATCCTGCTCATTATTTACATAGTGTCACGTTTCTGGCTATAGTCTGCACAAAGAATTGGCCGCATAATTGGCGAAACAGGTACAATATTTAATAAATATGTTAGTTCTGGTCAAAAAAAGTTATCAGCTGAAACGCTGTCTGATTTGAAACGACTTTACTTGATTAGTCGTTTCCATAATAAGGGACGATAGCAACATGGAAATCAGCGTGCCCAAGCCTGGAATTTTTTCGGCTTTCTGTTCTACGACACCGGCGATCAAGCTCAGCACAGCGCCGAAGTTGTAAGTATTTTAGTTCTGCACTGTGTTCTTTTCAATTAAATTTTATATCTTCTAGATCTAAA
>Ga0209149_1001630_pt1 | contig 11661 bp, 7 predicted proteins | sample WorMetTyACAVOLI2_FD_187423 | JGI IMG/M metagenome (GOLD analysis project Ga0209149, IMG submission 187423) | Marine gutless worms symbiont microbial communities from Max Planck institute for Marine Microbiology, Germany - Olavius algarvensis... ...
GATCTGAAACATCACCATCTTACGCTTCCCGAAGCAGCAGATTTGGCTCAGAACCGCCCTCTGTGGAGGATGATGTCGACGTATGGCGCTACGCAACCGTGAGTTGCTTGCCAGAAACGACGACGACACCTGCATTCGACGCGCCCGTTAGAGGGAGTCGTCGTCGGAATATTGTCATAACGTTTGACACGGAAAACTAGCATTGTGCGGCTATCAGACGCCGTATATTTACTTGTTTTAATACAATACACGAATGTGACGGACAGACAGACAGACAGACAGACAGACACCGCTACACGAATGTGACGGACAGACAGACAGACAGACAGACACCGCTACACGAATGTGACGGACAGACGGACAGACAGACAGACACCGCTACACGAATGTGACGGACAGACGGACAGACAGACAGACAGACACCGCTACACGAATGTGACGGACGGACAGACAGACAGACAGACACCGCTACACGAATGTGACGGACAGACGGACAGACACCGCACGACCGCATATGCCGCGCTTATGCATAACATCGTGACAGTGTGCGTGGGGTGCGTGGGGATGCGGGTAGTGCGTGCCAGGCCGTGGCGAGAATATTCCTGGCTATATAGGGGCGGGAACAGTTGAAGATGCATCATGGAGATGACCACATGACCACAAATCTAAACCGGAAGTTAATTCGCGTGACGTCATCAAACGCACGTCGGGAACAAAAGTGCGTCCCATTTCAGGAGTTATAAGATATTTGAACCAAATTTGGTACGTAGCTCAAGCATCAGTTTGCCACACTCCCAGGCGATACGGAGATTGCTAGGCCGATGAGACGTCGTCAAATGAACGTGTCGTTCTCAGACAGTAGGCCTATAACTAAGAGATTTTGAACCAAATTTGGTATAGATTTAAAGCACCGCACTGTCGTTGTTTCGCAACATGCCGAATACACTTGCCGTTACAGTCCAAGATGGCGGCTGCTACCATATAGAATTTCCGGATTTTATGATGATATTTGCACCAAGTTTGGTCTGAAAATGCATCACGGCCATACGTGAAACTGACCTCTCAACTTACCGGTCTTCCGTAGAGGCCTATCGAATCCAGAACTCACCTGTTCACGATACTGTCCAAGTTTGTAACTTTCTCATACCTCTCCCAACATCAAACTTTATAAAACAGCAAATTACACAGAAAAAGACTGCACACAGTCTGTCTAAAGTATATAATTATATTATCAGCACATGGAATGAGATGTAGTTCTGCCTGCCGAATTTCACCTTTATCGATGCAGGGGTTTTGGCGTATACGGCCCCAGAGACAAAACTGAAGTACTGAACCCCAATTGGGACATATGTTGGGGGTGCAGAGAAAATCTTTGAGTACAGATTCACAACTAAAAATCGGACAAAATGACAGAACTCGTATCGCGGATAAACACTTCTAGTTACGTTGCTAGCGGTCACACTGTGGAAGCGCTGGAGGCGTAGGCTGTGCCAGCGATTCGCCTAATAGGCCGACATAGGCCTACGGTGTGTTTTTAAATTTGTTTTCTTACTTATGTCAACTTTGTCACGACGATTGTCTGGTCATCGTCTGGAGCGAGCGATGTCTCGTGCGCACGCAGGACTCTCAGGGCGTAGATCTACAGGGTTTGTGCAGAACTACTAATGGCGTGGCGAGGCGTGGACGTGTTCGACAACAGACAGGTGGCTGGTGGACGTGACGCTGAGGATCGTCGTGGTCGTGACACAGGTAATGTCCGGCAATTTCGGCAGAGGCTCAGCCTTGGTCGCACGTCGACTCTCAGCAGATACGACCTCCGCGTATATTTGGCCTGGTTGGTCTTGATATTATTAGCCAGTCCCCAATAAAATGCGATTTGGAAATAAATTTTTAAAATATCTGGGGAAGGGCGAGAAGGTTTCTCCTCCTATACTCCACCCTCTCGGCACCTACTTAAAGGCTTGCCACACTGTCCATCTACTCTACATAGTCAAGCAGCAATGCACGCTCTACTAACGACAGATTAAATTTCGAAGTGAACGACCTTCGATTTGTTTCAATTTGCGTATTTCTATCAGATATTTTTCACTCAGTAGTACTGGAAACTACTTACGGAACAAGACAGACAATCATAGAGTTAATAGCAACGCAGCATTCGTTACGCTTGTGTGATCACTCAAGCGTGGCGAAGCCTAACTCGCCGTGTCGACCTCATGCTGTTATTAATGCACGTATTTGTCTGTTAAAATCAAAAATAGAGTGTGACAGATTGTCAACAAACAGTTAGCAGCAAGCAACTCGATGAGTACCTGAAAAGCTGTTATCATCACTGGAAATGTCAACAGTAGGCCTAAGAGATGACAGACACGGACAGTAGGCGAACGACACACAACCGCCGCCATGTCGTCGCTATGCATGACGCTTGCATGTACCTACACGGCAGGCCGGTAACGCTGCCTGGAGCTGAGCTGAGAGGCTGCCAGCTGGACGTACGGCGCTATAGACGAGCTGAGAGCTCCCGACAGACACACACACGCGCGCAGAACACCAGAGGCCGTCGCCGCTGTCTGACAGCGTATCCACAGCTACGACCGGGGCTATATTGAATAGGCGGAGCTGAACTGAACTGATCGGTATGACAGTGGTAATCAGCTGATATGCATATACAACTGCGACAAACCGCACGTACGGCTGATCGCTGATCTGGCTAATTTGGTAACACCCTGGAAACACCCCCGTATATTACCCCCTACAGAAAATCCGTCATAGGTCGGTTAGGGACAGGACACAGCCTCATGGGTCGGATAGGGTCAGGAGTACGGGTTAGTGCCAGTTTTCAAATTTTCGCTTTAAGAATGTTACTACATTTTGCGTGGAGGGGGTTAGCTGCGGGGATTTGCTCTATAGGGTTAATTTTCGGGGGGAATGCGAATGTCTCCATGTCTCCATGGAATCAGCTAATGTACATTTTATCCAATACACATTTACAGACATTATTATGTGCAGTGTCTAGTAATGAAGACATACTTTCCTTTATAACAACAAGTAGCTTAGCTATTGCTGAGACAGCGCGCGTTACGATAAGATCAGTGATTGCGGTAGTTCGGTTAGGCCTAACCCAAACCGTACTGGTAATTTTATTCCATACAAGTTAATTTGCTTTCGTCCAAACATATCTACAGTGACTCGGCTAAACGTATCATGTGACCCTGACCACGCCCCCTTAAAGGGCAATTTATCTTTCGTTGGCTAACATTTGCCACGATCCACCTAGCCTATGTACCAAATTTGAAGTGTCTGTCTTCACCGCGTCACCCGTTATAGAAAGGGCCCCAAATTAAAAACAAATAGATTACGTACCCTGATCAGTGGCGGCGCTATAATAAAAAGTAAAAGCCTTTAGAGTTAGACCATTTGGGGAGGGATCGTGGGTGGCATTTGGGGGCTAAGCCTCATAGCCCATACCTATATCTTATAGGTATGGGCTATGAGGCTTAGCCCCCAATATGGGGGCTAAGCCTCATAGCCCATACCTATAAGCTATAGGTATGGGCTAGGAGGCTTAGCCCCCAAATCATGCCAAATGCCGCCCACGATCTCTCCCCAAATGGTCTAAAGGCTTTTACTTTCTACCGCGCGGAGCGTATGCATAGCGCGGACTATGCCGTGACAAGATGTCTGTCTGTCCGTCTGTCTGTTCGTCTCTCCATCACACGCCGGTATTGTGTGTTAACGGTTACACATATCCTCAAAGTTTTTCCACCATCGGGTAGCCCCACCATTCTAGTATTTCCACACCAAACGGGATGGCAATTTTCCGACAAGGACCCCCTAACGGGGGCGTCGAATACAAGGGGGTATGAATAAATCACGATTTTCGACCACTATCGGTGTTTATCTCGGAACTGATGCAATATAGAGAGCCACAGTTACAATGGAGTGAGAATAGGAAACCGCACCCAAGCTTTTGAATGGTACCATTGTGAATGACCTTGAGTGACCTCTAACTCATATTTCAAGGTCACGATATTATTCAACGTCAAATAACTTAAAAACTGTACAAGATAGAGCTACATTTATAATGGCGGACCAATAGAAAGTCGTATGTGATCTATCGAACGGCGTCATTTTCAATGACCTTGAAGAACCCCTAACCTAGTTTTCAAGGTCACGCTATTCTTTGACGCTGAGTATCTCATAAACGGTTAAAGATACGGCCATAGTTACTATGGAAGGCGAATAGGAAACCGCACCCAATCTTTCGAATGGTACCAGTTTGAATGACCTTGAATGACCTTTGACCCAGATTTCAAGGTCACGATATTATTCAACGTCAAATAACTCGAAAATGATACAACGCAGAGCTATGCTTACAATGGCGGACCAATAGAAATTCGTATATGATCTATCATTTTCAATGACCTTGAACGACCCCTATCCCCGGTTTCAAGGTTACGCCAATTTTTGACGCTGAATATCTCAGAAACTGTACGATATACAGACATAGTTTCAATGGAATACTGATAGGGACTTACACACGCCCTACTCAACAGTGTCGTTTCGAATGACCTTAAGTGATCTTGAGTGACTTAGCAAAATTTTTCAATGACAAGAAGCTTCGCGCGGTCTCTCTGCGACAGCTGAGCTTCTTGTGACATTACAGGCTATGTGGCTTATCAGTATTCGGCGAACACTACCAGTTATAGACCCGGCTCTGAAGGGCAGACGGGAAAGAAAGGCTATACTGTCATCTGCAAATAACCCCGTTTTTACCGCGCGACGCGTATGCATAGCGCGGACTATGCCGTCGCAAGATGTTTGTCCGTCCGTCTGTCTGTCACACGCCGGTATTGAGTCTAAACGGTTATACATATCCTCAAAGTTTTTTCACCATCGGGTAGCCCACCATTCTAGTTTTCCCACACCAAACGGGATGGCAATATTCCGACGGAGACCTCCCTAACGCAGGCGTCAAATGCAAGGGGGTATGAAAAAATCACGACTTAATTTCGACCAATATCTCTATTTATTTTGCAAATGATGCAAGATAGAGCCATAGTTACTAAGGAACGCGAATAGGAAACCGCACTCAAGCTTTCGAATGGTACCGGTTTGAATGATCTTGAGTGACCCCTAACCCAGGTTTCAATGTAATAATATCATTTAACGTCAAATAACTCAAAAGCGGTACCAGATAGAGCTATACTTACAATGGCGGACCAATAGAAAGTCGTATATGGTCTATCGCACGGCACCATTTTCAATGACCTTGAACAACCCCTAACCCAGTTTTCAAGGTCACGTTATACTTTGACGCTGAATATCTCATAAACGGTTAAAGATACGGCCATAGTAATATAGTTACTATGGAAGGCGAATAGGAAACTACACCCGAGCTTTGGAATTGTACCAGTTTGAATGACCTTCAGTGACCTCTAACCCAAATTTCAAGGTCACGATATTATTCAACGTCAAACAACTCAAAAACTGTACAAGATAGAGCTACATTTACAATGGCGGACCAATAGAAAGTCGTATGTGATCTATCGAACGGCTTCATTTTCAATGACCTTGAAGAGTCCCTAACCCAGTTTTCAAGGTCACGCTATTCTTTGACGCTGAATATTTCATAAACGGTTAAAGATACGGCCATAGTTACTATGGAAGGCGAATAAGAAACAGCACCCAAGCTTTCGAATGGTACGAGTTTGAATGATTTTCAGTATCATTTTCAAGGTCATAATTATTTAACGTCAAATAACTTGAAAATGGTACAACATACTTACAATGGCTGACCAATACAAAGTCGTATATGATCTATTGAACGGCGCCATTTTCAATGACCTTGAACGACCGGACGCTACCCCCAGTTTCAAGGTCACGCCATTTTTTGACGCTGAATATCTCAGAAACGGTACGACATACAGACATAATGTCATTGAAATACTAATAGGGACTTGCACACGCCCTACACGACAGTGTCATGTTGAATGATCTTTAGTGATCTTGAATGATTTAGCAAAATATTCAGTGACACGAAGCGTCGCGCGGTCTCTCTGCGACAGCTGAGTTTCTTGTTATTCATAGGCCTGAATTAAAATTTTCGTCGTTTAATTTTTAACTGGTTTTATATCATTAATGTCTTTAGTTTTGAATATTTATCACGAATCAATCTCGACTCTCCAGCGTGGCTGTCAGCGGTCGGTGAATTTTGTGATTACGTACTTCATACAGTAACCGGCAACAGCCTGCGTTTATTATTAAAAGACAATGTCATGATAATCGCACATCAATAACGCGAAAATTAAAAATAAATGTTGAGTTGAGTACTTTTAAAAAGTTAAAACACAGACACAAAACACAGTAAGGACAAACAAGCTGACGTCACTGTAATATCAGTGTAGAGCAATGTGCGACAGCTTTTGAGCGTAACAGCTTATATAATACACTGAGTCCCAAAACAGTAGTACACCAAACTCATGGCGATAACTTTGTCAATTCTTAAGGGATTTTCACAATTCTTTCACTGCTGGAAAGAAAAGCAAATTTCCAACAAAACCCATAATTCCCACCACACCTTCAGTATGTTGCCGAACTACCTTGCAAAAGCTAGAAGTTCGAATTTGTGGTAATTTCCAAAAATAAGTCTAAAAGTTGTGTCACTTGTGTCACATTTGACAAAAACTGTAACGTCTCTTGTCACATGGCTGAATATTGTCAAAATAGTTGCTCGAAGTGTCCGCCTAAAGTTTGTACGCACACATGAGCGAAGATTCCCACGCCACTCGTCAATTGCATTGTCAATGATTGTCAATTGGTCATTGCCATGCCAAACATGCAGAAAACGCTGCTTCTGTTCACAACACTTATTGAGATAAAATCGTCTGCTATTTACAAAGAATATTTAACAGGAACCGGAAATTGAAACAACAAGTAAGTAAGTAAGTAAGCTAACTGCATTAATATTGGGTGTTCAAAAATCAATACATGTTACATTTTCGTTTGCATTTCTCCCAGATATACCAAAACTCGAACTTCTAACTTTCGCAAGGTAGTGCAGCAACATACTGAAGGTGTGATGAAAAGTATTAGGCCTATATGTATTTTTTTTAGAAATTCACTTCTCTTTCCAGCACTGATAGAATTTTGAAAATCCGTTAAGAACTGACGAAGTTATCGCCATGAGTTTGGTGTACTACTTTTTTGCGACACAGTGTATAACACGCTGCAGACATAAAATGCGCTTACGTCACCAAGCACGATACTAATGGCAATGCACGCAAGCTATACAGACCGTTGACATACTAGTTTGTTTCGTTTTTGACATATGTGTATAAAAAAATCAAAAAGGAGTTGGAACCAATGAACTATAAATAGAAAACGGTTGGAACTTGGACCTATAAATAAGCAACAAGAAACTCGGTTCAGTGTGAGATGGGCGACCGGCGAACGTTACGGAGAAATTTATTCCAATTACCGCCCGAACCATATGCCATGGTAACCATATGAAACGTTACCACCCCGAACCCTAACCTTAACCCTTTGTCAAAAACATGGGGTTGTAAAGTTTGCCGGTAGGCCTAATATGCCGATGTGCCTAAGGGGATATTCCAATTGCGATTCGAGTAGGCCTACGATTCGAGTGCGATTCGAGCACGATTCGACTAGACGAGAACCTCAGCTGCCACAGAGGCCGCGCGACCGCGACGTTGTGTCGTTTTTGCAAAATCACTCAACGTTGCAGACGACAGTGTACATACGGAATTGCGATGACATAAGGCGAACGTAACGTAGAAACATACGCTTACAGCTCAGCTTCTGTGGCCTCCCGTTTTTTGCATGGTAGATATGTGTCCACTCCCCTTTGGGGGAGGTGCCCCCAAGTTATCCAATTAAATCCTAAATTTGCCCACCCCCGTATGGTGGGTATTGTGGTTTGCTAACACACTTGTTTTATTTTTTTGCAAACCGCATCCATGTGGTTATGTGTAATTACTACAAGCGTAACTGTGTTATCTATCATTCCACACTACGCGGTTTTCCGTAATTAATGGTACAAATGTTAATATGCTGCCAGTTTCTTGAAATATTTTTCAAAATAATAACCGAGTTAATTAGTGATCAAAAAAGTACATTTTCTAAACACTTGTTGTGAAAATATGATGCTTATGATAATGTTGGATATAATTACCGTTAATTTTCGTTTCAGTTTACCTAAATTAAACAATTAATAGATAGAATTATCTTTATAAATGTTCACCAATCACAAGCCAAGAGGTGGTGTGTGTGTGTGGGGGGGGGGTAAATGTCATGCAAATTTAACTTCCGTTGTCATCTCTATGCATGCAGTACAGATAACAATGGATCCAAAAGGTAAGAAACGCGACGTTTTCGTAAGGAACGGAATAAAATGAAAATATAAGCTCACGAAGTTTTACGTCAGTCTTTGGAATAAATTTGTTAGGCCTACTTATTAGTTTTCACGTTGATGTCGCACTTTTGCACACTGCATTGCGTTTTTTTGTTGTTTTGTGTTTCTTTCAGCAAGCTCCGCCACTCAGATCGCTTCTCCGTCTCTCTGTCTGTCTTTAACGCGTCTCAGCTTGTGAGTATATCGTATGATTAACCGCCTCTGAAGTTACGACCTATGGACAGGCTAATGTTCCAAGCGGTCGTTCAACTCAAAACTGTTGTGCAACAAAACAGAATTGAATTTTTATTGTCATTATTAATAAATTAGAATTATTATTATTATTTACTATTATTAACAGACTTTTGCAGAATCGGTTTGCACCACCAAGGACCTGGCTCGGTTCTGGAGAAAGCGAAAAACATTTGCAACCGTTTTTCTTCATGGGATCCAGGGATTGATGTGTAGAAGTGTGAGATTTGAGAGGCATGTGCCCCTTGTGCTCCCTTTTATTCACCTCTGCTCACCATGATGATATTAACAGCACATGAGCCCGTGTAGTTCTGCTGTATAGGCCGACGTACTTTGTTTCCAGCAACAAGAAAAATTGTATATAGGCCAACGCATACGCTTATTTGCTTTATATACACGAAAAAGTGATGAAAAGTTGTTTTTACGTAAAACACCAAAAGGAAGTAAAAAAAATAAGAATAAAATTTTAACACAGCACAATCTCCAATATCCATATACATGTATACCATCTTCAACTTCCAATGTCTTGAGACAGTCGCATATCGTATCGCTAATAGGTCTATCTATACACGCGTTATAGCACAGCGCATTCTAACGTATGGAATAATTATGATAAAGTGTATTCATCACAATGAGAGTAGATGACAATATGAATGACAGTATGACCATAATGACACTACGAAGGATGTGCAGGTGTGTTGTATTGTGCACTGAGTCAGAGTCTGGACCCAGGAACCAGAGAACGAGTAGCACATCTGACAAATGACTGGCTAATATCGTCCACAGTGGAACATCCTGTACATTAGCAACAACAGTGACACTGACAATCGTCGTAACACGGCCGTTCAGATATTTTATTTGCCAAAATACATTAAACAAAAGTAATATAAAGCAATAGAACATAAGCAATGGCAGGCGAGCCTATACCAGATAGAAATATTAACCAGTGCTGGTCGATCGACTATGATGACAGACATACAACACATAGTCCACAATGATCAGAGACAGGAAAGACACACAAAGACAGAGAGATAAACAGACGCAGAAGAAACACAGCAAATGAAACGTATATACAAGAATCTGCTACCGTACGCAAAATAGTATGTTGCATAATTAAATTCACTGCAGTTAGATTAGAAGAGAATTATGCATACTGATAAACTGAATACCTTTGTATTTAATTAAACTTTGTCCCATGTACGCTTCTGAAAATTTCGTAGTGGAGGCGAAATCTTTGGCATATATTGAAAATCGGTCGACATGTGCCAAAGATAGTGGCATGTTTTATTCACAGCAATCCATCCGGGACACACTGCAACTATTACAGTGGGGAACTAAATAACAGGAGACAGCTTACATTATAATTCAGCAGAGATAATGTATTTTTTTACCAGCCAGCGTCATCGTACTTCTGAATTCATCTCGCAAGATGCCTAGGACCTGGCGTACACCAGCTTCTCCCTGCGTATACAAGAAGAGCATATACAATAGCAATAAAGCCGTGCTAATACTTATCATGCGGCCGTCCCATGCACCGAGGCAGCAATTTACGCACTGTACTCCGTCTGGAAAAGCTGCAATAAGTTCAAATTTGGTACAAGGCGTCTGCCATGACCGACCGTGGTCACAGTACTCGGGAACAAAATCCGCCAGAACTTACGACATGATTTTGAAACTTGCCCATACAAACTGCCATATTGTAGACTTATAAAGTTGGACGGTCAAAGGTCGAAGTCACAAGGTCTGTGCCGTTTGGAATCGTAGCTGAGAAACAGAAAACCCAACAGAGTTCAAATTCAGTGGACAGATTAAGAAAAGTAGCACTACTAATTCGCCGTGTTGTTTCATGCTCAAACGTCGGTCAAGGTCACCAGGCCTCAACTAATGAACAAACGGTCATAGCCCACTACCTTCAGATCTGACAGTAACGTTATCTCCAGGATGCACCATGTATACCGAGCACTTGCACGTCAAAAAGGTAAACAGCAGCCCAAACGATGGATGTGCGGCTCGATAAAGCACTATTAATTTCAGAATAGTGCGTCAGAATGCATCGCAACATGCGCTCTAAGACAATTTCAAAATTTTATGAAAAAGAAAAAAAAATCATCGATCCATACGCCACATTCTTCTATGGTTTGCTCACGATACGTACCATACGTGTATACTGTTTTTCGAAATATATACAACTATCTTAACGTATTCTGGTTTACCATAGGCTATGCGTAGCCTCAAACTTTGGGTAGAATATGCATACATCGTAGGCAAGTCCGTAGCAGACTGGACGACCAATGAAGACGGCCTTAGCTCCAAGAGCAAGAGCTTTAAATACATCCGTTCCAGTTCTTATTCCTCCGTCCAAGTAGACTTCACATCGCCCAGCGACTGCTTGCACCACGTCGGACAGCATGTCCAGCTGAACATTGGCATCATCATCATTACCATCATCATCATCGTCATCGTCATCATCACTGTCATCATGATCGTCGTTGACACTGTTCTAATCTAATCTAATCTAATCTAATCTAATCTAATCTAATCTAATCTAATCTAATCTGAACATGCAATACAGTTTACCATGACTAGATGACCAGCTGTTTACAGATACATCACTAACTCGCCACGGCGACGCGACATGGCAGCTATTATTTTTTCGATCGATGTAACTTCGTGTTGTGACGATGTTCGTGTCACGCTCAGCAAGGCGACTTGGCCACCATAGTGGGCGTGTCCGTCCGTCCGTCTGTCTGTCTGTCTGACACATGGTGGCAGTGACAGCAGGATCATGTGGACGAAAACGTCACCGTTGCGTAGCCCACGGACTCTAGTTGCCTGATACCAAGTTTTGCATGCGGTCACAGACGACAGCATCCTTTATGGGGGCTTCACGTGATACTGGGGTGGATAAAACAGGCGAAAAACGCAGATTTTCGACCAGTAAATTGTTATAACCAGTGGCGGCGCGGGGGTTATTAGCGCCCGGGGGCAGGACAATACTT
>Ga0209149_1001631_pt1 | contig 11661 bp, 6 predicted proteins | sample WorMetTyACAVOLI2_FD_187423 | JGI IMG/M metagenome (GOLD analysis project Ga0209149, IMG submission 187423) | Marine gutless worms symbiont microbial communities from Max Planck institute for Marine Microbiology, Germany - Olavius algarvensis... ...
TTACCGGCAAATTACATTACCACCGGAAATGTGATTTTCAACTGTCTAAAAGAAAATTAGGGTACAGAACTCTACTTCCGCTTACGGCCCCTATCGTAACGCGAGCTGTCTTAGCAACAGCTGAGCTTCTGTTCGTAGATCCGTCGCATTTTCTACCAACACCAAAACAGTAGTATTAACAGCAGGTCATTACTTACGTTCCGCTTGTTAGCAAGAAGTGAAAACGCGATCGATTTACATTTATGTCTTTCTTCGGACGCCGAATGACCACGCGAAACTTCAGCCATTTTGTCGTGTAGATGAACAGTGTTAGGCCTAATGATGAAGCATGAAATTCACTCAAAACAAATAATGGCAGGTGTTCGTTGCCAAGACAACGACGCCAACCCGAAGGTGGTACTCGAAAATCTATAATGTGTACCGGATAATGTTGGTGGCCCCACTGGCAGCTGAAATTACGACTTCCGACTTCATGAAGACGGCTATTTCGTAAATACCACTTTCCGAGCCCAAAGAAACGCGGCAATAGTCCCGTAAATATCCAACTCCAACCCAAAATTTTACTTTGAAATAAAATGGAAAACCAAAAAAAGCTGACGTGTAGGGCCCAGCTTAATTAGTCCACCACACAGGAGGACAAACAGAAAAATTAACGTAAAAAACGAACTAAAAATAAATCGACAAGCACGATAAATCCGGTACAGTCCCGTGATCGTGAAGGCAGTCCAGGGGTAGAAGAATCACTAAGGTGGGGAGGATTTGTTGAAAAGGTAGGTTTTGAGCCTGGAGTGAAAGAGTGATGGATGATGAGAGTAGTGATGATGACAGCGATGAGCTGACAAGTGAATGAGGAGGCGAGTCGAGACATGACTGGCGAGGCTGACGGGATGAATCAGGAAGTGGATTCCAGAGACGTGGTGCATATCTGAATGAGCGATCAGTGATTTTCAATGAGGAGATGGTTGGTGGGCCAGGCGGGAAAGGGTGACAACTGACAACAGATGAGGAGCGGGTACTGCGAGGGGGTTGAACTGAGATCAGATCGTTAAGATAGCTAGGTTGACTGGGAGTGGTTGTAAGAACTTTATAGGTAAGAGAAAGACGTTTATATTCAATGAGTTCGTTGACCTTAAGCCAGTGGAGACATCTGAGAATGGGAGCGACATATGCGAGGATTTAGGAGCCTTAACAACAGCACGAGGAAGAGTTTTGAATCTGTTTGAGCAGGTTAAATTAATAGTTTGGAAGGTTGTGATAGTTACAGTAATCGAGTTTAGAATTGACAATGGCGTCGGCTGTTTTGTAGTAGAAATATGGGTGGCTACAGGGAATTTATCGAGAGTGATAGCAAGATTTAGAAAGTACAGTGATTTGGTCTGAGAAGGTAAGATTTCATCAAAAAAAGCCATGGTTGCGAGCAAAGTGGGTTGAAGCACAGCATAGATAACTAGAGGTGGGATGGGTAGGGAATTTCACCGGGTACCCGGTCGTTACTACCCGGCCGGAGTTGCCGGATCCGGGTATGTAAGTTGCTCATGTCGGCGTCCGGCGACGCCACTGCACTAAGGCGCGATCGAAAGCGACGCCGCTCGATTACCAACGGCTGTGTAGGCCTACTTGCAACACTTGTCGTGCTCACTGAAGCTGAGCTGTCACTCATTGGTTCCTCGTCGTTATGTAACAGCAACGCAGACGACACTTCCTGTCGCCATTGCACTTACGAGATCGAGTTGCTCAGGTCACTTGGATCCGGCCACATTTTGACATAGTACCCGGCCGGGTGCGGGTAGTGCAATACCCGGCCTGAACCGGGTAGTTGCCGGGTACCCGTCCCACCACTATACATAACACGTTATGTATGATGTGGTTGTAGTGAGAAGAATCATGTACTTGAGAAAGTTGTTTAAGTTCGATAAAGCCAAGGTTTTAGATGAGTCGAGACTGAGATTTGCAGTCGTCCAGGAATTTTGCAAGTGACTGATACTGGAGTGTAATTCTGATGGATGGAACGTCTAATTTTTTATAATTAAATTTTCAGGACATTTTAACCCCAAATACTGAACACGCCAACGACCACGGTGATAGAATTACACAAACAGTATTTTGAAGTGTTCTTGAACGATTTGGATTTGTGCTAGAATGGTCAACAATGTCACAAAGATGCTGTAAATTCGCACAACTGCCGACAGCTAAAGCACACACAGATCATAACAATAATAATAACTAAAACAGCTCTTATGCTTGACGTTAATAAATTAAAAACTCAATCAGATAGATATTCCTTTCTTATTACGCATGCATGATTGAAGCGCACGAGAGTTTAATGACATTCAGATTAAAAATTTTCCTATTTACTGAGAAAATGCAATCATTTTATGAAGCAGTTGAAAAGTCGTTCTCTGACATAGCAAAACAGCACCATTCTGTTAATTTTCAAAATATGAAAAAAGGCAATATACGTTTTGTAGGGAATTTAATTGGGGACGTATACTGGAACTTTTGACGACGACGTCATTATTGTAATATCACTTGTACTTACAACCCTGTCAGTCTTGTCACGCATTGTGCCCAGCAAATTATTAACAGCAATGCGAGTTAACAGAAAAGAGAACTAGTTCAATAACCAAACGTGTTTAAATGACAAACATTAACATTTCAATTTTCAACGTATTGTCCAAATTCATTTAAACATAGGCCCCTATATCTCATCACGTGCCGGTCAGATAGCACGAGAGAATCGACCACTGCAATCGTTGCACGGTTGAAACATAGCGACCAGGTTCTTCCTCATCAACGACACTTTCTCGATCATGAGCAAACTTTTTACAGCAAGCATATATTGCTGGTCTCGTAAAACACTTGTCACCATATACTGGACGCATTTGAGACTGAATTGCATTTACACTAAGTCCTTATCCCCACCGAAAATGAATAACAGAATGCTGCTCCTTCATAGGCGGCGCCAACGGGTATGCTGAAGCATACCCACATGTGAAGTACGGTATGCTAAGCATACCCTACTTTTAGACCCTTCACCTTATCATTACAGCCCAGGAGTGACCTAAGGCATCCAGGTGGTGGAAAATTTTGGTAGCGATTGGCGTTTACTGTGGAAACTGCACAAAATTTGGTCAGGAAAATCAGTAAAATTGTTGCCACCAGATGTCAGATTTTAAGGCTGAAATGCACCAAATTCGATTTCGACTGGGGCTCTGGCCCAGATCCCGCTGAGGGAGCTTACAGCGCTCCCCAGACCCCCTAGCTGGGTTTAAAGGGCCCTACTTCTAAGGGAGGGGAGGAGGGAAAGGGCAGGGAGGGGAGGGCCTCGCACTCAGCATACACATTTTACTTCATGGCGCCGCCTATGTGCTCCTTGCAGCATCATTCTGTTAATTTTCAAAGTATGAAAAGAAGGAATATAGGAGGGATGCTTTCAGCTGCAGCGCTGCGTTATCTAATGACTATAAATGACGTCACAGTAATGTCGTTGTAATAAACCTCACAGCTGGTACTTAGAATTACATCCCCTATAAACGTGTATTTTGGAATTTTCACATTTTGAAAATTAACAGAATGACATCGTTTTGTAACTTATTTATGGAATAACCCATTAACCCTCCTACTAACCTCAACTTCTTGTATAGAATGTTCAGTATAGAGAAGTAGTTTTGTCAGTGCTTCAGAGACTATGAAACTATACTACACTTTCCACAAACTTAGTGATTACCTTGGGCTTAGTGCAGTCCTATACACAACATACACTGCAGATCATAAATATCACTTTTAGTTTTATGAGAAAATGTAGACCAACTTTAGTAATTCTTCAACATATTCAGCAGCAAACTTTGAAGTAAGCTGAAATACACTTACCACTTCACATCAAATCTTCTGCCAAATGACCTAGCAAAACTTTTTCTACTCACATTGGCCATGTATGTACATGAAGAGGTGAACCGTTTTCAGAAGATAAGCTAGCAGGCATTTCTGCTTGATAAATTTTTAATTTTTTTCTTCATTCGATATTTATTTCTGCATGCTGCTGGCATCAATATCCTGTGACACCAGCTGCTAAATGCGCTGAACACATTATCCATACATTCATTAAATGGTGGCATCACAACTTGAAGCATGTGTGCATGCCGAGGGCAGAAAATTTCAACACACTCTGAAAATTAAGCTTCATAATCATATTAACAAAGACTCAACATCCCCGGCAGACATGCTCTGAACTCTGTAAATTAATGATTTTGCACCAATTTCAAACTGAATGTTTGCTGTAATTCTGTACAGTTGAACATTAAAATTTCACTATGCAACATATTTGAGACAAGGTGGTGGTAGGTTTAATTACAGTTTCCCCCACAGTTCATTCCTAAAAGCAAGATTAAAAGGATGATTAAAATTGGTCTACCTATGCCAAAGTTACTGTAAAATCAAAGTAGCCCATTTTTATGACCCACAGTGTAGAAGCATCAGTAATATACCAAAATGAATAATTTTTAATTTTCTCCGACAAACTTGCTGTTACAAAGCTAAATGGTTACTTAATATATGCACATGTAGTATTAGCTTTATCCATTTCACCCCATACTAAATATTTTAAAAGTTACAACAGTTTTATTATAACAATGTATCATGATTAACAATGGAGAATTTAACCACTTGGTCAAAAAACTAGATAATGAGCAAAAGGTACCAGTAATATCTGTTCCCCACTTATGTATAAAAAAGATCAACCGTTATCTGCATAAAATATACAAGCAACTACAGTTTAAAAAACAAGTTAAGGTATCAGACACGTAAATTATTTAGGACAGTGGATAAGCTGCCAACAAAGAAAACAAAACAGATGCTCAAATTTATACATTTACTGGTAGAATGCAACCTTTACCGGACTTATTCCTTGTGAATGCATGAAAATGTCTATTCAGATATCGGACTCAAGAGTCCGCAGTCCGCTTCATAACGACCTGATTAACGAAAAATACCAAAGTGTTCTTCACACAGAATATAATGTCACAGTCATACCCTTCAGCCTAGTGGCCAGCTACTGCAACAGCATTATCATCGTCCGTGCCATTTGGTACACAGTCTGAAGTGGCAAGTTCAGCACCACTGACTTTTGAAGCGGTCCGGAATCGATCAACCACAGTCTTATGAAGTCCACTCTCGTCCGTCAGCTGTTCGGACAACGCTGCATCATCGTTCACATTGTCTATCGGTGATGTCCGCACGTCGTTTGAGTAACCACATCTAGCTGGTGTCTCACTATTGTCAACATCCATGTTATGAGTCCTGCTGCCATCGTCCAATGCATTCCGCTGGTTGCCACACACAGACAAAGCTTCGGTGTCTTCAAGCGACATTTTCTTGACAACATTCTCGTCGGGAATTCTGCTGTTGTCCTTTCCCGTAGTCCGCAGCAGTTCAGAGCTCATCTTCCCAGCCTGTTTCATCAGTACGTCACTGTTATCACTCCTGTCACCAGTCATCACGTTCACAGATGCTGTTGCCGACTGTTCACTAAATGCTGCAGCTGGTACACTGTTCACATTACCGGCAGCGGTCTTCGCTCGCAGCTGGTCTAGTTCGAGCTGCTGTCGTTGTATGCGTTCCTTTGCATCCTTCAATTCCTGCTGAAGCAGGTAGACAGTACCCTGCATAGCCTCCAGATCCTCGTCTACATCTCCAAGAAACTCCTCAGTTTCTGCATACACGAAGAATGGCAGTGTAACACAAAGTGCAAGAAAACATGTCATCAAAAATCTTTTGTGCGAATTTCAAGTTCGATTCCAACCTGTTCTAGGTGTAACACCCAAGACAAGAACTGAAACACACGGTCTTATTAAAATTAAAACAAACAGTGTTACATTTTTAGAACACATCAAGGTGACATGACATTACTGCGTACAACTTCGTGACTGAACGGAGATCCCAAACAAGAAGACCAAGAAGTATATGTTTTTTAATGCATTTTCAGAACATAGGTGAATCATTTAAATTTTCAATGGCATGTGCATTAATGTCATGTAATACTACTCCAGCAAAAATTGTCATATTCCTAGTTATGCAGTTGAGATATTGCACATGACAAAAGTCAATTATTTACTCATTCATGAGCTGAAACATACACAGCCAAATTCCTGTAATGTTTCTATTCATTGGTAATATTAACTTGGATCACAGGATCAGTCCTCATTTAATTAAGAAATTTAAATCTTACAAAAAAACTGACCGTTGACTTCTTAAATTGATTTTTCATGATCAAAGCAGAAAGCTACATAGCACGAGCATCAACCTCTAACAATCTGCCCCAGCATCAAGTTTGTATGTTTTTATAACCTTACCTTACCTTAGACATCAGACCTTAGTCTGTCCATGTGCTTTAGTAGCACAATGGACAATGTGGCAACACCATTAGTCACGATCTGTTGCCAGTTCTGCTGCTTCCTCCCATGTCAAGACCATTAAATCCAAGTCCTTGGTAAGTGTTTTCTTGTGGTCGTCCTCATTTCTTCTAGAAACTGCATGGCATCCATTTGAGTGCCTCATGTGTGAGGAAGCCTGGGCCCAATCTTCATAAATGCCAAAACCAGTGAAAACATCTCCTGATGACTAGCGTCTTTTGTCCGGTATGCCGTCTAACTTCTTCATTATCACCCTGTCCATCCAGCTAATTCCCATAATTTTCCTTTGTCATCTACCTTCTTGTTGCTGGCCACTGGCATGTACAGTACCATGTCTCTGCACCATACACCAGAGATGCAAGAACAAGAGATTCATACAGTCAGTGTTTTACACATTCTGGTAAAATGCACGGAGAAAATTAGCCACCCACCTCAGCTGCACTGAAAAACAATTTCATATAATTATATAAAAGTTCATGATCAATATTAATTAATGCAACAAAATGCTCAGAATTTTTCTGACCACATTAATACACATCAACTTCACACATATGCACAACAGATTCATATCAATTTCGTTGTACAGCAGAATGTCATAAATTATCTAATACACATCACAATGAACGATACAAATTCAAAACCACAAACTAACCTTTTTCACTATTCTTCATTTCATCAATCAGTCGTTTCTGGAGTGCAATATCACCTTCAAGCTTTGCTATTCTCCCAGATGACATGGACCGGCCAAGATCTTCGTTCTCTTGCAGAAGCATCCGACATTTGGCCATCAGTCGCTTTCCAGTTTGACTGCAATGTATCAATGACACTGTTATAAGAGTACTTTTCTCACAATAAAACATTAGGAAGAGCACTGAGCAGCATTACAAGGTGGGCAAACCATGCATTAGGCTGACATTATATCTATAAAATACAAGTAGCTCTGCTGTCGCAAAGAGGCCACGCAATGCTTCGTGTCTGTCAGTAGTTAGCTCCAACAGTACAAAATGTCAAGCATAGTCTTTTACTGTAAATTACAGAGGCTACAGATTTATCACTGTGTTCAATTAAATGCTGTTTTGTTGTCTTTGGCATAATGTTGAGACTTCTTGCCATAAACATTTCGTCGTAATCTCCCTCCATGAACAAGCTCCACCGCTTACTACCAGTGGTAAGTGTCACAACTTACCACAACACAGTCCAGAGGCAGTGTGTTGATAACACCTAGCCGGTCGCAGTGCTGACAGCTCGCAATGAAGCCAGATACGTTTAGACAAAATCCACGAACGTGATGGACGGACAGACAGACAGATGGATGGACACCTCATGATGACATAGGCCACGCTTATGCATAGCATCGCGTAGCAAAAACTGTAAATTACACCGATTAAGTAATCAATTAAGTTATAATCGAGAGTGCTGACCCACAGTGACGCAACTACAACAGTAATAAGTGTTTTGAGAAAGTATTCTTATAATAGCATCACGGACACATATGTCTACGCTTACAGAAAACACTCCATGCCTGTTATCCCTTGTCTAAGTTACCAGCACAGAAAACTATTCATTGTATTGTGGTGCTTAAATTTGTTTTTACACCACAGCCATGCTGAAGACACAGAAACTGAGCTGAAAACTACTGCAGTGTTAAAATGTCTGAGATATAACTCTCAATGCGTATTTGTGAAAAATAATTGACTGACTGACAATAATTATAGGCATCTGATTAATGGAGTACAATAAAGTAGTCGACAACAGGCTACTTTAGAGATGCATAATCACGTCCAACCAAGATGTTACTATCTTTACTTGCCAACTACGATGAGAACAAACATATATCATGTTAATATAACAGATATCAACTTTAAACAACACTGCTGAATAGTTATTTTATAGCCTGGACAAGTAGACCAATACATCACAGAAATTGCCGTTTCTTCATATGTACCATGTATGATCATGTATGTAAATTTGTTGAATGCATGCACTACCAATACAGAATGCATTAACTACATGTAATATCTGTCATTATAAATTACAATTAACAACTATTAGCTGGAACCTATTAAATTATAATATATCACTAAAATTAATGATTAATTACTTAATGGTTAATTTCAATTAAAAGATATTTTCAACACAATGGACTGCTATATTTCATTAAACATAAACTTCTGCTAGGCATTTTGCAATGGATAAACTTCAATGGTAGGTAAAATATTGGTTCTGAAGTTAAAATGCACTGTTTTTTGATTTTCCGATGTTGTGACTTTTGCAGAAAGCCATTTTCTGGAGAATTAACATCAGAGCTTTTCACACATGTGCGACAATGAAAGTAATAAAATGTTGCTATAACTGACTGTGTAGATGTGACAAAAATAAGTGTACAGTGTAATGTTAAATGTAGATAAAAAATGGTCAAAAACGAGGATGACTTGTAGCATGCAGACTGCAGATCAGTTCACAGAACTCAATACCTAACTCATTAACACTAGCAGCAAGCAACACCTGTCAGGTGTGAACTTCCAAGCAGCAAGATCTTTCTGCGACTGTTCCAGCTGGCTACGGCACGTGTCCATTTCACGTTTCATCTGCATGAACAGTAGGTTAACAGCTGGGTCCAGCAGCATTGACTGCAGTTGTGCTGAACTTGGGTTTAATGCCTGCTTTAACTCAGATATCTGACCCTGACAATGCACAACCAACAGTTAGCTGAATGTACTTATTTCGTGTTTATGATCACAATCATTCCATTTCACCACAGCCGATTACATGAAAAATTTTACATTAGCTGCAATAAGAAGATCAGCAAAAATAACAGATGCCACAACTGAAAATGGCAGCGATTATTTCATTAAATGACGTAAAATGGGTTTATTCAATGCATGTTTATACACACATTCTAACATAGTCGCACTGTCACCAAGAAACACCGCACCTCATGGCGAAGCATGAAGCAGTAAGCATTAATCTTCAGTCATACAAACAGCTGTTTGTCCATCATGTACACAGGGTTGACACTCATCTTTTTGACGCTCAGCAATGCCAGATCCCTACTCAGTGACAGGCTGCAGACGCTGGTAATGCGTTAAAACTAAAGATCGCAGGATCACAATTTTTTCATATCCCACCTGCATTCAACACCCCTGGCGGAATACTGCCATAATGTTTGGTATGAAAAAACTACAATGGTGTCGCTATCCGATGGTGAAAAAATTCTGAAGCTATGTTTACTCATTTCAACAGAATACATGAACGTGACCGGCGGAGAGACAGACGGACGGACAGATGCCACGCAACGGCTTATGTATAGCATCGTGCAGCAAAAATGTGACCGACTGTTGCTAGAAGTTCTAAAGTCCATGTTGCACCTGTTAACATCTGTCGGATCATCAGCTAATTAATGAATGAATATTGAACTATTATTTCAAACAGCACATGTGCTTGTGTTAAATATTTTTACAAACAGCTGAACAAGAGTTCCACAACAGTTATGTAACTGAACAGACAGCTAATCTACTCACCAGTAGTTCCTGGACTTCCTGTTCTTTGGCAGCAAGTCTCATTACAAGCAGACTTTCCTGGCGTGTGCTTTCTGCCACCTGAAGCTTCAATTTCTCAACAGTCTCGCGCAACTCGTCCAGACCTACAGAAAAACATCACGTCATATGCTGCAGCCACTGAAAGAAAGATAAAAAACTGCACAGCTCAGAAAACTGTTGAGATCGGAACCACTCAGCTATGTGATTATAACGGTAGATCAAGACAGTTTGTTTGCTCGTGTGTAATCTAAAGATAATGATTGTGTCAAGCAATGTATGATAGTGGAATGGAAGAAGATAAAACCAGACAACTCCACGAAGAGTAGGTGATCGTGTCAAGGAGACTACGAACAGTTATGATCCACACCGAAATGAATTATACAGACTTCACATAAACATCAACGGCCCTACTGGCTAACACAGGCTCACATACACAATGACAGTTAAAATGGTGTTTTCGTGTGTCCACACAGTAAAGTCAATAATGAATATCGACACATAAACATATGCACTTTATTTGAAACCATATTTTTGGTGATTGCTAAAATTCAGTAATTCTGTCTGACACAATTTAGGCCTACTTGATAATGTCTTATATTTTAAGCCAATACTTGATTAACCTGATATTTTAAGCCAATACTTGATTAACCTGAATACAGGAAAAGACTGTGTACTACTTACAAGTACAAAGTTATGTATGAACAATTAAAAATAGTAATACTGCACAGTAATAAGAAAAACTTTGCATTGTTCATATCAATTCATAACTCACTTGATAATGTCTTTTTTTTATTTTTAGCACACTATTAACCTGTAAACAGCAAAAGATTGTGTACTACTTACAAGAACAAAGTTATCTATGAATACTTAAAAACAGTAACAGTAATAAGAAAAAAAATAATAATTGAAAACTATACTCGTATCGTTTGCCGGCTTTGCTGTTAAATCATCTATTTCCTGCTGTTGGCGAATCACTCTGCAGAAAAACACATCTACAACTTTCAAACTTTACCAAACAAAATGACATAATATTAACTGCGTAGACAAAAACTTTGCGCGTCAGCTGCACACACGGTACATCGAGCACATCTATGATAACCTGTGACCTTAAAATCTAGGTTAAGGGTCACTCAAGGTCACTGTAAATGGAACCATTGGGTAGATCATACACGACTTACTATTAGTCGAGTTATTTGACACTGAATATTATCGTGACCTTGAAATGTGGGTCAGATTTCACTCCGGGTCATTGAAAATGGCGCCATTCAATAGACCATGTATGACTTGCTAGTGGTCCGCCATTGTAACCATAGCTCTGTTTTGTACCGTTTTCGAGATTTGATGTCGAATAATATTGTGACCTTAAAATCTGGCTTAGAGGCCTTCTATAGTAACTATGGATTTATCTGTAGCCGTTTGTGAGATATTCAGTGTCAAAGAATGGCGTGACCTTGAAAACCAGGTTAGGGATCTTTCAAGGTCATTGAAAATGGGTGCGGTTGGATAGACCATTATGACTTTCTATTAGTCTGCCATTGTAACTATAGCTCTATCTTGCACCATTTTCGAGTTATTTGATGTTGAAAAAGTAGTCCCGTACGGGGACTGACGGTCGACTTCTAATATTGCGCCTACTTATCTTCAAAGTACCCGGGCGTGGCATCTGCCGTAAACAAAATCAGTAGAAGGGTAAACAAAATGCCGGTAGTAGTAAA
>Ga0209149_1001632_pt1 | contig 11661 bp, 8 predicted proteins | sample WorMetTyACAVOLI2_FD_187423 | JGI IMG/M metagenome (GOLD analysis project Ga0209149, IMG submission 187423) | Marine gutless worms symbiont microbial communities from Max Planck institute for Marine Microbiology, Germany - Olavius algarvensis... ...
GGAACACTAATAGGAAACCCTACCCCAGGAATTCAATGGTACAACTTTCGACCCCCTGGGGTGACCCCTAACCGGGGAATGGGCCCCCCGTGAGGCGCTTTTTGTCAAATTACTTTGACCTCTTGTTCATCTTTCTTTCACCTGTTTCCGTTGGCTTTTCTTTAGTATTAGATCCTAGAAGTAGACTGGAAGGCCTGGGAATCAAGGTTGGGAATGCTTGTGGGTGGTATATTGAGGGTGGTATATTGGGTTAATGTTTCTGAGAGTTCTGGTGCCAGCTCAGCCGTGTTGGCCCGGATGAAGGGCAGTTAGATTGTTGCTGTTGTTGTGGTAGTGAAAGCATTTTTTTCGGCATTAGTGGACCACGGCATGCCTGCCCCGTTGGCGCTATTGGTAGTGTCGCAGTATGCACTGCCTGGCTGCGGTGATTGGCGAGGCTGGGTTCAGGGCCCGGGCTGGCCGAATCATTGTGTCAGGTTTTAGCGGCGTATGCTTTGTGATGAACTTCTCGGGCAGGCACAGAGGGTTCGACGGTGTCCTCTTTAATCTGTGACCATTGGCTAATGCTGAACCGTTTTCACATGGAACAGGGACACTGTGGTGCCTGCAGAAGAAAATGGCAACTTACAGACACTGATCTGTGTCCTTGTGGCGAGACCCAGACGATGTCCCACATTGTCGAATCCTGTCCCCTGACAAAACTGAATGGTGGCTTATCTCGGCTACACTCTGCGGATGAAGACGCTGTTTCGTTGCTGACCAGTTATGGTTCGTGACACACATACGAGAAGAAGAAGAAGAATGCTGGGTTTAGAGATGCTACATATTAGTCGTTGCTTGAACCACTGATAACAGATGGCCTCCTGCTGTATGCACTGGCCACCATTAATGGCTTTGTTTACACGCACCACTAAATTGGACCCTTGTGCCCACAGTGCGAAGTGTGCATGAGCTAAGGCCGTCCATCATGCAGTAGGTATTAGCCTCCAGAGAAACAGTGGTTATAGGCCGAGCAGGGTAAATATATTTTCACAATGTCTCTCCACTCCCAATCCCTCCTTTAGCCCTACACATCTCTCTATAAGGAGAGGTCGCGCAACAAACTACACACTACACTCACCATCAGGTTAGCTTGATGGTGTCGCGCAACACTACACTAGTCCCTTTCCTTGGGTTGTACATTGGGCCAGCCAGGCCCAGCCTGTGAGGCAGGCCTCAGCACTGGCATGTGAAGGGAATGTGTGCCACCTAAAACGAGAAAGAAAGAAACAAAAAAGTGGACCATGGCACATTGTTACTGCCTTAGAAGTACTATTACTGAATGCACAGGTGTTGTGTCACCTGTACGTATATCCAGGTGTATTGTCTGCACTGATCAGTGCCGCTGACAAGGTGAAGCCTGAAGCTCACCTGGCTGTTTACATGCTAAAGAAGCTCGGACTAGAAGTGATGTTACTCACTGGTGACAATCAACAGACTGCTGCAGCCATTGCAAAGCAGGTTACACTGGCTTGCATGTCATATTGTAATAAATTTTATTCTTTTTATGTCGTTCAGTTTTTACCATGTGATGCATATGCATATTGCAGACTATGCTGTCGCAAGATGTCTATCTGTCTGTTGCATGTCAGTATTGTGTCGAAATGGTTTAAACATATCATTAAACTTTTCCACCATCGGGTAGCCACACCATTCTAGTTTTTCCGTACCAAATCTTATCGCAATATTCTGATGGGCATCACTCTAACAGGGGCATCGAATTTAGCTAGGGTATGAAAAATTGCAATTTTCGACCCCCACCTGCATTCGACTATGGAACATTAATAGGAACTTGTATGTGATGTACCGAATGATACAATTTTCAGTGACCTTGAATGACCCCTAACCAAGATTTCAAGGTCATGCCATTATTTTATGCTGAAAATCTTAGAAACGGTACGAGGTAGAGGCATAGTAACAATGGAAGACTAAGAGGGACTTACACATGCCCTTCTCAACTGTGTCATTTGGAATGACTTTGAGTGACTTAGCAAAATATTCAATGACATGAAGCATTGCAGAGCCTCTGTGCAACAGCTAAGCTTCTTGTTATTTCTACCTGAAGTCCATTTTGATTTAACTACTTGTGATCCCTTCAGTACAGTGTACAGGATGAGGCAAAATAAAATATCCCAACACGAAAATTGGTATATCTCAAAAATGCCTGAATGTTTTTGCACCATTTGTTACAATACTGTGCACTAATGCATGGCTTTGTGCTCTGTTTACTTGATGTATATCAAATTGATGGAAACGCACACTTCAAGAACGAATTATACAACTGACCAAAAAGTTGATTTTATTATTAAAGCAATTGAGCAACAGATATCATATTTGTTGTGACGTCATTATTTTTATGTTTACGTGCAACTTTGTATTGTAATAAATTCTTCAATATTTCAAGTCATAATCGCAGTTAGGCCTGTAAATTCGGTTATGGGTAAAATATTGTAAGAAGATAAGGCTTGGATCGAGACATTGCGGAAACTTGGTTTTGGATACGGAACAGTTGTTGCAAGATTTCCGGAAAAGGGTTGGAAGCTTTGCTCAGTGAAAGCAATCTGTAAACGGGTTGATGAGCATGGGTCAGAAATGGAACGAAAGCCAGATAGCGATCGGCCGAAAACAGCACGAACAGACGAAAATGTTGGATGCCTTAAGCTGTTGATTAGCGAAAATCAAACATCGACTTTGATGCTGTGCCACTTCACCAAATATTAAGTTAATTGAGTAAAATTAAACTGACTTGTGAAGACATATGTGATGAATGAATGTGGAAAATTTTGTGTAAAAATATTCTTGCATTATATAGATATCGCGATTTTCACGTTGGGATATTTTATTTTGCCTCACCCTGTATATGTTATGTTATGAGCCGTCACTGTTCTGAAGTGACATTTGTTGCGCCAGTGGAATACAGTTATAACTGGCTTTGGTAACTATAATGCAATGCTGTTCAACAAAAGTTCTCATTGGAGCAATAGATAACATGTATTGCAACATTGTATGACATCATCTACACACAGCAATGTGCAATAATCTCCATAACATGACATGTAATAGATAGTTGGCAAAGTTACAACATTTGTGTGTATATATATTCAGTCATAGTCAGAAACATGTCAGTTTTGAAAGTGATAATGATGTCACTGATAGTGATAGCCGAGTTGACATAGTACTTGGTGATGACTGCTGTAGTTGCTGACGATGAGTATTGAACATAAATGTTGATAATTTCTGACTGATTATTTGAGAGATGTTTAGTAATAACGACGACTTAAACAAGCGATGACGACAACACTTCGAACCGTGTATGTCTGCGGCAGGTCGGCATATCGACAGTGTTTGCGGAAACGCTGCCATCGGAGAAAGTTAGCAAGGTGAAGGAGTTACAGAAGAGTGGTCACATGGTGGCTATGGTCGGTGACGGTGTCAACGATTCTCCCGCGCTGGCTCAGGCCAACATCGGCGTTGCTATTGGCACTGGCACTGACGTCGCTGTTGAGGCTGCTGATATTGTCCTTATCAGGGTTTGTCATTGCCATCTCTGTGTATGTGTGTGTTTATCAGGGTCTGTCCTTTCCCTTGTAATGCTGTCGCTGTGGTATGGTATAGTAGAGTTTAACGTCCCACTCGACGCATTATAGGTCATTTCAGAGACGGTTTTACGGGTCACATGACCCAACCAACAGTGTCACAGCACTGAAGGACGATGGTTAGTCAACCAGGTCAAGGGCCAATCTCACCAGGCTCAGCTCACTAAAAGGTAAAGAGAAGGATGTAAGCAAAAATTTTAGTATCTATATAGCACCATTAAGACCGAAGACACAGAGGCACTTGGAAGACAGAGAACTAAACCAAGCAAGATCAAAGCCCGATACAGTCAACCGACCTGTAAGAACTGCTCGTATCTTGGTGCACCATTATAATAGTACACAATACTGTAACACAGAGAGTTTTTATTTATATTCCCCTTCTTCCAGACCAACATCGCTGTCGCTGTGTGTTTAGCCTGCTGTGTACTGCATTCATTGTGGTCTCTCACTGACATGTATTGCTGTCTACTGCTGTGTATTCTACTCATCACATCGTCTTACTGTCCATGTACTGCTGTTTCTTTTTGTGTTGCTACTCGGTTACATTTTTTTCTGTTTTTCTTGGCAGAGCATGTTTCTGTACACAAATCTTTTCAACAGTAGACTTTTGTGTCTCTCAGACCTTCATAAACTTGGGAAGTTTTCGAAATTTCTTTAAAAAATAGTCTTCTGCCATTCCTCACATTTTTCTTTTTATATTAGTTTTACGGTTATGAGAAAGATTTAGTTTGTTAATGACCAGAGAAGATTAATTCAGAATTGTTACAGTGATAACAGTGACCATTGGTTTCTAAGTAAGTAAGTAAGTAAGTAAATGATTTATAAAGTGCCGACGTCTATAAAGAATCAGGGCGCGTTGGGAGTGGGTGGTCATTAGGGGTTAGCATAGGCTGACTGAAAATAATGTGTTTTTAGATGCCGGTGAAATGTATGGATTGATGGAGAATTACGGATACTAGCAGGCAATAAGTTCCATATTTTTGGTGCTGAGATTCGAAATGCACGCGAGCCAAATTCAAGGTTGTGTCGTGGAACAGAGAGTTGAGAAGAAGAGGAAGATCGCAGAGTCCGTGTGGGTTCATAATGTTTCTCTGGTATTGTTTCAATTTCAAATTTGGACTTAGTCTATGGAACAGCAGTAGTGGAGCAATCTAAGCCGACAAGCCTCCCTCGAGTTTATATTAGTTTTACTAATGTATGGTTTGTTATGAGTAAGATTTAGGTCGTTAATGAACAGAGAAGGTTAACCGAGAATCACTAGACTGATAGTGGTGATCATGAATAGTTTGTCTAGTGAGTGTGGTACCAGGTCATCTTGGTTGTCTGACTGTAAAACCTGTTTATGTCTTTGCTAACAGAGTGATTTGCTCGATGTTGTTGGAGCCATCATGCTGTCTAAGCTGACTGTCCGACGAATTCACACAAATTTCTTCTTTGCTGCGATCTACAATGTGCTCGGCATTCCACTCGCTGCAGGTTTCACTGTGTTGTCATTGACTACCTCAGCTTCTTTTTGAATCAGACACTGTGTGTGTGTGGACCTCCCACTAGGAAGCCACATTATGCATTGCACTTTATCCTGCAGACACATTCATATTTGTAGCATTTAGTAGCATGAATCGTATAGTACTGGACATTTTGTCTATTTAGTTGGTTGTAGATTCTAAATTAACAATTTTGTAGTTTTTATCTGTTTGTTGCATTTATTACCTTCAGTGAATTGACACTGTTGGTTGGATGTTGAATGGCATATGACTTTAAGTCCTGTACGACTAGAAATTCATTCACAGTATTTATATTGAACTAATTCAGGTGAACTGGAAAGATTGCTGTTAAATTGCTGTGTATGTGTATTTAGTATTGTTAAGCGCCTCACTTTACGTTAGTAAAAGAGGCGCTTATTGAGATAGGCTGTGTCATGACATCGTTGGTCGTTGGTTGTTGGTCGTTGGTTGGTTGGTGACCCCTAACCGGGGAATGGGCCCCCCGTGAGGCGCTTTTTGTCAAATTACTTTGACCTCTTGTTATAAACCTATCGGAAATAAGCTGTTTTATTTTTGCTGCGACCCTGTGTGCAGGATTGTTCACTCCACTGGGGCTGGAGTTGCAGCCGTGGATGGCGTCGGCAGCCATGGCGATGTCATCTGTGTCAGTGGTTTGTCTCTCTCTGCTGCTGAAACGGTTTGTGTTTACTATTCTATATTATTTTGGTTATATGTAAATGCTTTTTTGTCACTGTTTCTTTTTGTTATTCACCGGTTGTTTATTGAAAGGAACATAAGTACTATATCAGTTCATTGTAGATTATTGTCTAACAGCAGCTGATTGCCGACAAATAACCTGGCATAAACTGACAGATCTTTCTTGACCAGATGGTGCTATCACTGACCTGTGATGCCATCACAGGTCCGTGTGCGTGTGCCATCACAGGTCAATGGTAACCCCATCTTGTGAACTCTTACGAGGTGAAGGTAGTAGGTATGGTGTAATTGGCAGGTAAAACTGTGCGATCCATACCTGAGAGCCTTGAATGTGAGGTACTACAAAAGAATGCTTTATATCTACTTACTATTCTCGTTAGTAGTTGAACTCTGTTCAACATTCGTTCACTGGCCACTGAGGACTGTATCTTGTGGCCTCGGCCACTCGACTATTGGGACACAGCGCTAAAATTTAGTAGATTGTCTAAAATGTCCGGTGCTGTACATTGTACTGTAATTTGACGAAGTTTTTTAAACTTGGTGGCATCTTTGTTTGCAGTTGGCGCAAGCCGTGTCGTGAGCAGTACATGACAGACCAGTATTTTGCCGACTATCAGAATGAAATGTCGAGCGCGATGTGTGCAAAGAACTGTGATGGAGACAACGTGAATCAGCGGGACGTCGGACATGACAGTCCAGATGATGGCACTGCCGACTGGATCCCTCTGTCGGAGTTGTCTGGTATGGTAAAGAACCGCAAGAACAGTCGCGGTGGAAGGAAGTTCATCTCAGCACTTCGACAGATCAGAGACAAGTACTTCACGCATGCAGAGAATTTGACAGCGGGTGATAGTTCAGGACTGCTAGAAGACACTAACACCGATGATGGCCCATGCTAACGCATCTCACAGATTTATTGTATAATACTCCCTGCAACAGAGCCTTCTCAGTTGCTAACCCTTATGCCTCGAATCAGTAGCCACCAGAAGTGATGCATTGTACACAAGCCTTCAAGAGTTTTGTGTAAACAGACTCATTTATACAGCTTACCAGGATGAAAATCACTTCCTTGAAGATACTTTGGAATTGACTGTGTAATGCACTGTTGGTCACACTACACTAGTCCCTTCCCTGGGGTTGCACATTGGGCCAGCCTGTGAGGCAGGCATCAGCACTGGCATGTGAATGGAACGTGTGCCACCCAAAAGGAGAAAGAAAGAAACAAAAAAGTGGACCACGGCACATTGTTACTGCCTTAGAAGTACTATTACTGAATGCACAGGTGTTGTGTCACCTGTACGTGTATCCAGGTGTATTGTCTGCACTGATCAGTGCCGCTGACAAGGTGAAGCCTGAAGCTCACCTGGCTGTTTACATGCTAAAGAAGCTCGGACTAGAAGTGGTGCACTACAACTGACTGTAGTGTTTGTATTTGAAGTATGTATGTTGAGGGAGTTAATCCTAGAGATGGATAAGATGAAGGTGAATTCTGCACTGAAACAAGGAAGATAGAATGGTGTGTAGTTAACAGAGAAGATTAGTAATGATAACCAGTCCAGTAATGTTGATCTCTTTAAATAATGTGGTACTGGCGGAGCTGAGTTATTGATAAATGAATCTAGTACCAGCTGAGCTGTGCTGATATGAGACCCGCAGGTTCACTGTTGTTATTGTGCATGCTTGTTGGTGAGATTTTTATGTGCGTGATTCCATTTAAACTTTGTCGATGCCGTATCGCTGACATACCTGGTCGACAAGCACTCCGCTCTGCCTGTACCTTATTTCAAACTTTCCACCATCGGTGGCTGAGCTTTTCCGGTTGCCGCCTCACAGATCTGGAACTCACTACCAGACACAGTCGTTTCGGCATCAACACTGCGGTCGTTCCAGCACCAATTGAAAACTTTTTTATTTCAACGATCCTTTATTTATTAGCACTGTAATAGTGGTCTCGCAATAACATTCATTACTTTGGTCACTCTAATCCTCTTCTGATTGATTGATTGATTGATTGATTGATATCACCTGATGACTCATGTTGGTCTTTTGTGAGCTGTTGCATCATCAGTGGCAAAATATTTAGGAAATTCTATGGCGTTCTTGTTTGCCAATTCAACAAACCAATTACTGATGTGTTTGTGAGAGTCTGTATGTGTCTATTGTTGTTCATGTGTATGATATTGCTATACTATTGTGTAATATGTATGTATGCAATGCATATTGTAAGTTATTTTGTGCTGTTAATACTGTGGAAATTGTCGGACAAAACTGTTACTAAATTATTGCATCTTTCACTGATGAATTGTAGTTAGTTGGTGATATTATTTATTATATAATATTTGATTGTGTGTAAATCTGATGTTTAGCAGTCTGACGGTGCTGTTGTTTTAGCAGAATGCTACTGTGTGTCTCTTGAGATGGAGTAATTTGTTAGTACACAGCAGCTGACAGGCAGAAAGCAGTTAAACGTGATATTCAGTATTGTGTGACAAATATAAAAATATGTCGTAAACGAGATAGCAAAAACTGTTAAATATTTGGTGAGAATTTTGTTTTTAGCTCCGCTGTTGTCAAGCTGTTTTCAAATTGCTACTACTCCTACAGTTTTTTGCTGATTTTTACAAAACTTGGTACACATGATATACGTGTCAGTATGCAAAAAAACTGTTGAATGGATTTTTGAAATTCTGATTTTAAAATTTTTAGCGCATTTTTTAAAATTTTACATTTGGACTTAGTCTCTGGAATGGCAGCAGTAGAGCTATATAGGCTAAGTGGCCTCACTAGTGTATTTTTTCCATTTTTGAGTTGACATTAGTTGATTGACACTGCCAATCACAGTGGCAGCTAATTGCTAATGACACGTCGTTAAACTGAGTGACTGATGTCGTGTTGTATTTTGTCTCGTCGTACTGGCTCGATGGTGGTTGTACGTACAGTTTGCTGAGAGTGACTATTAAAGATCAACTGAGTTTGCCGCAAGCATGACCATTGACCGTACATTTGTCTGTTGTGTCCATGTCAAATCAAACAGTTAAATCGAAGAATAGTTTTTATCTGTGTTTATATGTGTTTGAATAAAACTTAATAATATAATTGTGTGTTGTTGCTGGCAGTATTGTCAGGCAACATGTGGCTAATGCTGGCGTGAAATCTTCTGAGCATTTTGTGTCATTTTCCATTTATTGTCACAGCTGTTGACTTGCATTGTTCTCTTCCTAATTGTGTAAAATGTGTAGGTAAGTTTTGTGTCGTGTTTGATGCTTTTAATGTTACAATAATGGTCTTTGTTATTATCATCAGTGGTCTAACTGTTTCAATGATGTTTGACGTTTACAGTGCTGACGTGATAGTGCCAAGTTTGCTTTATCACTTGGTTGCACTGAGTGAAGCATTTTGTACAAGAGAGCACTCAGGCAGCACAAACCTGCACCAAGGCCAGTATCTCACTGGGGATAGTTTTACACAGGGAAACATACTGTTTCCTGGTTTGACTTCGAAATGTGTTCCAAGGTCATCAATGATGGCACCAATGGACAGAACACATACGACTTCCTATTAGTGTTCTATAGTAACTTTGGCCATTTCTGCACTACAGAAGATTTTATGCCGAAACCACCTTGCTCGGCGACTGTGACCTCTAAATGACAGTGAAGGTCAACCTGAGTCACCTTAGAAATGAAATCACCTTGAGACTTGGCCAAGACGCACCTTTGGTAAAAGTTTCGTGTAAACCCATGCATAAATTTTTGTGTGAGGCTGCACACAGACAGACAGACAGACAGAATGACAGACAAACCGAACTGATTGCATAACGTCCACCTCATCTGAGGTAATAATGTGAATTTCTCATCATACGGTTAACTTGTTGCATCTGTTGTCTATTATTGTAGGCCTAACTTATCTGTTTTATGTAATGACCAACTTTGTAGCTTATCATATCTTTGTACACAGGTCACGCAGCACTCGGTCAGACCATGTGAACATCTGACGTGGTAGTTCCGTGTGCAGGCCATGGGAGCTGTATAATAGGCCCAATCCATTTCCATTTGATTGGTTATGAAGACTGCATTTTGCACCAGTCAAGTGATTGGCTGGCTTGAGACCGTTTCTGAAATGACATGTAACGTCTCGAGATCAGATCCAGTTTTGGCGTCCGGCTGAAGTTGCCGTTCATTCCATTGTTTTTTCCATATTTGCTTCTTCCGTGAAGGTTTGGCATCGTCACATGTCATCTTCATTCCGTGGGTGTACCTCATGTTTTGGTGAGTGTACCTCATATTTTAGTGAGTCTGTCTTATTGTTTCTGTCTGTGAGTGTGCCTCATGTTAGTGATAAGTCTTCATAGCAGAGAGTCGCAAAGCTAATTCAGGTCCACACAGCTGGCAGTTATGTAGATCTGAGTTAGTTTTGCGACTCTGCATCTGCTATAGCTGAAGTAGTGGACATACGTTGCCATTTGTTTCTTTATCTGCTTTATGTTCCAGTGAATTAACACTGTTCTGTATGATAAATCATTTACTATGAACTACTATTACTACTGATACTATGACGTTATTTTAACAGGCCAATTTTTCCAGAGTCACTCCAGTCAGCTACCCCAAAGGGGAGTCATTGGGGATTGCTGTTGCTGGATGTTTTAGAGGTTAAAAGCCATTCCTGATGCCCGGCATCAAAGCAGTAAATGAGTAATTAGGAGGCATTCATGTAGTTTGAATTTGTAGCATTTTAGGGTTATATGTTGGCATAATTAATGTGTTGTTGTTTTTTGATGGTAAACGATTGTGGATCAGTGAAGCAGAGTCGTTATCACTCACAAAGCGCACGTTTGGTGATTTGTAGTAGAAATGTCCATGTGTTAGAATTATTGGCCAGTGCATGTGAACACACTTTATATTACTTTTTTCCACATGACACATTATCATTACCTGCTTCGGTTATGTCGCTGATTTCGCAAAAAGCCGTTTAATAGTTTGATCGTGTGTTAAAGATGATACCGGTAAGTTAGTATACGGGTATATATGTCTGAGTGACATGTGGCTTGATTGAAGTGGTTTTACTACCATTGTGTTGTGCCGTCAATTCAATGTCATTGCACATTTGATCCATGCTACAGTTTGTATTTATAAGGGTTGAACTGAATGAAGGTACTGCCACTGTCACAGGCAGATTGTGGCCATTTGGCATTGGTGTGTGCGTTTGGTACACTGTGGCTGTGTATGGCATATGTTGCAAGTGCATTGGGTGGATGAGTTTAGTCTCCAAACCTATTGCATGCTACTGATATTGATGATATTTCTAATTTCTGCTGATCTGTACTTTAGCTTTAACGCATTCATATTACGTAACCTCCATTTGTAGTATCAGCCTTTGGCCTAGGCCGTTTTTTGCTTGTTTGCTGATTTTTTGGCCTCAGTACTTGCACCTTTATTTGAACGTGATATCTGAAGCTTGTTCTTGCAACTAAAATGACTAACCTCGCAAATAGACAACCAGCAGGTTTCCTGTTTATGTCAAGGTTGTGTGTGTTATGCTGACTGCAAGCATGCAAGGCTGTAGGAGACCAGAGTCTCACTCCCAGACCCAGGCGAGGCTGTAGCGGACCAGGGGGGCTAACCTCGGCGAGGCTGTAGGAGACCGGGAGGCTAACCTCGAGAGCTATTGCTCCGAGTTTGAAGCTCGGATGGCTTAAGTGGTTTCAGATCTGTACCATTCTGCACCTATATTTTTTTTAAAAATGGAGGATACCCTTCCTATACCATCACTCCGGCGCTATTGCTTTGCTTTACCTGACCTGCCCCACCTGATATGACCCCCCCCCCCCC
>Ga0209149_1001633_pt1 | contig 11661 bp, 4 predicted proteins | sample WorMetTyACAVOLI2_FD_187423 | JGI IMG/M metagenome (GOLD analysis project Ga0209149, IMG submission 187423) | Marine gutless worms symbiont microbial communities from Max Planck institute for Marine Microbiology, Germany - Olavius algarvensis... ...
AAGTGATCGTCCAAAAACAGCAGCAGTATGTGACGGGTCACGCAAGTTTCTGGGCAGTGAGTTCCAAAACATCGGACCGGCTACTGAAAAGGCCTGACGACCATATTTTGTAAGCCGGTGAGACGGTATCACCAGCTGATGGCCGGCAGCGGAACGAAGATGTTGTCTAGAAGCAGTTGTTGAGACTGGAATGCTAAACGCAGCTAGATACCGGGGAGCAGAACCGTACAGACATCGGCGTGTGATCACACCGAGTTTGTACTTGACACGCTCGGGTACGTCAAGCCAGTGAAGCTCAGTATGCATCAGCTGCCTCAGACCGCGGTCGAACTTCCGTGTACGACTGACCACACGATCTGCCGAGTTCAACATTCGTTGCAACTTGTTGGTGATGATCTTTGGAGCCCTAGCGTTACAGCAGTCGACGCGGGACAAACTGCATGTGATCATGGTGAAATAATCGCCATGATGCAACAATGTTCAACTGAATAACGTTCACCTGTTGATTCGAGACGTCGTCTGACAAACTCAAAAAGTTAATCAGTCAGTCAGTCAGTGTGTCTGTCTAACTACAATCAGTGTGAGCAGTCTTGAGACAGTCTGTCTAACTACTGTTAAATGTTAAATAAAGTCCTCAAAGTGTCCTCAGGGACATGTCAACAGTCTGTTGAGGTGCTGTCATAGTCAGTAACATTTTTGGATTTTCAATTTTCACAACGTAGTGTAGCAACATATTGCAGGTGAGGTGGACATGTTTATGATGTACACATAGAGAATTTTCTTATGAATCACCTGGTGAAATAATTGTGAAAATCGGTTTACATTTGCCAAAGTTATTAGCAAACATCAAGTGGCTTACTTTTTTGGAACACGGTGTATAATACAATATTGCACATAGGCCGCCGCGGAGCGCGAGTCAGTTGCTGGCCAGTACTTCTGCATAAATGGATAAACAACGTTGGCAGTCTGGTGGCTGTCAACACAACATCTGATATTCTGTGGATTGCCACAGCGCGACACGGCCACATACAGCTGACCGTGGCTAAACACTGGCTCGTCGAGAAGCACTCTCACCCACTGGAGTGTCTGACCTTGTGCCTTGTTGGATGGACATGGCAGAAGCTGCACGTACTGGAGACTGCCGGCAGCGTGAACGGCAGACCGGCGACTGTCAGCGACAACGGAATACGCGGGATGAACAGCACATTGCCCGTTGCCGGCATATTCACCGGCCGCTGTCTGTCTAGTGATGTGTGTGGTGTGCCAAGTCTATAACGTGTGCGTCGTACGACAGTATGGCAAGTGACAACACCCAGCTGCTGCAGCGTCCGTATCCACAAACCGCGTGATAATATAGAATAGATGCAGTCTGTAGCCTACATAAGTAAAATTTAAAAAAAAACTGAAAGTCGCAAGTCAAAGTGATAATCATCCATCAAATTTCAGATAGAGGTTAGCACAGCTGCGTGCCTTTAAAATCTGCGACACAGGAGTCATTCAAGGTCATTGGAGACAGCACCGCTCGATAGATCGCATATGAGTTCCTATTCGTTTTTCATATCTTAATCGTTTGTGAAATAAAGCGAGAACTAGGTCAAAATCGTGATTTTTCATACTCCTTGTACATAACCACCTCCATCCCGGGGAACGGTTGCGATTGCGAATATTTTCACGCTGTTTTCTTCACAACCGAGCCAGATGGAAACCATGCAGCTGGTTGTAAGCCAATTAAAAAACTTTTTATCATATCAAATTATTGAGAATTGAGTCATTGAGTGAGGTGTATGTCTACCAAAAATAATTAGTAAATGTTGTGAACTGGTAAACTTATGTATAGTGTAATTTGTAGCCCAGCCTACAAATTACACTATACACTGTGTCACAAAAAACATCGGACACGGACCGCTACGATTAATAACATAAGTTTACCAGTTCACAACATTTACTAATTATTTTTGGTAGACATACACCTCACTCAATGACTCAATTCTCAATAATTTGATATGATAAAAAGTTTTTTAATTGGCTTACAACCAGCTGCATGGTTTCCATAACAACAGTAGCGACTAAACACACCCGAACAGCGAATTTCTGGGCTGACGTCAATCAATCAATCAGAAAAATATTTAACGTGTCCAGAATAACAAATGTTATTGCGAGGTCCACGTCGAACAACACATTACAGACAGGGCAGTAAACAAGTAGCCAAACGATTGTCCGCCTGCATCAAGACCGAAAGACTGCACTTCGAACACTTGTTATATAACTTTTGACACTAAACAATGTTCCGATAGAAACACTGTTTGTTTCAAAGATTTAACTTTTTTGTTCGTAACGCAGCATAAACTGAAATAACGCGCAAGGATTAGTTATGCTAACCGCTTCAGTCGGTACAGTGCTGTAAAACATCAGTCTAACGCTGGCATTTAATTAAGAATATTGAACACTTATTATCTCTCAAATTTTAAAGACATTTTTATTAAGTTATGTCAAAATACCGTATTCATAGCGGTCCGGTTTTTTTGAGACACACTGTAGTGTAAAAAGGCAGCCGAGTATGGTGCACCAACGTTACTGACGACAGACAGACAGACAGACGGAATTGCGATGCCAATAACCGAACGTAACGTAGTAACGTTCAGTTAAAATGTGTGCCGTGCGGATGGCACTCCCTAGCCAGCATGTTGTAGGCTATCTGTTTCTTTCGCTTATTTGTGCAACAACAAGCTCAACTGTCACAGAGAGACCGCGCGACGCTTCGTGTCATTGAATACTTTGCTAAGTCACTCAAGATCACTCAATGTCATTCAAAATGACACTGTTGAATAGGGAACGTGTAAGTCCCTATTAGTACTCCATTGAAACCATGCATGTATCTCGTACTGTTTCTGAGCTATTCAGCGTCAAAGAATGGCGCGACCTTGAAACCGGGAGTAGCGAAGTACGGGTCGTACATGGTCATTGAAAATGGCGCTGTTCGATAGACTATATACGACTTTCTATTGGCCCGCCATGGTAATATAGTTCTGTCTTGTACAGTTTTTGAGTTATTTGACGTTAAATAATATCGTGACCTTGAAATCTGGATTAGAGGTGGATTAGAGGTCACTTAAGGTCATTCAAACTAGTACCATTCGAAAGCTTGGGTGCGGTTTCCTATTCGCCTTCCATAGTAACTATGGCTCTATCTTGCATCATTTCCAAGATAAAGCGAGATATTGGTCGAAAATCGTTTTTTTCATGCCCTCTTGCATTCGACGCCCAGGTTAGGGAATATTGCCATCCCACTTGGTGTATAAAAACTAGAATGGCCTGGCTACCGATGGTGAAAAAATGTTGATGATGTGTTTAGCCGTTTCGGCAGAATACCGGCGTGTGACGGACAGACGGAGGGACAGACATCTTGCCACGGCATGGTCCGCGCTATGCATACGCGTCGCGCGGTAAAATTATTAAAGTTGATTGGACCGTTTAAACGAGTTACAAGCAAAAACTCTATGAGTTTGGCCCGCCACGTATGTACAGCATTATATCGGTAAGCATACGACACAGCTTGCGCGTTGCGACATTTGACTTTGAGAAAAAAATATTATGACACGTAAACACGATGATATAAAATACCACGTTTGGATAAACATTCGCGAGTCTTATCTGCTCACAAAATGGGCCTAGAATTACTGAATGAGGCTGATTCACACAAACAGTAATGCATTCTGCCGCAGTGGAACGACCGCACACCGCTCATAAACGGCACAGCACAGTGCTACACGCCGCGAGAACGCAATTATACCGTCAGCCATTTCAGCGGGAATATTTTCCGCTGGTTGGCCTCAGACGAGAGTCAGCAGGTGATCGTGACATCATTATGACGTGTTGATGACGTCAACACCTGGATAAGCGTGGCTCTGTCAGCCGCCGCAGTCATTATCACTGTCATTAGCGTCGTCGTCATCAGTCACTATCGTGTGCCAGTCTGCAGCCTCATAAACAGGCCAACGGCTTAGCGTAAGCCCAGGTAAGCCATAATCCCACGCTCGCGGCTTAAAGGTCTCCTCGCCTGATTGTTTCCTGCTTTTGTTTAGTGCATCGTCGCTCAGTCCGCTCCGCAGTAAATAAAATCCCGTCGTTTAGCAATAAGTCAGAGACCGAGCGAGATACACGTAAAACGTACATACAATTGCAATACGTTTGTGTAACGCGCCTCCATAGAAACCAGGCCTGTACCTATATATAGGCCTACGCGTGGCAGTAAATGATGCCGAGTACACAACACTGTCAGCTCACTGGTTCAGAGCTGATCGCCGAAAATCGGTTTTTAGTTGGCTCCTGCGTTACATCAAATATAGTAGATAAAGTCCTTTATCTATATATACTATATTTGGTTACATGTAGAAGCAATGTGACTGTGTTGGTTGAGGGCAGCGGCGTAGCAAGGGTGGCGGGAGGGGTGTTGCCCAGGGCGGGGGAGGGGCGTGGGAGCGCCAGCAGAGGGCGCAAACATTTGGCTTTATAGTTCCAGCTCAGACAAATCAAATATTCAGTTTTGTTCCTGAACTTTTCTGTGACGCCGCTAACCAATAATCTACACACAAATCCCATTTTGACTAGGCCTATCTGCTAGAATAACAAAGACCATTCAGAGAGCGCAAACTCCGCCAAGGCTGTTGAATTGTCGCTCTGCGGTGAGTGAGCACTTATATATCGCATAAAATGCCTACCGCTCAATGTTAAGTGGAGTGAGAAAATGATCCTTAGATGGAGGGTCACTTTTTGTCCACGCCTACCATGTTTGGTCGCAGTGGCGGTTCTAGGCCGGGGCCTCGGTCCCCTTACTTTTTGTCCAGCCCCCCAGTTTTTCCACCGACTACTTATTATAGCCCCACCCACTCGGCGCTCGTCCCCCCCCCAGAGTGTTTTGGCTAGAACGGCCACTGTTTGGTCGACACACGTTCGTGAGTTTTCCTGCTCACACACAGAACGACGGAACGACAAAACTGAGATTCTTCTATACTGCTGTTAGCGACGAATATTTAAAAAATAGACTAGCTATATGTCAATGCTTATAAGCTTATAAGAGGAAATGCTGATTCTTTAGAATCAGCATTTCCTCAGCTTTATTGTCTGAATTTTTTTTCTGGAGTTACTCAAGACAAGAACTTAGCTATTGCAAACAGATCGCGCGTCAGCTGTGCACACAATACGTCGAGGGCATCAGTAGTAAGTTAGTAACCCCGTGACCTTAAAATATACGCTAAGGGTCACTGAACGTCATTCACTCGGGTGCATGTTACTACTCGCATTCTATAGTAACTATAGCACTATCTTCTATCGTTTTCATCCATCCATCCATGTATTTACATGTATGTAAATGTCAGCATAATGAAAACCAGTGTATCGGAGACGATACGAAAGCCGCCGCTTGTCAAAGCCCAAACTGCATAAAAAACAAAATTAAATAAACTATGGAGAAAACGACTTTAAGTATGGCGGATGGAATTATTACACCCTGCAATGTGGCAGGTGGCTCTGGGATGACATTTCATGGAATTCGCCCAAACGTCCGCAGTATTGGAATTCTACATCTGGTTTCGATTTTGACCATATCACCACAGTCGACATGTCATTCTGCACCAGTCTGCGAAATCTTTATACAAATCGGACCACCCTCAGCAGAAAAAAATGACGTCATGTCGATTTTCAAGATGGCGTATCTCGGCCATCTTGGATTTTAGGGGTCCAATAATGGGTTCTTTGAAAACCCCATGTACGACTTCCTATAGGTCGTCAATAGACACTATAGCTCTAAATTGCTTAGTTTTTGAGAAAATCGCGTTTTTGTATTTTGGCGACAGACAGACAAACAAACGAACAGACAGACGAACAGATAGACAGGCCCGTTGCATGAAGCCGCTCTCGCGAGATATAGCGACTTATTGGTCGACAATCGCAAAATTTTTACACCCACCTATATTTAGCGCCCCCACAGGAGATGACCCCGTCGGAATTTCGCAAGACGTTTGATATTCATAAAACTAGAATGATCGGTTTACCGTATAGTGAAAAAACTACAACAATATCTTAAGCCGTTTCTATACAATATCGGAACGCAACGAACGGACGGACGGACAGACAGACAGACATACAGACAGAATTGCTATATCAGTATCGCGCGTCACTGTACTGATGCGCGATAAAAATTAAAGGGGACGTTTTTTGTAAACACATTGATAAAGTGGCGTAGAAGAGGCGAATTTTTTGCTCGCCCAGGACGCCTGAAACTTTCGCTACGCCTCTGCACATGAGAAGGTCCGAGCTGAAAAACATCGGATGAACTGTAGGACGATATACATTTCGGGGTTATTTCTGGTATTTGGACTAGTCAGGCCAAGCAGTAATAGATCATGCCTGGACCACCTCACGGTAGACGTGCGGCTGTGTATGTTATCGCCGACAGAGAGAAAAAGAACAGACTGCAGAGGGAGAGCATAGAGAGACAGATAAAAGTCTGCGGCGTGTAAAGACGTAGGCCTACGTCAAGTCTGTGTGTTGTTGATCAGCACGTGGTACTGGTACATCAGCTGTCCGACGACCTGTCAGGCGCCACTGCGTCGCGGTGCCGCCGTACTTCCACGTGAATTCGTGGAATCCGTATAGTTAGTTTTTACCGCGCAATGCGTATACACAGCGCGGACTACACGGTTTGACCACAGCATACATAACACGTGTCATGTAGCCTATGTTGTGGTTCGACAGACGGACTGACAGACAGTCAAGAGAATGCATGACGTATAGCAAATATCACGCTTTGCACAGCGACACGCGGTAAAAATTGCCCTTTGCAAGCACATCGGCTCAGTTACGTTGGTGCCACTGTCATACGTACACGTTAATGATATCAATATTGATTAGATGTCGTGTTTTCAAATAATGAAGCCTGTCTTGGTGTGTGTGAGTGGAACTGTGTCTTTCCTCGAGACAACCATCGTGCTTGCAGCTCGCGTCCAATTTTCGCTCAGTAGACGCATTACGTCAAGCACTGGGTTCGGTTCGATGGTTCGTCATCGGACGATCTGATGCTAACGTATAACGCATCCGTCGCTGCGGCTTCTTTATCGTCAGACGTCATCGGTATCGTGATATTCCTTGATTACTTTTGTCGTTTTTACTCTGCTGAATCACAACACTGCCAGTTGAGTCCGCAGCAATACGCGGCGGAGAATCAGGGATAACAACTATACGGAATCAGATGGACAGTGATGTGTTTAGAATGGCGTGTTGCCAGAACGTTGCAATAGCGAACAGTACGTACGTGGGCCTACATTGTATCTCAGTTGAAGAGACAAAGCTACACTGTGTCCCACAAATGTAGTACACAAAACTCGTGGCGATAACTTAAAGGATTTTCAAAATTCTTTCACTGCTGCAAAGAGAAGTAAATTGAAATATATTGAAAATTCGAATAAAAACCCTTCAAATTATCAAATTTAGGATTTTAGGTTTTTAACTTATTTGACTAGTAAAGTTATATATTGACGTGCTAAGTTGTCAGATGAACAGCACGTTCTCCTCTTAACTTTCCTCGCTTAATTTGTTTCAGTAGGACCTATATTACATAATCTTAGTAGGCTACACGCTATTATTGGTAGTTGAGTTCTACGCCCTATTTTGTCCGTTTATTTTAGGTCCCAAGTTTAGTTTCGATCTTTAAAAAACATAAGATACCTATTTAAAAAAATAGATTTTTCAGATCTAACTGTGAGATGTTCTTCAAGAGGCAGGTCTTCCCAAGCGGCTCAGTACCTAATTTCAGTTTGTACAATGTTCCAGCTGAGCTATGTATTGTGTACCCAGTATCTCCGGTGTAGCTTTCAATGTGTATAAGGCGACGTGACGGATGGTGAATACGTGTCACGCTGGCACAACAGTGCATATTAAGCGAGCAATGCCGTCATTAATATCGTCGTCTGTCGCGCTGTTTTACAGCAAGCTGCGGCGGCAGACGGTCATCAGCCGTTTGTATCCCACTTCTCGCTCACATTTCCTCTCATAAAAAATCAATACGCCGGAACTTGACTACCACGACAGTCTTTGATAAACTGGTCGTAAAATGCGAGCAGATGGCCATCACAGAATCGCTCAACTCATCAGAGGCGCCGTCTATGTCATCACATGCTGTGATATGACGTTGATACCATCAATTTTAAATGAGACCACATCAGCAACTGGCAGCTCTGAACTAGCCAGTCCTGGAGGTCTAGAATAGCGACTTAATTATCTGGTCCAAGGCAGGCACGATAGGTTGATATTCGTCAGTTGTAAAGTGTGGAGTCTAGTCCACAAGTTCGGCAGAGTCTGAAAGAGACTTTTCGCCTGTTGGACGTATACTACCATACTGTAACTGACATGCGGTCGCGACTGAACGAGAACACTGTAGAAGCTCTTTTCTTCGTCGAGGAATACGTGCTGAGTTGATCACTAATCAGCAACTACAGCTGCTATAGTGTGTAGTGAGTACTAATGGCTGGAATAATTCCATCTCCTGAACTCGTTAATAGTCTTGTAATTTTTACGTTTTACGGATACGCCTGCGGGTCGGGTGGGGGCGGGTTACGCTTTTTCCGGGTCGGGTCACAAAATTTGGACCCGCATGCAACTCTGGGTCGTCACTAGAGACCATATCTCTAAATTGCTTAGACCTTAATTGAGAAAACCGCGTTTTTGTTGTACGCGTTTCAGGCGACTGACGGACAGACAAACGTAAGAACAGTACCATCGCGTAAAGCCTCCGCTTTCACGAGCGGGAGATTAATAATGATCAAAGAAGACAAAACCAAGGAACGGGTAAACCAAGTTTGAACTTTGTATGTTTGTATTTATGACGGACGTACAGATTGACAATAGAAACGCAATGCACATTGCAGTGCAGCTTCCGCGTGGGAGGGCCGCATAAAATCATACACTAGGCCCTAAGTCCAACTGAACACGAAGATCTAAGCGGCTTGTCTATCTGATGTAGTGTGCATACTAGTCGTTGACGAACTGATGGGCGTCTAGCGTGGAATGAAAGATGGCGGTTTGGTCTCGTGAGGTAGATTAAGCCGGCTATCCGTCAGCTTACGTAGTGAATTCAGTGTCACATCGTATCGCGTCGACCAAATTAGAAAATACCGCCTTGCTGCATATGCGGCGTTAAAGCTGCCTTTAGCTATAGACTTGCTTGTATTTACAGTGTATTCAGACGCGTGTACGTTTATTATAATAAACAAGTGTATCGGAGACGATACGAAAGCCGCCGCTTGTCAAAGCCTAAACTGCTTTAAAACAAATCAAATAAAATATGGCGAAAAACGATTTTCAATATGGCGGATGGAATTCTTACACCCTGCAATGTGGCATGTGGCTTTGGAATCGTGACAGTGAATTCACCAAGTGGCAGCACCCTGCAATGTGATACGTGGCTATAGGATGACATGCCATTGAATTCGCCCAAACGTCCGCCATATTGGAATTTTACATCTGGTTTCGATTTCGACCACATCACCGCAGTCGACATGTCATTCTGCACCAGTGCACCAGTCTCCGAAATTTTATCCAAATCGGACCACCCTTGGCAGAAAAAATGACGCTATGTCGATTTTCAAGATGGCGGATCTCAGCCATCTTGGATTGTAAGGATCCAATAATAGGTTCTTTGAAAAGCTCAGTTAAATTTACATAACTTACTGTAGGTCGTCAATAGACACCGTAGCTCTAAATTTCTTAGTTTTTGAGAAAATTGCGTTTTATTGCATTTTGGCGACAAACAGACAGACAAACAGACGGACAAACAGATGGACAACATCGACGCGTGAAGCTGCAGTTTCGCTATCGAGAGCTGCGGCTGAATAACAGCAGTAGACTAGTTACATTACTTAGCTCTCTCCAGACAGCCGGCAAAGTATCTGTTTTAGGTCAAGATCATCAGCAATGATGCCAATTGATAGACTATACGACTTCCTGTTGTGGTCTGTAGTAACCATGTCTCTGTCGTGCATCGTTTCCGAGATATTATCACCTGTTAGCGTAGTAGCGTACGTGACTGGCTGTGAACTTTAAGTGTCATTCAACAGTGAACACGACAGCTCTGCACGTGTCTTTCTACTCGCCGCTATAGTTTCAGATATTGACTCAGATTGTGAAAAGTTTTCTACAGCGGAATTAACCCTCGTGGTCATCAGTAATGGCGCTAATCGACAAATCACGTATGACTTCCTATTTGTTTCAATAGTATGTTTCTAATCTTGTACCGTTCCCACTTGTTCATGAATGTTGGAGTCATATCTGACGGCGAATAACTGAATTCCTCGCGCATGATTTCCCGATCGTTGTAAATTGTAATTAGCTTCGCTAGTGATATCCGCGCTGTATTTTTATCTGCTCGTTATGTAGATGCGCGCAAATATTGCGACGCATGATCTATCTGTTATAGCGGATGTTGTTGGTCTGTTGATTGGTCACACGATTGTGTCGTGGCGAGGCGGATCAACTTGCCGCTTGTTACAGCTGTCGGCCTCGGCCAATGACGCCGTTAGACAGGGGAGGGGGTTGGCTACCTCAGAAATGAGGGAACTTTAGACCAAAATCCGTGTTGGTGTATATAGCCTTCGAGCAATTTTTTGTGTGGTGCACTAAGCGCTTTAATACTGCCCTTTTCTTCTGCTGCCATTTACCACTTGGAGATATCGCCAAATTTCTGTTACGTTGTTTGATAGATATTGACCGTGGAGCGGTTTCTACCCAACAGCAGACAAGATGTTACGCCTAGAATAATGTAACATCTTTGCCTGTATAACGGCCACTTGGTCATCGCCAATTCAACAGACCACATTCTTCTATCGTTGTTTCAATTAACATTATAAATACGTGCGTATTTCGTATCGTTTAGAAGTTTAATAATACACCTTTAATTACTGAACTTCAAGGCATGTTCAGAGCCGCCTTCGGCTGCACAATTAGCCTGCAGCCTGAGCTAATTTGCACGTGCTATTTATGCTTATTAGCTGCTTTTTGTCGTTATATTTTAGTTTCGTCTACTCGTTATATTACACGGCCTAGAATCGTGTCAACTAAGTAACGGCGACTTGCATTCTCTGGATTTTACGTATAACCGGATGTGCATGAAATTATTTAAAAGTTCAAATATTGAGTTAATTAAGGGATGTCAGGGATACTTTCGTTGTCTACTGCCTAGTTTAAATGTTAAAGAAAGATGTCAGAAATTTATTAGTAAATACGAAAATTCGGTCAATACATTTTGTAAATATTGCAATGCTCTGTCAATGTATAGTGTGTGGTTAGTGTTTTTTTATACTGCTTTTTGTTTGTATGTTTGCAGTGATGTTAGGCCTTGGCCTTGGCCTTGCATGCCAACGCCTTGTTAACAATGTACTGCCGCTCAAATTATCTTCATGCATGTCGCATGATGCATTTGATTGTACTGTGTTAAAGGTAAAGCAGCGTATAGTTCTTCGTGAAATTCACCCCAGAACTACGGGACGCCACTTGTCAAATGGGATCACACAGTGTTATCTGCTACCCGACAGAGGTGGCCGCCCCGCCTTCACCCCAACCGGACAGGTTGGTACTCGATTTATCGACCCCGTAAGGATGAAAGGCTGAGTT
>Ga0209149_1001634_pt1 | contig 11660 bp, 9 predicted proteins | sample WorMetTyACAVOLI2_FD_187423 | JGI IMG/M metagenome (GOLD analysis project Ga0209149, IMG submission 187423) | Marine gutless worms symbiont microbial communities from Max Planck institute for Marine Microbiology, Germany - Olavius algarvensis... ...
TCTATCTCTCTTTTTTGTCTGTTAGTCTGTCTCTGGTGGCCAGCACGATGGGAGCTTCTCCCTTTCTGGTAGCCTGGTTTGTCAAATAAACGCGTGTGTGTGTGTGTGTGTGTGTGTGTGTGTGTGTGTGTGTGACTGAAAAATTGTAAAGATGTCCCATCAATACTTGCACGACACTACGTAATGATGATGTAATTGTGAATTTATTGAAAAATGCCGTTTTCGCAAGAAAACCGTCTCCGGGAAAAAGGGACCGACAGCAGTTTGGACATAACTTTGACAAATTCAAATATATAGTTGTATTTTTTGCAAGGAATATCGTTACAAAAGCGTTGCGAAACTACTAACACAACAAAAGTCTGCTCACCTAATCAGTGTCGCTGCTTTACCTTGCGAACTAAACAATGACCATGTATCGCAAAGCGCAAAGTCATAGTAGTTATTGCTGAAAACATAATGTCTAAATCAAAAACAGTGCTTGAGGTCGTCGAGATCAGTCATGCATGTTTTGTACACCTTGTCTTGCAGTATTCCCCACACACTTTAGTCAACTGGATTTAAATCCGGCGAATTTTGAATCCACAGTGAAGGCAGAATGAATTCTGGCGTTTCTTTTCTTGCAAAAACGGCATTTTTTCAATGACGTCACAATTACGTCATCATTACGTAGTGTCATGCAAGTATTGATGGAACATTTTACAATTTTTCAGTCACACGGATTGTTAGATTGATTCATGCCAAAAATTGTGAAAAGTTGTCTAAATTTGTCGAAGTTACGGCCAAAATACTATCGGTCCTTTTTTCCGGACACGGTGTATAACGACTTTTGTATATTAAGATTGTTATCTTGTGCATGCCACAGACAGATAGGCATACATGATTGCTGCGACATTAGTATTGGCTTGCCGCAGGAATGAGCCTTAAACCATGTTTACACTAACGATCTGTCTCCCGTTATACAGTTTCACAGATGTCTACATTATCCATCTGCGTCAACCCTGCATTCATTTCGTCGAGCCCTGAAAAGTCATCTGTTTACCGCATCTTCCACCATCTTAGTTATATTATGTGCATTCTGACCTAACGTATAACATGTTTTTGACAATGTTAGGTGACCTTGTAGTCTTCTGACTTTACGTCACCCTAATCTGTTCTTTTTAAATTATATTACATTACATCCAGTCGACTTCGTTGGCTATAGCAAAATCACAATATCTTAATTTCGTGACACAGTTAACTTTCTACGATGAAATGGGAGAACATGGAAGAAAATAAACAGATCGATCGTTTCTGCACAATATATTTATCATGCAGAGTTTTATGAAAACAGGCTAAAACATTAGGAGAAGATAGCATTGCTGCGAAATACGGTAATCCGCTGTTCGCAAGTCGGAACCCGACCGTTTTCACAAAATATTACATTTTCCGCGGTGGATGTCGACTCATAAATTTGTACGCAGTTTGCAGGCCTAAGAGTTTATTTATGACCCGAAGCTATGTGCAGTTACTGTTAGCCCAAATGTTTCAGCGGCGGATCCACATGGGCGATCGTAAATAGGAGTATACAGTGAGGTTTTCTAATCCTTTAAATAGCCAATAGCGTCTTTAGCTCCTTTTCAACTGCTTTTCTTATCTCCACAGCTGGTAACTGTTTGCATGGTGATTTTTGGGATTATTCAGACCAGACCGCATTTTAACATATTTCTGTTGACGGTTGTGCATATATTTTGAGTTTAAAGACAGGGGCTCATGAACTGTAAATACAACCCAGAAAATGCACCAACGTGCACAATTTTCACCTAAAATTATACAAAAAAGTCTGGGTAGTGAACACAGCCCCTCCACAGATTCCCGCCATTGGGAGCGATACTTCTCCCCACATTTTGACCCCTGGTTGCCTTCGGCTATACTCGCCGTCGCCGCGACTCCCCTTACCTCTACTTCTGGATCCGTTCTTGTAATGTTGGTGCTTGTGGTGGATCTGTCTCGTAGAACGGCGTCAAGATTAAAGTTCAAGTGTGGGACGAAGACGGTCGAACGAGAGACGACTTCGTCGACTTGTTGCAGACTCGCATCAGGGTCGGTGCAGCTGGTTCCCAGTCCACCGCTCGCTGGACATCGTTCATCATGCGCGCACGTACCAGGTCACTCACCACCTCCTTCCATACGCCCCTATGCATGACTACTGACGTATAATGTCCACTATCCGGTACTCTCGCTGTGACTGCTTCTCAGTGTTTGTTAGAGCAGTGTTTGAATGGACGCGACTTTTATCCAAGCAAATTGTTTATCAGTGAGTTGCGGGTCATGAAATTGGGCAGATCGACCTTCGTATAGGCCTACGTTTTGATGAAACTTCGAAGATAATGTCTACACGTAATTTTTGTCATTAACAGTAACAGAACACTATATACATCTTTATTCGCCAAACGGCAGCAACAACAAATAAAAGTGAAAGCAAAACAAACGCAACCGACAGGTGAATAGCGAGTTTAACAAATAGTCAACCTCTAGACAATAGCTGGAGTTAATACTATCAGTGACTAACAGAAGAGCAGTTCATCAATGGCACATCTCAAGTCTGAAACTGAACAGACGTTACCGTACGCCGAGAAAATTTTATTTCTACCAATTTTGGCGTGACGTTCGAACAACATACAAATACCATTATCACTTGTCATAAATTTTTCTAAGAATCTGGCAGTACGAATATCGATTTGATAAGTTATGGGTAAAAAAGAATTTTTGGGAATCGCTGATGACCGTGGCTGATCCGGTGAATTTCGCGGCATTTTGGAACGTTAAGGGGCGCAGGGATGGACTGTACGTATGTAGGCCTAATAAAATTAAATAAATTACATTTAACTGAGTTATTAAAACAATATGAGTTCAACGTCGCTGCTTTTTGACGATTAAAGCACTGTCTATGCTAACGCTGCTGTACAAGATAGACATGCAGACTAATCGGATGCTTATTGCTCCGGTATGACTAATTACCGCATCGGACCGCATCGGACCACATGACACCACATCGGACTTGAACTTAGCATCTGGACCACTAAATTGCCCGCTTCATGGTCGAGTTAGGGTCAGGACCCCGCCTGGTGGGTCGCACAGGGTCAGGCGTACGGGTTAGCGCCAGTTTCCAAAATAAAAATAAAAAATGCCTGCCTCATGGGTCGGTTAGGGTCAGGACCCCGCCCCGCCTCGTGGGTCGCATAGGGTGATACGGGTTTGTGCCAGTTTCCAAAAAATGCCTGCCTCGTGAGTCGGTTAGGGTCAGGACCCCGCCTCGTGGGTCGCATAAGGTCAGGCGTGCGGGTTAGTGCCAGTTTAAAAAAAATCGCCTGCCTCGTGGGTCGGTTAGGTCGCAAGGTGATCGATTATGTGCTTGTGTGATCAAAACGCGGACATTATTGAGGTGCGAATGAATCTCTATGGGTCCTATGCGGTCATTTCGAGGTCCGGATGCTTAGTTCAGACATTTAGGCCAACTTGAACGTCCAGCCTGCCTGACTTTAGATCAGCTGTAAGTAAGTAAGTAAAATGTAGATTTATACAGCGCATCGTCGTAAAACCTCTGATGCACTGTGTGTGGGTTTTTGCAGCGCGATAAGCGCGGCCTATGCCGTCATGCGGCGTCCGTCCGTCTGCCTGTTCGTCTGTCTGTCACGTCCATGGACTGTGTCTAAACGAATAAGCATATCTTCAAAATTTTTCGCTACCGGGTAGTCACACCATTCTGGTTTTTCCACACCAAACGTCATGGCAATATTACGACGGGGAGCCCCCTAACGGGGGCATCGAATGCAGGTGGGGTAGACAAAAATCGCTATTCTCGACGAATATGTAGCTATCGGATCAATGACTGGTGAAGTGCGAACAACAACTGCGACGGTCCACTCCACCGTACAGTTTACCGCACAGACCGCCACGCATTAGTGAATCTTGTTTATCACAAACAGCATGGACGACCACGACGAAAAGAACAGAACAGAATTTAATTGTACACAGCGGTAAATCTGAAGCGGAAGTAGCTAATAATAGAAGATTTCTCTCGACATATTGTAATATTGAAGCTAACTACTGACAGACACGAAGCATCGCGCCGTTCGCGCGGCCTCTGTGCGACAGCAGGGCTACTTGTACAAATTGTTCGCCATTCAGGCCAGTTTAAGACCGAGATAACCGATTTCCCCAAATCTAGCGGTGCGCCTGCGGGGACTCCGCACTGCCATGAGGCCTATATTTTCTGTGATATGTCATAAAATGTATTAAAATGTAAAGTTTCGATTTCGGTTTCATCCGAGGTCACCAACACCAACAGCACTGACAGTGCAAGAAATGTGTTAGCGGCACCAGACCTCTTTCCCTATTTGGGGCCTCCCTAAGAGTTTCAGTTGGGCATGCATCTACACCCTGCCTTGTTGACAAACTGGTTTTATAACTTCAGACGATATACGAGCTTTCATTCATAGGCTTATTAATATGAATACCACAGTCGTCTATAGGCCTAGCGCTCCGCTGTACAACGGACGTTTTGCACTACACAGCACTGGCAATGACGGAGTAGCTAATGTTCCTGGTGAATTATACACGTCAAGCGTGTTTTTTACGGCTGGCTCTTTACTAGGCTAGCATTATAATAGGCCTACGTATTTTTTAAGGCTACTTATGCCATCGGACAGTCTGTCGATGGATGAAACTGCTGACCTTGTGCTAAAATTCGGCTGCGGCGTTTTGTTTTATAACAAGATGCGCTTCGTCAATCTGATTAAGCAGCTTTGGCGACAGGGGAGAGAAGAGGGGGAGGGGGAGTAACTCTCGGTCACCGTAGTGACAGCATGGAGTGAACAGAGGGACTCGTTACTCCAGCAGCAGCAGCAGCATCAGTTGTGGCTGCGTGGGAAAGTAGTTCATTACATACCGTTCTACCGGACAGGCATCTTCGCTAATGCCAAATTTCCAAGTTGTTTTTAATTATGCACAGTCTCACTAATTAATCGGATATGATTTTGTCTGTCGAACACAATCTGCGTGCCATCAACTGTGACTACTAAACAAACAAGTGTATCCGAGACGATACAAAAGCCGCCGCTCGTCAAAGCCTAAACTGCATTAAAACAAACAAAAAATAAAATATAGCGAAAAACGATTTTCAATATGCCGGATGGAATTCTTACACGCTGCAATGTGGCACGATCACGACATTGATTTCGTCAGGTAACTGCACCCTGCAGTGTGGCATGTGGCCAGTGAATTCGCCCAAACGTCCGCCATATTGGAATTCTACATCTGGTTTCCATTTCCACACATCACCGCAGTCGACATGTCATTCTGTACCAGTCTGCGAAATTTTATCTAAATCGGACTACCCTCGGCAGAAAGAAAATGACGTCATGTCAATTTTCAAGATGGCGGATCTCAGCCATCTTGGATTGTAGAGATCCAATAATAGGTTCTTTGAAAAGCCCAGTTAAGCTTACATAACTTCCGATAGGTCGTAAATAGACACCGTAGCTCTAAATTGCTTAGTTTTTGAGAAAAATCGCATTTTTGCATTTTGGCATCAAGATTTAAGATGGCGGATTTCCGCCATCTTGGATTTTAGGGGTCCAATAATGGGTTCTTTGAAAAGCCCATGTACGATTTCCTATAGGTCGTCAATAGCGACCATAGCTCTAAATTGCTCAGTTTTTGAGAAAATCGCTTTTTTGCATTTTGGCGACAGACAAACTAACGGACGGACAAACAGGTGGACAGCTCCGATGCATTAAGCCGCTCTCGCTGTCGCGAGCGACGGCTTAACAAGGCAACAGAGTTTGACAGCTGATAGCTTACACTGCATTAAATGACAATTTTAATCAAAGTTACTTTAGTTTTTTACTTTAAAGCTCTCATATATTATACAGGGATGCCTGAAACAATATACGGTATTACAGTGTGCGAAACTGACATACTGCTATGGATAAGTGATTATCAGGGACGAATTTAAAGCATTTAAAGAAAACTCGCAAAATTCACATAAATGCTCACAGTGCCTGAGTTGCACACACTTGTGATGCCGGCCCTCCCCTAGGAGCATCACAATGAGCCTACAAACCTACTCAGCCTCCTACCCTTAGCCGGATGGGAAATAAGTTGTAGCTTATTTACAGTAGGTGTACAGGTTGGGTTAGCTGTTTAGCTCGGGTTGGCGGTTTAGCTTAGTGGTAACGCGTTGGTCTCGACCAACGTAGTTACTCTACGCTGGGCCCGGTTAGTGCCTGGATGGGTGACCGTCTTCGAGCGGGTAAACTATATCGGTATGTAACCAGCCACCGAGGTCAACTCAGCCTGGTCATCCCTCTGTGGGAATGCGCAATGAGTGCCAGCTTAGGTTGGGAAGGTAACCGTAGGTCTGGCGTCGCACTGCGTCACAGACAATAGTGGTTTATGCACCTACGGGCTCAACGGCCTATGAAAGGAAGATGAGCACCCTGCCTACGCTCCTTCGGACTTCGGAGTATGGCCCTCCTTTATCTTTCTTCTACAGATGGGTGTATTAGGCGTTACATCCCTTCCGTAACGTTCCGTCTGTCCTTCTGTCACGTGCCAACTGTCAACTCGAAAACATAACATCGTACAACATTCAAATTTTGACGAGAAATCATCGATATGAGGAGTAACTGGCGCAGCAATTTTGAGGTCAAAAGGTTGAAGGTCAAGGTCACGGCGGGCGGAAACGTGAAAGTCGTTTTTCGCGCATAGTTTTGCAAAAATGCATCGATTCACGTAGGCTAAAACCACGACCAGGATAGGCTAATTCTCGCTTGCATGTAGCCTACACCCTATAGCGAAGCGGAGTAGGTCTATTAGTATTGCAGCGCTTTGCTGTGTATTTAACTGTAGTAATTGTTGTACGCAGTCTAATCGCAGAACTGCGAGTTTTCTGTACAACTCATTACTACGGACATCACTGTGACGTCTACTGTCGGCCCGGCTACCAGTTCGACTGCGACTCAAGCGGACAGAAAGTGTGTCGGCCAGGTAAAGGCTGTAGATGATCCACTGTTACTGGTGGGTGCAGTGGTCGGAATTGTATAAATTCAGAGGTTGCGGTTCATTGCACGCAACCTTAGTCACGTTCCTAACCTACTGTGTGTTCAGCCTACTCAGCCTCCTACCCGTAGTGGGATAGGTAATAAGTCGTAGCTTACAGTAAGCTACGGAGTGAAGGCCTAGTGTGGTTGATTGGGGCGATGGTGTGTCTGCTAGCTGCACCGCAGGTCCAGTTGTCCGTTAGCACGGGCAACGGATAGCCGCATAATGCGCTGCGGTACCATTGGCTTATGCTAATCATCTGCCACTTCCAGATTAGATTGTACAGCGCTGCTGGTCGCGAGTCTGACTCGTGTAAGTGACCTATAACAAGTGTTCAGATCTTTATTTTTACCTGTATGAATACGACTAATGAACATAGCGTTACCAACACCCACCCACAAAACCAGTTGATTCAAGATAACTGCCACGTGTGACGCATCTCCAAGAACAGTGAGTGCGAAACGGCAACGCAAATCGACCTCCTCAGATTTTACTATTGTATTTTACTAAGTAAGTAAGAAAGTAAGTAAGTAAGTAAGAGAGTATTTATATCCGGCGCCTAAAAGCAAGAGTCAGTATCCGAAATTGCTCACGCCGTTGTATTCAGCGACATCTGCAAGTTATTTGGAGATTTTGAACAATCTAATTTCAGAATGGCTTTTGGCCACCCACTGCGCATGTGAGAAATGCAGCATTTCTACTTCTGATCGAACTTTTAAAATCGATGATCACATTTTTCTTTTAAAAAACTGGGGAAAAGAGGCGTTGTTAAGACGCTTCGCATCGGTTTTGGTGGTAATGTGACAAGCGATCTAGCTGGCGCTCACAGATCGCGCTCAGCGTCAGCAGCGTCTGGTCTGCAGCCAATAGTAGCGCGTCCTCGTGTATGCGTCGTCACAAAAAATAGCGCACTGCGGCCTCTGCGCAGTAACCCCGGATGGCACGGACGCATGATTACGTGGGGTTTTCTAGGCGAGGATTTTTGGGGTTAGGGTTAGGGTTAGGAGTCCCTGCGATATAGAGTATGAAATTTGATCTCAAGAACTAAGAGTTCCTGGGCGCAGTGAAACATAGCTGAGCGCGACAAACACTCGATTCACCAGATTTCACATTCAGCTACACCAATGTGCATATAAATGTAATGTAATAATGACAAATTTAGAGGTATATGCAGCACAAGCGGCTTTAAGGGCTCTGTGCAAAAATAGTCGATGATACAGGTTAGGTTAGAAATTGCAATTTATCAAGAACACGTCGAGAAACGAATGTTTCCCCGTGGACGTCCGGCAGGGAACGTGCGAGAAACGTTCACAATGCCACTTCCGTGGAACGTCCTCCACTCAACGGCACAGTTGGACTTGGACGGAATTGGAACTGGGCAGAGATCTCTGAGCGATGTTGTAAAGTAGTATGGTCGCCCACCTTCCATTGTAGGCCTATGAATGTAATAGGTGGCTAACATAAGGTATTAAAATATTGTTATACAGTGTATATATATATATATATATATATATTCGCCTTAAGTCGCTGGCACCTATAAGTGGCCTTACGCGTTTGCTAGCATCGCAAAAACGGCTTTGCTGTGAACTGAGTCAAAAGATCATCACTAAATGATGACGTCACGGGACGACAGCCAATAAGGAGATTCTTCGGAGTAATGGAAGAACTTTAAACGACACATTGAAATCGTGTTAATAAAACTACATAGTGTAGTAGTCGCAGACGAGTTTGAAGTCTCTGGGACTTATAACAGGAAGTAAACGAACTGTTATATCGTGGAGTGAAGCGATTGTCGACGGATTCGGCCGTTTGAGAGGTCCAGCCGTGTTTTGTTGCCAACGACTCCACAGAAGTGTACGTTCGACAGAAGACACAAAGATCTTTCTGGTCGTATGGCGCGGTTGACAAGTCAGTGATCAACCGACGGTCAGTCACAGAGGAAGTTCGAGAACGAGAGGTGTTTGGCGACATCTCGTCAGAAGAGACAACGAGTCAACATCTACCGTTAGATCTCAACGCTCGCACCATTCTTCAGCATTGCATGCTCGCAGCCTCGCAGCTAGCATCCTTGCTATAGAAACTGTTAAATGTATATAAATAAAGGTGCCAGCCTTTATATATAACATCAGTGTTGTAATTTAATTGTTTTATTTAATAAATTTTAATAACTATACGATTTATCTTTGATTAATATGACTCACTCTTAATTGACCACCTGCTGACCTATGGCGAGCAGCCATCCGGCATGGTCATACTGGAGCGACGCTACGGTCCTCGACGACTACGCGATGACGACGACGACGACGACGACGACGACGACTCTTAATTAACAACTCAACAACAGAACATAGTCCGAATTTGTCCGTCCAGTTCTGTCAAAGGTCCTCTGATTCGGCTCCCGATACTGGCGCTTTATAAATTGTTTTTAGATTTAGATTTAGATTTTAGAAGGTGACAAACGGCTGCAATAAACACAGGTGGATCGCAATTCAACGGTGTATGCTGCAGATGTTCAAACGCGACGTGTTACGTGGTCGCATAGGCCTATCTGCACAATTCACCGATCTGCACGGTGTGTGCTAAAGATAATTGACCATAAGCGCTGGTATCGAGCTTCAAATTTGCACCAGTGAATGGTTAACCCAGTACACGCTTCTGGGAAACTGACTGTTTTGTCAACACAATAAATTGCTTTCATACCGTTACATAAATCAGAGGCAGTTGAAATTGACGGATCTAGCTAACGTATCAAATCACAGCTATTATTTTTGTCACACTATGTGCAGCTTTTGATGACCGACACAATATTATGCCATTCTCTGTGTTTCAAGATTCCCTGTCGTCATTGTGCGAGATTAACATATACTTGCTGAATACACTCTAATGCCCTGATCACAGCGCCAGACCGGACTCAACTCAACTCAGCTCAACTGGCAGTTGAGTTGAGTTGAGTTCTAAGAGTGATCACATCGCGTCCGGCGATGTGATCACTCTTAGAACTCAACTCAACTGAGATTGTCCAGTTTTTTGTCAGTCGCGGCAGTCTGAACAAGTTCAGAATTTCTACAACCAGTTGAGTTGAGTTGAGTCTGATCGGGCGGTGTGATCACGCGAAAAACTAGTTCTGACCAAGTTTCCAGTCGTGAACCAGTAGTAGCGCGCCGCGCGGCTTATATGCTACACATGGCGACTCGTGTTTGCAATAAGAAGGCGCTGGCTCTGTTTGCCATAAATTTTGTCATGAAGCGGCGTCGAAAACGCAAAAGAACATGCTGGAGAAAGACGGGTCGCTAGACACGACGAACAAGGCGCCTACAACAATCTGATCGGTGAACTGGAACTGTATAATTACAAAGCAGATCTCCATGGCATCGGAAACCGTAGTATTATAGTATAATATTTTGTGTAATATAAAGTGTACTTTGTCATTATTTCTCGGATACAGAGGCCTTTGAGGCCTGCTTCCGTTTTCTCCATGTGATGTGATGTGATGTGATGGATGGCAGTTTACGTGATTACCTGCGGTTAACAAAGGCACAATTTCACGACCTCGTTGAAATAATCACGCCCAATAGCCCATAAATCGGAAACGAATAATCGTAGTAGTATCAATAAAATCGACAGGAGGGTACGTGCTGCATTGCGCACCAGTTTCAAGGTCAAAGGTTACGGTCACAAGGTCAGATCGTATGTTATGTGCATACGTCTCATATCTGCCTCTTCTTTATTCGGGAAACAAAATGCTGTACCTGTGTCATTACAGGCGGGCGGGGGCATACCGTGTCGGCCGAACCCGGCGGCCACACTGCTTGTTACTTCCCCGACGCGGTGAAATAGAAAACTGGGTCAAGACTGAATTGGTCAGTTGGTTCAGTTGAGTTGAGTTTGATCGGAAACTGTGATCATTACTACGACTCAACTCAACTCAACTGGACATACAGCCAAATGTGCAGAATCACAGAACTTGTGACTGGACCAGATGAGTTGAGATGAGTCGCGGGTTGTGATCACAGCGCCCGATCGGACTCAACTCAACCAGTTGAGTTGAGTTGAGTTGAGTTGAGTCCGGTCGGGCGCCGTGATCAGGGCTTTACACTCTCCCTATCTTGGGGTCTTGTAGTTCGATCAGTGTTGTGTGCATGGTTCTCACTCAGACATAGGCATACATATGTAAATACGGCATTGCATGCGTATTGCCATGGTTTGTTGTTTAGTAAGAACTTAACTAAAGTATGCATGTCGTGTAGGATGGACAGGCAGTGACTGCACTTCAGTGGACGTATGTTCCAGCTCTCCCTGTCAGAATGGCGCTCAGTGCCACAACGAGCACGACACTTACGCCTGTTCGTGTCCGCCTCAATTCACAGGTCTGATTGTATAGTTTGCGCAATCTGCCGAATATTTCCTTAATCGTTGTAAACTACAAGACCACACAACTAGTGGCGGCGCCAGGAATTTTTTTCTAGGGGGCTAGGTCCCTTTCCCCTCCCTTCCCTTTCCTCCCTCTCTTCCCTTTCCCCTCCTCTCCCCTTTCCCTCCCTCCCCCTCCTCTTCCCCTTCCTTCCTTTTCCCTCCCC
>Ga0209149_1001636_pt1 | contig 11652 bp, 10 predicted proteins | sample WorMetTyACAVOLI2_FD_187423 | JGI IMG/M metagenome (GOLD analysis project Ga0209149, IMG submission 187423) | Marine gutless worms symbiont microbial communities from Max Planck institute for Marine Microbiology, Germany - Olavius algarvensis... ...
GAGGATTCTGTTGGCCTCCGCTCCGGCAGACTGGAGAAGACAACTGGGTCGTCCCCGCATCACATGGCTCAGCACCATTCAACAGGATCTGAAACAACACCATCTTGCACTCCCCGAAGCAGCAGATTTGGCTCAGAACCGCCCTCTGTGGAGGATGATGTCGACGTATGGCGCTACGCAATCGTGAGTTGCATGCCACAAACGACGACGACCCTACAAGCCTCAGGCACAGAATTATTTAGGAAACTTGTAGCAAACTCGTAGCCCATCATAGATGTGTCAGGGGGATGTTAGACTCGAATTTTTTCGTAGTCCATGATCGTTTTGTGAAATTCGATTAAAATTTGATGATCAGAAGCGCTTCCAGGCATCACGCCTGGATGCGCTAAAATACTTCCATTAACGGGCGATGACTGACATGTGTCGTTTCTATCAACATCTCCTCCACTGGGGTCTCCACAGTGTTGGCATGTCGCTGAGTCAAGTGCTTGGATGTGCATCAAACCGAGTGAGATCGCAGACAGACAGACTGGTGGTGGCACACAGTAATTCTGACGTCGTGAAAGATGGTGCTGGCAACAGCGACCACCCACAAATGACTTCAAAGACAGTTTCCGCTGTCTTTTGCGGGATGCCCAGTCGGTCATGTAATTACACGGTCACATAGTTCATGGCATGTGACGAAGTGTACTGTAATTTAGATGACATATTTTTGGTTTTGTTTACGATGTCATTTCTCCATATTAGACTTTGAGAATATTAATTCGCAAACACGAGGAAAAGTTTCCAGACTCATTTCCATCGAGACTCGTTAACATACTTCTAAGCCTCTGTTATGAGCTGTTCACATTCTAATCCTACTGAACGTGCTCAGACGTCCAGCAGTCGTCAGACGCCACCAATAATTGGTATAGTTACGTAGCGTCAGCAAGTGAGTTGGTGTGAGGACTGGTGCTATTGATGTAGCTGAAGCACAGATTAATTGCTACCACCGCCTCGGTGACATCAGCGCCATGCACAACAGAACACTTGTTATGTGTCAAGTGAGGTGCTGTTGTTTACGATACCAGTATATCGGTTATTTAGCACGATAATCGATCGTCGATTTAACAGACAATCATTGATTGATTGGTTGATGTTTGTTTAACATCCCTAGTCATTTTGTGTATGTGACCACAGCTTAAGAAATGTGCATGCTGCTCAGCAGTTTAAAGATGATTTATTACAGTTAGTCTGATATGAATCAGTTTGTCTATCCTTCTGTCTATCTGTACATTAAAAGTAGCTATCTTCTTCTGCATGCTTTAGCTGATCGAGTTCAAAGTTGATGTAGTGATAGAACTCGGTGATTTTAACAATGAATCCGAACCAAGTTACTAAACTTTTGCCAGAGAGATGGAGTTTGTCCACTAATTTTGAATTGAGTACTGAGAAAAGTGGCATCTGCAGCTTGCATAACGCTGCAAGGAGACAATTCACTAGAGTATCATGGAGACAGGATTGTCACATCTTTAAATGTGTTTGAATTAGTTGAAGACAATATCAGTGTCAATCATACATGTAGATTTATCTAGCACATGATCACAAAAAAGCCTTAAATGCAACATGCAAGATCGTGTGTGGAAATGTGCTGTGGATATAGGCAAGGATTGCACAGAAAGATGAGGCGCTGACACGCTATCAGCAGCTGCTGGAGCAGGCACGTGCAGAGATGACAGAGATGCAGCATTGTCATAGCAATGAGATGCAAACATTGCAGAAGCAGATGCATCAGAAGAATGAAGCGGCATTTAAGAAGTACCGCATGGCTGTCGAGCAGTCGCTCAACAAACCAGAAAGTCCTGTTGTCACCAATGAACAGGTAATTCTGTACAACATTAACAGCAATATTTTGTGTTCTATTTTTATGCCTCTACCGGGCCAGACTTTCAGGTGGAGGCATCGTGTTCTCGACCTGTCTCTTCATTTATCGGTCCATGTGTCCATGTGTCCGTCTGTTTGTCTGCTACAAAACAACTGAACGTGATATCTTAAAAACGCATTAACCAGTTTTGATGCCAATAGGTACAAGTGGTCTATGGGGCAAGAGCGTATAACGTCAATTTTGGGGGTTAGGAGGTCACATGCAGGGTCACATGAGGCCAAAAATATTTTTGAGAGACCTGGTGGAGGCGTCATTGTCGAACCCCTTTGGTCAGGTAGCTTTTCTAGTTCCTTTTTGATCCTTGATATTTTCCGTGATGTTTTGCAATGTATTTATATGTAGAAATGTAGTCAGTGAATGACTGTTGTGAAAACTGAAACTGAGTAGTTTGAGTTCTGTAGGACTTGTTTGAAGTCAGTTTTTGTCTCTCTTAGTCACCTCCAGTTAACAGTTGCTGAACTCACAGTCACACTGAAATTTGTGTACAGCGCTTTTGTTTAAAATTTGCCTGGCAATATTATCTGTGCTTTGTTAAAGCATTGCATGTGAAATTGCAGGAGGTGGTAAAGTAATATCCGTTTAATGAATTGTATTACCTTGGCAGGTGTCTGTAACTGTGCTACAAGATTTCATAGATTGACTGGTCCAGTAAATGTTTGTGTTTGTGTTTGTATGCATTAAAGTATGAGATGCATGTGTAGCTGAGGAGGATGAATGAGTTGCAAGACTCTGTGAGTCAACACGCGAATGCATTGACGGATGTGAATGAGAAACTGAAAGCAGCTCAGCGGGACAACCAGCAGCTTAAATTCCAGCTTGATGATGCACTGCGGCGTGCTGCCGATGAACGACAACGGTCAGACAGTTGTGTTATCATCGTCGTCGTTGTCGTCGTTGTTGTCAGGCACACAACATTTGTTGTCATTATGTGTAAACACTGTTCTGTGTGTTACTGTCAGTTTTCACAATACAAACAGCCAGGTGTGTTGTTGTTGTTGTCAGGCACAACATTTGACAACATTTGTTGTCATTACGTGTAAACACTGTTCTCTGTGTTACTGTCAGTCTTCACAATACAAACAGCCAGTTGTGTTGTTGTTGTTGTTGTCAGGCACAACATTTGTTGTCATTACGTGTAAACACTGTTCGTGTGTTACTGTCAGTCTTCGCAATATAAACAGCTAGTTGTGTTTTTGTTGTTGTTGTTGCTGCTGCTGCTGTTGTTGTTGTTGTTATTGTTGTTGTCAGGCACACAACATTTGTTGTCATTACGTGTAAACACTGTTCTCTGTGTTACTGTCAGTCTTCACAATACAAACAGCCAGTTGTGTTGTTGTTGTTGTCAGTACGTGTAAACACTGTTCTGTGTGTTATTGTCAGTCTTCACAATACAAACAGCTAGTTGTGTTTTTGTTGTTGTTGCTGCTGCTGCTGCTGTTGTTGTTGTTGTTATTTTTGTTGTCAGGCACACAACATTTGTTGTCGTTATGTGTAAACACTGTTCTCGGTGTTACTGTCAGTCTTCACAATACAAACAGCCAGTTGTTTTTCTGTTGTTGCTGTTGTTGTTGTTGTCAGGCACAACATTTGTTGTCGTTATGTGTAAACACTGTTCTCTGTGTTACTGTCAGTCTTCACTATACAAACAGCTAGTTGTGTTTTTGTTGTTGTTGTTGTTGCTGCTGCTGCTGTTGTTGTTGTTATTGTTGTTGTTGTCAGGCACACAACATTTGTTGTCGTTATGTGTAAACAATGTTCTCTGTGTTACTGTCAGTCTTCACAATACAAACAGCCAGTTGTTTTTCTGTTGTTGCTGTTGTTGTTGTTGTCAGGCACAACATATGTTGTCGTTATGTGTAAACACTGTTCTCTGTGTTACTGTTAGTCTTCACAATACAAACAGCCAGTTGTGTTGTTGTTGTTGTCATTCCAGTTCACCTGCTTCTAGCAACAATGAACCAATGCATCATTATATCTGCGAGTGAATATTTACCATCGTCGTGCTTGAGGGTTGTCAAGCGGCTTTTTTCATATGGTCGTTCATGATATGCGTGATATGTGGTCTGGCCTCATGTAGCACAGATAGTTAGAATTTATTGATAAGAGAGACTTTAAAATGTGGAGATTCAGATGATCTGTATCGTTATTATTTGTAGTGTCTGTTACAGACATAGTCAAACCAGCATCAACTTACAGTCCACCTGTAACAGCATGCTAGGCTTTGTCCATTTATTGTGGACGTGTCTGTGTTTTTTATTTTTACATTCAGATGTAAAACAGCAGGTTTGATAATGCACTTGTATTAGTAATATTAATGTTTCTAACATGTGTAATACAGATAATGACTGACTACGATTTTAATTTGGAAAAATAAGCTTGCTAAACTAAAACTGGGAATAGTTGTGAATAACTCACATATATGTTATACCTGAAGCATCAATTTCTGCCAGTGTTGCCTGGTGTAATGTGCAGTGTTCGTGATTTTGTCTGTGTTATATCAGCTGCAAGGAGGATTGTGCCGAGAAGGTTCACAGAGTCGAAGACGAGAAGACCGAGTTGATGAATCAAATTGCTGATTTGCGCAATGAGCTCGCGACGATGCAGCAGGAACTCAACGAACAGAAAGAAGCAAGTAGCCGAGCTCCGACACAGACGATGAAGAACCACGTCGAGAGACTGAAGAATCAGCTGGCAATGAAAGAGAAGCAACAACAGGTTCAGATGGCATAGTTGTCGTACAGCACTTCAGTGCAGCACGATCGTGTTGAGTGCAGATATCTGAAATCGTACACGATAAGATAGAAACACATAAAATCAACAAGTGCACATAAAGTCGCATAAGCAACTTCAGCCTGAGATAAACACGGAACAGAAAAATATCCAAATTTGGCAAAAAGCAGTTCAAGTAGCAGAGAGACGGTACTGAGGCAGATTGTAGTGAGGTGTGAACGATGGATGGCCCACGCAAACAACTTATTTATTCATGCAATCTCAGAAATATCACATATCTGTTATACCTGAAGCATATGTCACAATATCAAAATAATGTATGATCACTTGGACAAGTTTGATATTTTTGCTGAAGGATATGTGTTTCCGATATCTGCAATATGAGTAACTAAGTAAGACAGTCGTACTTATACAGCACCAAATGTCACAAACCAATCTCAGGTGCAATATTGGGCAATATCTACACAGTGGATGGGGCCAATGTGATATGAGGTTCTGCTGCACCACACGTAACTGTTAAGACCAGTGCGGTTGAATCATGTTAGTTCATTATGCAGCAGAACAGTAAATTTCGATGGTTGACAGCACAAAGGTACTGTATCTGAAAAACTTGTTTTTGAGAAAATTGCAAAGACACAAAGGTCGTATGCCCAATATATGGAGTGGACATATGACATTTGTGCAGCTGACGCCGACACTTACTGTGACTATTATTGACAGAATTACGATAATTGCAGTGATGTAAACAAAACACGAACTTCTCTAATTACTGGCAATAAATATTTTACGTAACTTTGTCATAAAGAAGTAAGTGATGGCCTAGGAAGTAAGTAATGGCGAGACTGAAAACCTTCATGCATTATGTGGATGGACATAACGCCTTTGCACAGTGCACACCCACTCAAGTTTGATGAATTGCTTCAATAAATTCATTTTTCTTCGTTTTTATAACAAATTAAAATTTCAAATGTTGTCCACAGATGAGAAAATGCTCTGGCTGTCACCCGGTATCAAAATCTCAATTTCGTCAAAAAGTGGACTTAGTACCTTTGTGCTCTCATACATCAATTTGGTCTTATATTATGGAAAGCCAACCATCCTGATTTACAGTAGCTGCTACTCAGGTTTAATAGGCTTACTTGCAGGTTTACATGTCTGTAGTATTCAGGACATAATACGTAACGTTTTGTGGCATGATTTATAGTCTTGATAACGCTGAGTACGCCAGTATTTTGTACTTGGTTGTAGTGATAACGTACAAAACTATGTTGCTGATAAATTTGATTAAAATGTTAAATTTGATTAAAATGTTACTTTTATTACACTCTGTAATATGTTTGCCATTTTTATTTTTGCATTAGATCTGATCGTTATGCTCACTTGCTCACGTAGTTGAAAATGATAACAGGTTTATTGTACTGTCATCTTTTTACACTGCAGTATGCTGCTGTGCAGGCTCTCAGCAAGGCGCTGCTGGACCTGCGAGCTGATATGGTCTCCCAAGCACAGTCCGAAGTGCTGGCAAACGCCGAACAAGCTGCTGCTGAGATCAATGTACAAAGACTCGTGGAAAAAAGAACCAAAGAATTACAGGTCCCCTTTATGCTGATCATCTTTCTACAGTGTACATGTTTGTCTTGAGTGACTGGCTGCAGTGTAACTTGCTCATTATGTGAGTGGTGGGAGGCCTCCTACTTGGAATACTGTTTTCTGATGACCTTTCATCATTGACATCTTACATTGCTGTTGGCTGTTTTTGTGTATTGTGTGATGTCAGCCAATTTATGTGCTGGATGTAGATGTCGTAGCCTTCCCAATCGTGTTGAAAGTCACACAGATCAGCTATGAATCTGCTGTGATAGCTCTGACGTGATCCTGGCAGTGTACATCTGTCAGGAAGCACTGAAACTAACTGCCACTCCTATTGCTTTTAGTTAGTAGCATCTGCTGAATTCATGATGTCTCTATTGTGTCAAAGAAGCATGGTGTTGGCGGTCAGCTGTTGTTGTTACAATGTTACAGTGACTTCTCATGATTCTCTGCTGGTGTGGCTGTGTGGTAGTGTCACTTAATGTCTGCAGGAACGAATAGCTGAACTGGAAGACTGTGTTGAGAAGCTGAGATCAGATCTGAAGAAACAGAAGAGTCGAGAAGCATCGTCAGCTGCCGAACTTGATGAGCTGCGTGATGAACTTGGTTCGTTTGTTGTTTGTTTGTTCAAGCTAAGTATTTGGTGTTAGTCTGCACCGAGGCTGGCTCTGAGGAAACACACCCACTCCACATGTTCTAAGGAAGCATAATGTAGGTGGTGTACAGCTATGTCATTGTAATGTAGCAGTGTAAACGGTGAACTGGCAGAAAGGAAGGTATGAGGAAGGCCATGTATCTGTATATTTAATGAACCCAGCTTAACCCTTTAATGGACACATTAAAACTGCAGAGCAACAGACTATTATACAGCAATATGGTGATTAGTACACTGGCCGTTGATGGGTAGGCTGTTACATTTGGTACGGTGAGGAGGCGCCTAGCAGGCTGTGGCTCCATCTAGTCCCTTCCTCGCTGTATAAATGTAACAGCCTACCCATCGGTAGCCTGTGTACCAACTTCATAGTATTTGATGTGGCACTATAATTGCCTTTGTGCTACAAAGGGTTGAGTTTCAAGTTCTAGTTTTACTAGGGTGGTCCCTGTCTGCCCAGACCAGTCATCACTCCAGTTCTTTTAGTTTCTGTCAGCACACACTGTAGTGGCGGCTCCATCTGTTCTCCTGTAGCCGACTACAATTACTAGGGTGGTCTCTGTCTGCCCAGACCAGTCATCACTCCAGTTCTTTTAGTTTCTGTCAGCACACACTGTATTGCCGGCTCCATCTGTTCTCCTGTAGCCGACTACAATCACTAAATCACTAGGGTGGTCTCTGTCTGCCCAGACCAGTCATCACTCCAGCTCTTTTAGTTTCTGTCAGCACACACTGTAGTGGCGGCCCCATCTGTTCTCCTGTAGCCGACTACAGTCACTAGGGTGGTCTCTGTCTGCCCAGACCAGTCATCACTCCAGCTCTTTTAGTTTCTGTCAGCACACACTGTAGTGGCGGCTCCATCTGTTCTCCTGTAGCCGACTACATTACAAGCCAAGGCATCTTTGAAGCTGAGTGTCATGGTTTTTAAGGTTTGTCCAAGAAATAATTTGCATAGCATTTGCACCGTGAACCTGACATAAACTGACAAAGCCTTGTGAGGCCGAGATTCAAGATTCAAATGCTTGCCATAAATGTACTGCATCCTATAGCTCGTGGTCGAAACCACTGGACTACTGGATGTCCGGAGCAGGCTGACTTGGTTGGGTTCGACGAAAAACTTTTGCTTACGTTACTTAAATTAATGTGGTGGAATAAGAGTACTTACATAACTGATATGATTGCTACTGTGTGTATTACTTAACAACAATCCTATAAGTAACAATGGTTTTCATACCTTCTTCTGTCTCTCTGTCAACCATTTTTATATCTTATTAACATCTGAGGATGAGGGTTGAGGATGCTGTCAAAGAGAAATGGATACGCTATAAAGCATACAATGCACTAAAGAAGGTAGGTAAAGTGGTCGAGGCCAAGGAAGCAAAAACTGCATACAACGAAGCCAAGCGTGTTGCCAAACGCGTTGTCTGGTTAGCCAAGTCTGAGGATGAGAGGGGGATATTTGCCGACATCTCCCCTACCAGTGATGGCGTCTTCCGGCTAGCCAAACAAATGGACCGCACAAATCAGGACGTTGTAGGCGAAAAGTGCATCCAGAATGATGCTGGTCAGCTTTCGCTCAGTGACGAGGACAAGATGAAGGCTTGGGTGGAGCACTATGCCAGGCTTCTGAATGTTGAATTTGAATGACCAAGTGACTCACTCCCTGAGGTTGCTCCAGTCGCTGGTCCTCCTCCCAGTGTATCTGCGGAGCTTGTTCGCAAGGCTCTTATCAAGATGAAGTGCGGCAAGGCTGCTGGCCCTCCGGCATCATTGCGGAGATGCTTAAAGCGGCTGGTGAAGAGGGAGTCGAGTTGGTGAGATTGTTGGCTGAGACAGTCTTCAGTAGTGGTGATATTCCCAAGGACTGGGAGGAGAGCTTCATCCTGAACCTTTACAAGGGCAAGGGAGAGGCTCTTGACCGCGGCAACTACCAAGGTCTTAAGCTCACCGATCAAGTAATGAAACTACTTGAGCGCATGTTAGACTCCTTCATTCGCAACATGGTGGACATTGACAAAATGCAAGTCGGCTTTGTGCCTGGTAGAGGCACCACAGACGCCATCTTCATTGTTCGCCAACTGCAAGAGAAGTACATCGCAGCCAAGAAGCCTCTCTACTTCGCGTTTGTCGATCTTGAGAAAGCGTTCGACCGTGTGCCTAGGAAAATGCTCTGGTGGGCATTGAGAAGTCTTGATGTGGAGGAATGGGCTGTCTGTGTCATCCAGTGTCATGTTATCGGCACTTGTTTCATCGTGCCTGGATCAGATGAACTCCCGGGCACGGTGAAACAAGTGCCAATAACATGACACTGATATGAACAATAATTTCTATACCATTACAACACTGTCATGAATTCTGTGCTGAAAACAGTGGCAAATCTGCAGCTATTCCAAGTTGACTTCAAAACAAGCACTTGATTCTACATACTGTGACGTTATTTGCACCCTCCCTCATTCAAAACACTATCAAAATAAACTTATTATTATGCAAAATGGGCATTGTAAATTCTGACTGGGCATTGTATGACCATTTTCCTGTTCGTGAACTGAATCTGGTAGCAGTAAAACTCAAGTTTTATCAATCAAAGTTATTATAAATGTAGGCTCCACAGATGTTAATAAGATATAAAACAGATGAACTCCCGTTTTATATGACTGCTCTGAAGCATACAGCCTGTCTTTAGCGAGTCCAGCATGTGCTGGCCATAGTCGTGGTAAACCACTGCTTTTATCCTCCATTCTCTTCCAATCCACTCCTTAAACAGCTTCACTGGCTTCCGCTTTAGTGGTGCATACATTTCAAACTTGACACATTAATTTTCAAGGCATTGCATACTGGTCGCCCGCCATATCTCACTTACCTCTTGCAACATCATCAGCCCACACGGTCTTTACACTCATCCTCTTCTTGTCAGCTATTTATTCCATGATATAACCTATTGTTTGGATCTCATGCTTTCCGCTTTTCAGCCCCACAGATCTGGAACTCCCTGCCTCTCCACATTTGCAAATCCCAGTCACTTTCTGCTTTTAAATGCCATCTGAAGACTCACTTTTATCCAGTTAGCTTACCTCACCCGCTAGTGACCCACCTTCCAATGCGCCCTGATTCTTTAATAGACTTCGATGCTATATAATTCTTTTATTTACTTACTTATAAAAATCTGTCCTCGCTGCTGGACCATGACGTGTGATTCATGTGCAGCGAGGAAAGAGCAGCAGAACACAAGGCTGAGAGATGAGAAGTCTAGTCTTGCTGAAGAAGTTGACGAACTCAAGTCAAAAGTTCAGCGCATGGGCACTATGAGCAGACAGGTTTGTACAGTTGAATCATTGAAATGCTCTATGGTAATAATCTCTCCCTTTCACCTCCACTTGGCCACATCTGAGATGTGATGTTGGTTTGGAGGAAGGTAAAGGTAAAGGTAAAGTGGATTTATACATTTATTTACAAGGGGGATATTTACAGAACTGTCTGTATGCTGCAGTATTATGTAGCCCTACCATTACAATTGTGCACAGTGGTACGAGCAGTTCTCGAAGGTCATTCGACTGGATCGGGCTTAGATCTTGCTTAGTTTAGCTCTTCCAAATGCCTATGTATCTTCGACCATCATGGTGCTGTATGTAGTTAAAAAATTTTGTTGCATTCTTTACTTTACTGTTCAGCGAGCGAGTCTTATGGGAACAGCCCTTGAACTGGTTAACTAACTATAGTCCTTCAGTGCGATGTCACTGTTAGTTGGGTCGTCTGACCCATAAAATCATCTCTGAAATGACCTGTAATGTGTCAAGTAGGATGTTAAACCATGCTGTACCGTACAGTACCATACTCTGTGGTAATTTGCATGAGTTTGTGTGTAATGGTGTGTGTTCATTGTGTTTTATATGTGCAGAAAGGAGAGACTGACGGTTATCACAAGGAGATGGAAGAACTGCGTCGTAAGAACTGCAGCCTTGTCAAGGAGGTTGAACGTCTTACGATGCAGGCCGAGAAACCACTTGAGCAACCATCGATGTCGGTGAGTTGGTTCCTTGTTGTTGATGGTGTTGCTTTACCACTATATCAGACCATCATCCGTAAATACCTAGATGAAGATGAACTGGACTAGAAATTGGCCGGGGAAGTTGTGAAAAATGTACACATATAAGGGACTTGTGTCATTGCTGAAAAATATTTTTCGTCATTTAGATGGTGATTTTTTGTGTCTTTGCTTAACCCTTTAGAGTGCTAAGGTAATTATAGTGCCACATTGAATAAGATGAAGTTGATACATTGGCTGTTGATGGGTGGGCTGTTACATTTGGTACAGCGAGGAAGGGACTGGGTGGCACCGCAGCCTGTCTAGGCTCCTCCTCACTGTACCAAATGTAACAGCCCACCCATCAATGGTCAGTGTACCAGTTACTGTATTGCTGTCCGTTGCTGTGCAGTTTTAATGTGCACATTAAAGGGACACTCCGGCGCAGATTGACCTGTATTTTTTTCTCGTTCAATAAAAAGTTTAATATATAACATTTTCACCTACAAAGTTTAGACTCCAAATTTCTGACCCTTACGGTAAAAATTGAAAGTTTCATTCTGACGCTGGGAAATTCCGGACTTACGAACTCTGCCGGTAGGTCTCCTCCCGTCCGCTAGGTGGCGACTTCGTTTTCGTCCGCATTGCTACGATACGACGACTTATCCACGGTAAAACGAGCGCCTACTCTCCTAGGCTCAAAGCTATAAGGTTTCGCCATCTGAATTCTGTACT
>Ga0209149_1001638_pt1 | contig 11649 bp, 7 predicted proteins | sample WorMetTyACAVOLI2_FD_187423 | JGI IMG/M metagenome (GOLD analysis project Ga0209149, IMG submission 187423) | Marine gutless worms symbiont microbial communities from Max Planck institute for Marine Microbiology, Germany - Olavius algarvensis... ...
GTTGTCATAAAAAAGCTTCATCTATTAACCATGTTCAGAGTGTTAGGCCTAGCTAGTATCATATGAACATGATGAACTACACTGTGTCTAAAAAAGCGGACCGCTACCTCCAATATGACATAACTTTACCAATTCACAACGCTTACTAATTATTTTTGGCAGAAAGAGACGTTATTCAATTCTCAATTAAATACGGTAACAAATTTTTAAGTTGGCTTAGAACCAGCTGCGTGGTTTCCATAACAACAGTAGCGACTTGACACATCCGAACAGCGAATTTCTGGGCTGACTTTAATCAACGTACCATCGACAGGGAAACAAATGAGCGGCAAAACGACTGTAGGTCAGTGTCAAGGCCGAAAGACTGCATTTCGAATACGTGTAACTTTTGACACTGCGCACTGTCCCGATCGACACACTGTTTGTTTAAAAGATTTAAATTTTCCGTTCATAAATTGTGAAATAATGCGTACTTAATGATTTTTGTGGTCAGCTGCTACACTGCTGTAGAAACAATTGTCTTCTAACATTGAGGTTTAATTAAGAATACTGAACACCGAATTTTCTCTGAAATTTTATTTAAATTAAAGAACTATTCGTCAAGTTATGTCAAAATGTCGTAGTCAAGGATCCGGTTTTTTGAGACACAGACCGTCAAGTCGCTACTGTTGTTATGTAAACCACGCAGCTGGTTGTAAGCCAACTTAAAAACTTTCAACCGTATTTAATTGAGAATTGAATACCGTCTGTCTCTACCAAAAATAACTAGTAAATGTTGTGAAACAAAGAGAGAGCATATGCTCAGTGCTGACTCACCGCGAGGCGACAATGCAACGGCATTGGCGGAGTTTACGCTCTCTGAGTGCTTTTGTTCATTATGTTTTTATTCTAACCTTTGTAATTCATGTACTGTTGTTATACGAAGAGTATGTGGGCTACACTGCTCACACTATGTTATACTCTTTATACTACTAAAGGCTGCTATATGCGCTCTTAGCCCTCTCAGCCTTGTCATCTATACTGCTATTATGCTTGCTAATTCTGAACAAATAAATTATGATGATAACAGTAATAAATATAACAAGTAGCCTAAATTTTTATCACTGCCTTGCTCTTAGGCACTCCTGTGGCGAGTCTTAAAATTTACTCGACTTCTTTTATGGTATAGACAAACACGTTAGTTTCTTTGTACACACACAATTTATTCACCTTTTGAAAGGCAGCACAATTATACGCAAAAAAATTAAAGTGAAAACTTCACTAATCAGAAGCATAAACCATTAAAACGTTACTTAGCGCAATGAGCACAATTACGACATACTGCAATACGTATAGAATAAAGATATCATATTCGAGCGAAGTACAAAAAACTAGGTCAAGCGCAACAGCAAAAACTAGAAGCAGCTTATCTGCTTCAAGTGACGGTTTAATATAGTGCATTTTGGGCGCCCACTCACGTTAACGACTCGATGGCTTCGCTGTGGGCGGTATTTATCATAGCTCGCTGAGCGGCAAGTCGGATCAGATTGTTTCATACCTGTTTCATACCTGTTGGGCCAACTGTTTGAAGTTGGCCTAGGACCCAGCGGATTAATCCAGAAATAGGCCCATCCTTGTCGAGCGTTCTTTATCGAGATGCTGTTTAAAAGAGTTGATGCTTGTTGCACTGATCGTTTCCTGTCGAAGTTTGTTCCACCGATTGATGATACGCTCGGAAAAGAAATGCCTTCTTAATTCTGTGTTGCATCTATGTTTCTTGAGCTTGGCTCCAGCCGGAAAAATGATCCAGCTGGAAAAATGTTTCAAACGGAATAGATGAGAAACCACGGTACATCTTGAAAACCTCCATTAGATCTGATCTATTCCTGCGTTCTTCCAATGACCATAACTTCAGAGTTTTAAGCCTTGATGGATAGTCAAATTCCTTCATGCCTGGAACCATTCGCGTAAATCTCCTCTGAACTTTCTCAAGTAATACTTTATCTTTGACGTAGTAAGGTGACCAGGCCACTGTGCAGTAATCGATGTGTGGTCTAACTAATGACTTGTACAGCTGTAACATGATAAACTTGTTTTTGTTTTCAATATTTCGGTTAAATAGACCTAACATTCTATTTGCTTTGGCACATGCTGCAGCACACTGGTCAGCTACCTTCAAGTTACTGCTTAGTATAATTCCAAGATCTTTCTCCTTTGTAACTACTTCCAGTTTCTGCCCATTTATGACGTTTTCGTACGGACCTGTTCCCAACTGCTTCCCGATATGCATAACTTTGCATTTGCTTGCGTTAAATGACATTTCCCATTTTGTAGCCCAATTCTGAAGTGTATTTAAGTCCTGTTGAACCATGGCATAATCTGATTTATCCTTGATTTCATTAAATATTTTGGTATCGTCTGCAAACTTTAATATCTAACTATGTAAATTATTGTCCATATCGATGAAATAGATTAAGAAGAGGACGGGTCCAAGGCCGGATCCCTGTGGCACTCCGCTGGTAACTGGCAACCAGTTTGATGCAAATCCTTTAACGTGAACCCTTTGTTTTCTGCCCTTCAACCAGTTTTCTATCCACTGTAGAACTTTTCCATCTATACCATGACCTTTTAGTTTAAGTAGCAGTCTCTTATGCGGCACTTTATCAAACGCCTTTGCCAAATCGAGAAAGATGACATCGACACCAGAGCTTTTGTCTACCACATCAGTTACTTTGTCGAAAAATGCCAGGATATTCATCAAGCACGAGCGACCACGTCTAAAGCCATGTTGAGACTCATGGATTAGTCGGTTGCTTTCCAAATGACGTACGATTTCATCTCGCAGTAGGGCTTCCATGATTTTACAGATCAAACTTGTTAAGGTTATTGGTCGATAATTGCTAGCCTGATGCTTGCTGCCACCCTTGTGGATAGGAGTCTATATGTCTATTATATAGTGTAATCAACGAAGTAACGTCCCGTGACTATGGTTGCAGGGACAGCAGCGTCAGAGCACGTGTTGAAGACTCAGTTGTTGCCACGGCAACAGCTTCAGCAGCCGACGCAAGAACACGAGATAGACACGTCGCCGTACTACGCGTCTGCAGATTCAGGCAAGTCTAGTTTTTATCTGTCCGCTCTTTCGCATCCGTCGGCGTCGTCTGGTCCGCGTTCGACACGGCAGCAGTTCTCGAACACAGAGACGACAGTCGGAGGGGATGCTTCGGCGGTCTGCCTGGCGTCGTCGTTCGTCCACCGACAGCCGTCGATCCTCGATGTCATCATCTCGTCGCCGCAGCAACTGTCGCCCGTCCATCAGCACGAGCCGCTCAAGACAGAGATGAAGCGGGAGATGGTCGACGAGCCGTCAGCAGAGGGCGAGCTGGCGGCAGAGCTCGAAGAGCTGGAAACATCGTCGCTGTTCGATGCCGATCACCCGACGACGATGGCGACGGCGTCGAAACTCGGTCCATTCCAGCAGACTTCCGTCTGGCAGCAGCTTCCGTTTGATTTCGTCTCTCAGCCTCCGCAGCAGCGTTATCACGCCGAGTACCAGCTGACTGGTCAGCAGATGGACACAAAGCTTCATAGTCGTACGTTCACGCTTCACCACTTCCCGTCGCCGTCTGACGACGTCGCAGTGGCGACGTTCTTTCCACCGCCGGCGCCGATGGCGGTCCTCCGACAACAGGTGCCCGAAGCGGTGCCGTACGGGCAGGCGCCGATAACGTTGGCGCGGTCTATGGCCGCGTTGTCGAGTCCAGCTGCCGCCGGCACGACGGCGGTACGCCCTGCCGAGCTGTTGTTGTCGCCTGGATCCGCGGGCCCGGATCTGGTCGCTACCGCCACCGGCTTTGCGTCGAGTCGTCGAGTGTCGGCACCGGAACTGGTCGGGTTCCGATCGCCGCCGGTCTGTGTGACCAGCGCGACTGCAAGTCCACCGCAGCCGTGTCCGACGTCGTCGTTCTTCGAGTTCGGGTTTCGCCGCAGCTCGTCCTTTTCGTCGCCGCCGACTTCGCCGACCATGTCGCTGCCCGTCGCCGCCCCTCCTCGGCCGCCGGCGCCACCGCGACGGACCGGGATCCGGGGCTCGTTGACGTCTGCCCAGCGGCGTGCTCTCGAACGACCTCACGCCTGCCCGGCCGCGCCCTGCTCGAGGCGTTTCGCCCGGACCGACGAGCTGACCCGCCATCTGCGAGTGCACACCGGTCTGAAGCCGTTCGTCTGCCCGATCTGCGAGCGGTCTTTCACGCGATCCGACCATCTCACGACCCACGTCAGGACGCACACGGGGGAGAGACCGTTCGCGTGCGAGCTGTGCGGGCGCAGGTTCGCTCGCAGCGATGAGAGGAAGCGTCACTGGAGGGTGCACGAGCCGAGACCGCGGCCGGCGGCAGTGGTCGGTCGACCAAGGCATCAACAACATCATCATCATCATCCCCATCACCAACATCAGCTTCAGCGCAGTGCCCGCCAGCAAGAACCGGTTGCTGAGCGGCCACGTACCTCGCCAACTGCCGCAGCCGCGTCGAAGTCAGCGGAAGACCTAGCGGGCCCACGCTGACAATCGAGAAAGAAACGGTAAGCATAATAATATTCCTGCAGCCAGCTTCCTGGAACTTACACTGCTTGCTTCAATGCCGGGTGGCAGGCAATTCTTCGCCGTAGGCGCGACACGAACACGGAACCCTGGATGATTGGCTTTCTTACGAATCTGTCCTTGGAACTGATGATCTCCAGAGTTTGCCTACCCGACCATTACAAACCCAAATAACGATACCGACCCCACCCACGAACACCGTTGTCATGACTATGTACAGCACACGTTCGACACAACAGTACTGTCGCGACTATGGAGACTGTGCTAGCGGAATCAACGTGATGGGAGTCATCCATTCAGGGTTCCGCGGCTACAATCATGCTTTATAGTGACTGTATACAAGCTGTCGCTTATCAGTGTTACCTCGTGATACATGCTCACACCAGTACTACGTCATATTTTTGCGTGCGATAACGTATTGTTATTTGTGTGGCGAAGGGTCTTTCTTCGGCGTCAGGATACGAGTATTTGTTAACGATGCCTGTATTTTTGTGTAGTTTGAACTCTAGTTGTTTTCTGATACCATTTCTATCGTTACCGGTAAGCTACGCGTTCGTTGAGAGTAATAGTTGCAGTTTCGAAGATTATACCGTGCGAAGTTTAGACTTACTTGATTGTGTTTTATTTTTTTACGCCCGACGCTATGCGTGTACGATATATGCTACGGCAATTCAGTCTGTCCGCCTCTCACACACGTCTGCTGTGACTAAACGGCTGGCATGTCACTTTTCCACATTCTGGTAGCCCCCCCCATTCCAGTTGTTCAGTACCAGACATCGTGGCGAAATTCAGACTAAGTCACCGTCGATGCCGGCGTTAAATACACGTGGGGTAGGAAAACTTCACGCGTTCAACCAGTAGGTGATCATATCTGGGAAATGACACAAAATTCAGGCATTGTTTACATAGTTTACTAACACACAGTATTAGGGAACTCTTCGAGCAGTATCATTGCCTATGATCTTGAATGATCTTTAGCCGTTACTTTGATTACTTAATATGTTTCCAGTGCAGTCTCGGAAAATAGGCCTACCGGTACGTCGTACATCACGTGCAAATTACAAGTTACAAGTTCAGTGCGATATTTCTGTTGTTCCGTCCAACTAAAAGATTGTTCAAAGTATTTCTATTGGCTGTCGCGTAAGCACTTAATTCGCAAAAATTGGTAATATATCAGAAACGTTACAAGATAGGGAACACCATGAAACACTGACACGAAATTATATGATATACTATCGAGTATGTAGCATCATTTCAGATGATTTGGCACAAAGTCATTTCACTTATTACTTGTCACTTGAAGACTTGTATTTCTGGTTTTGCATTAACATGAATCCGTTCGATAGGAGGCTGACGGACTGGGATCTATTTTTCTAGTTTTGTCACACATCGATGACGCCTGGCGCTAAACCGGACACTGTACAAATTGACGAAAGTAGTCAGTGCATAATAATCTTGCAACGTTAGAGGTCGTCCTGTCATCCACGCAGTGGCGGCTATGGCGTTTTTTTGTTTGGGGACACAGGGGCCGCGATCGAGCTGTATTGTGGGGCCAGCTTACAGTTAAACTGTGTAAGTAAGTAAGTAAAACATCAATTTATATAGCGCATGGTCGCAAATGCCTCTGATGCACTGTGTACACTACTAGTACTCCGAGAAAAGAAATGTTTTAGTGATCGTTCAAAAACAGCAGCAGTATGTGACGAGTCACGCAAGTTTCTGTGCTTCAGTTATCAAGTAAAACATGCTCTGATCCTCTAACTGGGGGGAGCAGACAAATTTGAAGGGAGGCCGTGACTCCCCGTTAAAGCCGCCACTGCACGCAGGCCTACGACATTAGATTATGAATATTTTTTCAACGATGTTTCGTTTTGCTTGTACGTCACTTGTGATCAGCGTCCTGTCGCTGAAGCGTTTATACGATATGCGTTTACTTGTAGGATTTGGGCCTATACTCAGGGGGTGGGGGGGGTTCGAGGATGGGCCTTGAGGCACTCCCTCAAATGTTGGCCAGGGCTATGACTATTTACCGCAACGGACCGCAACGGACTACAACGGACCCAAACGGACAACCCTAACCCTAACCCATTGTGTTCCGTTGCGGTCCGTTGTAGTCCGTTGTCGCATTTGCTATAACCGCAGCGGACTGCAACGGACCGCAACGGACCACAACTGTGTTCTGTTGCGGTCCGTTGTAGTTCGTTGCAGTCCGTCCGTTGTGGTAAATAGTCACACCAGTTGGCCAGGCCTGCAAATTTTTGACGCTTAACGTGATGATAAATGGATACCAACGATCGTAACCCCGAACTGATAAATACGAACGATGAGGTCACGACCCCTAACATTTTGGCCTAGAACCGCTGCTGTAAATACAGAGTGGCGCAGAAAAAAAGTGGAGTACGTGGTCTGTCAACGTAAAAATTTACGTGAATTGTTGCTCAACAATGCTTTCATTCTTGTAATACGTATATGCCGGATATAGGATCAGGAGACGACGAAGAAATTAATATTCTTTGCAATATTTTCATGTTAGATATTTTTGTACCGTCGTTAATGTTAATGATGTTATAGATAAACATGTTTACACCTGGCGGATTTGAATGAGCGGGCAATGACCCAGTTTCGGAAACGATTGGCTCCAGTAATTGCAGCGAAGGGTGGACATATTGAACAACGTTTTGATTAGTGTTTTAGGTTGTGGCGATATCTTATAAAATTTTCAGTATGTCTGTGGTATACACGATGTAGGCAACGAAATGAAATTGTCCACTTTTTCATGCGCCACCCTGTATAATGTCGGCCTTATGACAGCAGTGTGGAAATTCTCTGTTTGCAATTCTCTGCTGTTGGAATAACGGAGAATTAAAGGCAGACAGTGAAATTATTATAAGATTATTTTAGTGACAGTCTTGCACTGTGAAGAGTTTGTGACAGTTTAACGATGCAGAAATCAACAGCATAGACCTATACTTTCCAAAAATTATTTTAATTGTCCGCTGCGGCTCCCGGTGATATGTGTACTGTAGACCTGGTGATTTGAAATTCGTGTTTCTATTGTGATTAATGTTTTCTTCTTCGTTGTTCAAGGAATGGCGGATCCAGTAAAATGATGATGATGATGATGATGATGATGATCCACTGGGCGAAGCGAGGATCGAGGCTCCGTAGGCGCCGAGGAGAGCACGAGGGTCTAGAGAGGGAGGAGGCTGTGCCCCTTCCCCAGAAATGTTTTTGAATTTTCAATCTCGAAATGGCGTGTTTTGGCGGACTCTGAGATAACAGTTGTAAACCGACGCTGAAACTAATGAAATTTCGATATTTAAGTAGGCTATCTATTTTCACTTTTAAAATGCACGTATTTTTACTGATTTCAAACATAAAAATGTCTCGCACAATTTTAGAACGCAGTATATTATCCAGTGGATCACTATTTGTTAGACCAGCAGATGGTATTACTGGGGAACGCGCGTTTCAAGGCACATAAATTTATCCATAGGTGTTTGGGGGAGCATGGCCCATAGCGTCCCTGGATCCGCTTATGTGTTCAAAACAGTTTATCGATATGAAAATGTCGCATTTGCTCTATTTTAGTTAGAATTACGCAACTGAAGATGTATGTAGGTGTGTGTGTGTAGACCTAGGCCTAATTGTGTTCGAGTATTGACCGTTCATTGCTCATTTCGTTATAGCCAGATACATATTTTGCTTATATTCAACTGTGATGTGCTGCAGTTATTTGTTTATCAGTCTGTTGTCATTTTGTAGTCACCGTGTACACATCAGTCGCTAACTACTATATATGCTGACTTTCTACTTTTACTAGGATACTTTTTGTACGGATTGGACCGTGATTATTTACGATAGCTATTTCATCGCGCTCCGTTTCGTAGTTCGTATGTTTCACGCAGGGGCCGCAATCAGTACCACGGTTGTGAAGGTGGGGATGACGGCGGGGAGTGGCATTTTTTTCATTGATCCTGACATCACGTTAGCTGGCCATGCGTAGGCCCTACAGATGAGCAAACCCAATTTCCGACGAGCCGCTGTGGTTCGGGTATCATCTTTGCATTTTTTTCTATTTTCAGCAATCTGGCCGGCAGCCAGTCCGAAAATGTGATGCCAATACCTTGCTGCAGGTGCCATCTACATTTGGACACCCTGGTCCCCGTGCTGCTCCTGTGGTTTCACACGCTGTCGTCCGTTAATTGATACCATGCGATTTTTTTACTTTTGCGTGATTATTGGGGCTCCTCTCCCCGTTAGTGGTCGGCTGTTGGATCTAGCCAGTGAAGAGGTAGGTCTATTTAGAATATAACCTGAGGACAATCGCAGGGAGGTGCCGGGTGACACAATGACACCCTTGTATGGTTCTTCGCTTCTTACCACCAGAAGACGAACATTTATAGTTTAAACGTCAAAACAGTTATATTCATCTTTATTCGCCATACAACTGGTAGAAAAATAGAAAAAAAGAAAACAACATATCACACAATAAACTTAACTAAGCAATGAATTAACGCGACACAATACTGGCAACTTTTTCGAGAATATTTACACATCACAATATCATCTCAAATTATTAATCATCCGACGTAGCTGATTCTGACTACTCTTGAATATCGTGTTAAATTTTGCAACACACTTGCTCAGAACAGCACTGGGCAATTGGAAACTGAAGTACGAGTGACAAGGTTTAATAATAAACAATAAGCCTTTATTGATAACAAGTTGACAATCGCAACTTGTTACAATGACACACCAAACAAGCTGCCACGCAGGATAGCACTGCACTGTATAATAGAACTTTGGCACGCAGGCCTTAAGTTCAATACAACCAAATGTAATAATGTCCGTATTATTTGTCTGAAACAGTTTCATAAAAAAACCTGTTAACGACAAAATCAAGGGAATTGATAAGTCTTCCTCAACGGGCAAGCCGCAAACTTCAAGACCATAACAAAATCGATATACATTTCGTTTGCAACAAATGTAAAACAACGTCTTCAGTTGCAATTCTGCCTATTCTGTCAAATAGAGCATTAGTAGCACGAGCGCATAGACTGTTCCGTTGAGACCTTGAAACTTTTTGAGCTAACAATAATGTACACTTAAGTATTTTATGATCGCTCAGTATCATAACGAACGTATTTAATGTTTTAAAGTAATAGCGGTTAGTATTCTACGTAATTTACAGTTTGTTGTTAAACGTGTTGCCTGCGTGCATAGAAAAACTGTTGTTCACTTGTCGTCGGCCTATACAACGATAAATGAGTTACATATTAATTTCCCAAAACACTGATCTTTGTGTTTCTGAGGGCGAGTCTCAGCCTATACTGGATTGATATCGCTTCGCTCACGCCCGCCGTGTGAACGCCTTTTAGCACTGCAGGTGGGGTTAGTCATAGTCGATCTGCACGCGGCTTTACAGTGTGTTGTTATGGTCGCAGTAATTTTCTGTTTACTTGATGCCGCAGTCACCGAAGGAGGTGCAAGAATTTGTCGTCTTTTTTGGTGCCGTGTAGCTGTAGAAAAATATTATGATGACCTAAATATCGTTTAAAAACAACGTTGAAAACGATCAGAACAACAAACAACTTCTTTCATTGCGGCCCTACAAGTTTCTTGCACCGAATCGCAGTGATGTTTCCACAACGCTAATTGTATTAGTGTGTTGTCGGCATAATAGGCCTACGACTTGTCAACTTGGACGTGAAATACAATTAATTACATTATTGTTTTGCTAGTTGAAGCGGCGAAACGTGCGTCACTTTTTGACACCTGTAGGCGCGTCCAGCTTGTTTACGTTGTTATGACACTGTCGGCGAATGCGTCATCGTTGACGTCACCGTCGCCAAATGACTGTGGTTGAGTAAGTAACGTAACACTATTATGTACTGGTCTAGTGGTGTTCCCGCTCAGAGTCTTAGAAGATAGTAAATATTTGCGTTAAGGTGATCCATTGTGAAAAGATTATTTCCTGCATTTGCAGTGACGATTATAATTACGGCGCGATGCGTATGCATAGCGCGGACTATGATGTCGTAACTCGCAAGGTGTCCGTCCGTCTGTCTGTCTGTCACACGCCGATATTATGTCGAAACGGCTAAACGTATCATCAGACTTGTTTACCGTCGGGTAGCACACCATTCTAGTTTCTTTCCCGAACCAAACCTTATGCCGATATTCCGACGGGCACTCCCCAAACTGGGGCGTCGAAAGCAGGTTGGGTATTAAAAATCGAGATTCTCGACCAATATATCGCTTTATCTCGGAAATGATACAAGATAGGGCCATAGTAACTATGGAACGCCAGTAGGAACTTGTGTGCGATCTATCGATTGGTGCCATTTTCAATTACCTTACATGACCCTAACCCAGATTTCAAGGTCACGTTATTTTGACGCTGAATATCTCAAAAACGGTATGAGATAGAAACATAGTTACAATATATATTATTAATATAGAAATCATACACGAGGTACAAAGTATGATAGAATACTAATAATAACTTACACGTGCCCTACTCAAGAGTGTCATTTCGAATGACCTTGAGTGACCTTGTAGTGAAATAGTCAGTGACACGCGCGACAGCTGAGCTTCTTGTATAATTACGTGGCGGTTCTTGGCTTTGCAGTTTGTGGGGTCGTGTGAGGGGGCGTACACACGGCACGCTGCCATGTCAGTATATTAATTTTATTTGGAGAACACACAGGGCAGGCTTTTGGATGAGCAGTGCCCCCACCCCGTAGAACTGTCACTCTGCCCTCCCTACTTTTAAAGGGGTTTGCGTTGAGATCCCGGATCGTAGGACTCGTGAACGTCATCTACAGACATCACCGTGGACTGTGTATAGGCCTGTTTGATATTGATTTTACACCACCTAATGTCATGCACGTTAAAGGTGTGCGAACGGCGCATGTGCACGTGAAAAAAACATCATTGTACACGACTTAAAATTATGTAGCCTATTTTTATTTTTATCCACATCAGCCTATAACTAGGTAGTATATAATTTATTGGTAAAAAATGCATTGCTCAGAGGCGTGTCTTTTACTTTTTTGCTACGAGTT
>Ga0209149_1001639_pt1 | contig 11648 bp, 1 predicted proteins | sample WorMetTyACAVOLI2_FD_187423 | JGI IMG/M metagenome (GOLD analysis project Ga0209149, IMG submission 187423) | Marine gutless worms symbiont microbial communities from Max Planck institute for Marine Microbiology, Germany - Olavius algarvensis... ...
GTCCAGTCGGCTGGATACAAATGCCTGGACTAGTGTCTTAGCTGCCTCAACAGACAGTGATCGTGCGACTGGACGAAGCTGCTTCAGTTGGTAGTAACTGCTCCTGCAGACAGAAGCAACGTGCGCATCCAGCGACAATTGACTGTCAAGGATGACGCCAAGGTCACGAGCTGTGTTGACGACCGTTACGCTGGCTGACAACAGTGGGATGTCTCTGATGTTTATCTTGTCCAACTGCTGACTTGAACCCAGCCACATGACCTGAGTCTTTGATGGGTTCACTCGTAGTCGGCTTGCCGTCATCCAGTCGTTGACGTCAGCAACGCAAGCAGAAAGACGATCGACGGCAGTTGCTGCGTCACTGGCTAGCGAACTAAGGTAAACTTGGCAGTCGTCGGCGTACATGTGTAGACGCAGTCCATGACGAGCTACAACGTGGAATAGCTCAGCGGTGTACAGCACGTATAGCAACGGTTGCAGCGCGCTGCCTTGCGGTACGCAGAAGAGTACATGCTGAATGCTGGATAATTCACCATTGTAGGCGATTTGCTAGTTCTGGCACGTGTATGTAGTAGACTGTGCTAGCTGCCTGCTAGTATTTGAAAATAGTCATGTCGTATCGTATCGTATCAGTACTTTTCGTACACAAAACCTCTCGTTTTGAATTCAAGCCAGCAGCCCGGAGGAGACGCGCAGGGCAGGGATTAAATGGAATCATTGCGCGGGCCGCGATTGATTACGGTTCAGAAACAGGCCCTAGGATTACGCAACGAACGAAAAATCTTCAGAAAGAAAAGTACGTAAACCCGATAAGTGGGACGACAAAAGGTGAATCAGCAGCAGCAGCAGCAGTTAACAGACAGGTGCGTGATGCAGATGTAGCAGGTTGACTGTACTCATCTCGGCTGTAATAACCTACATGTATATTGCTGTTACCTGTCGCCCATTTCTACCTCCACAGTCGGCGCTGCCGCTCACGGCGTCTTCATCAGCGAGGCCCGGTCCGCGGCCGCCGCACAGCTCAGTCCCTGACCACGGCTGTCCGCCTAGCTGCAGTAAACCTATGCTGTTCGTCAGCACTGTGTGGCATAATACTCGCATCGCGATACGTTGTCTCTGCGTCTGTACCGCGAGACTTGGCACCAGAATGCTTCATTCTGCGTCAGATAAACTTCTATCGATCTACCAGACAAGCTGTGTATTATGGCCTATGGGCTATAGATGTCTATACTTCATTTATACGGTATTTCCATAAAAACCTTTGTTCCCGAGCCCGACCGCCTGCGTCAACGCCCAGGGACTGGCTCTGACTGTCTTGCTTAAGTTGACAAGTTTTTTTGCAGTGTTTCTGGCACTATTCTTCTTTAACTATCTGAATTCCATGTTAACCGTGTGAACGATTGCCTTTATTGCATCAATGGAACTCAGAAGTAGGTATGATGCCAAACTTCAACATGGATGTGTAACATTTTATTCTAGCTATTGTATTTATGCAAAAATGTTAAAATCGGGTTTGAGAACAAAAAATTGTGGAAACAAAACCAGTATCGGTCGTTAAACACATGAAAATTTGACAATTTATTTTTGCCAAGGTATTGTAGGAACACAAGTCAGTTGCGATGGGCAATGCATACGTCAGACTGTTGGAAACTTATTCTGGTGTTAATGTGTCAAATATTATTTTAAAAATTGGTTGACACTCGGCAAAGTTATTGCAAAAATAAAAAGCGTGCAGTTTTTGAGACACAGCTACACAGGATACATAAAGTCAACAACAATTTGAACATTTGTATTGACGTCTTCCTCATTGTAATACAAATACAATACAAATAAAATTTATATAGCGCCAGGGATCTTAAAAAGAATCGGGGCGCAGACGCATGGAGTGACTAGACGGTAAAGGCGAGAGAAAAAAGGTGTGATTTTAGTCGCGATTTGAAAGTGGCTTGGTTAGCGCATGATCGAACATCCTGAGGGATATTGTTCCAGAGTGTAGGGGAAGAAACGGAAAAAGCATCAGAAGCAAAGTCAGATCTAACAAACGGAATGACAAGTAAAGCACTGGTGGAGGGATCTTAATATTCTAACAGGCTGGTAAAGTTGGATTAGCTCGTTGAGATAATTTGGTTGTCCAATATGTACGGCTTTATATGTCATTAAACACTGTTTATAAACAATCCATTGTCTGATTGGGAGCCAGTGAAAATCACGACGAAGATCAGTTGAGCTGACAGATGCATGGTGCCTCGGCAACGGTACGCGCCAGTACATCCTGAACCCGTTGCAGTCTGTCTAAATTTACAGCAGATGTACCCTGTACATTTTATTTTTCGTTTTCTTATTACGTATTTTGACATTTGTTCTTTTGAACACCGATGTTCTTATTTTTGTAACCGGCGCACTATAAATTACTTATGATATGATATGTAGCAGACTGTTGCAGTAGTCTAATCTGCTACTGACGATGGTTACAGCGAAGTGTTTGCGGCGTCCAATGTCAGAAGTGGTCTATGTGCCGTAGTGCTCTGATGTGAAAATGGCATTCATGTACGACATCCAGCACATGTTTTTCAAACATGTCATGACTTGTCATGACATGTCATGACATTAATGACATTAATGACATGTCATTAATGTCATGACATGTTTGAAAAACATGTCATGACTTGTCATGACATGTTTGAAACAAACAACTTGTCATGACTTTTAAAGCTTACATTAATGTCATTATTATGAAAGGATTGACACGTGTTGCGTTTCACAAGGTACGATGTAAAACAGAAGTGGTGGGAACCTGTCTTGCTACTTTGTGGCAAATTCACTTAAAATAGTCAGCAATTGCCGCGCAATGTAGAAGTTTACTGATGAGCTGATGAATTAATTCAACGCTGTTTACGCTTGTAGTCGCCGTTGGACAGCCAGCCGATGTCACCAGGAATTCATCACGATTCAGGTCTGTAAACGGTCTGTATGCAAGTTTAAACACGTTTTGTAGCCGAGTGTTACACAAACGATCGACTACTGAGATCGTTTTTCCGTCTGTCTGTGACGCGCGTGAACTGTGCCAAAACGGCAGATTTTTAGCAGAATATGTTTATGTCAACGGGTAGGCGAGCGACCGGGGTCTGCTGTAGAAAGAAGAGCGCGAAAATATTCACAACGGTTCTGGAAATTTTTGAAGGTGATTTGCCTTCGCCCGAACATAGATTATTACATACCGATCATGGTAATTAGTGGTTCAGTACTTCAGTTATAGCTCCATGGCACGGCATGTGCATAGTGAAATAGGCATGCACGCTGATGTGGCATGGCTGTTGGCGCATTCCATTGGGCGATTTGGCGGCGACTCTGGACCAAGTCAAAAATAGATGAACGTGGATAGCCTATTTTGCGGGTCACTGGTACGCTCGTCTATCACTAGCTAAGCTTATTGTTACTACAACTGTTTAAATACCAACTGCGTCGCTGTGACGTTGCAGGCCGCGCAGTAGCTATTGACTACATGAAAGCCCGCTATGAAAGCGGTAAGCCGAAAGAACCTCCCAGTGCCAACGTTCCAAAAGTGCTCAGGGAACCAAAGAAACTAAACTTCGAATGGGATAAGTAAGTCTTTGTGCATTGTACCCTAATCACTCTTTTATCCTTGTGAAACTATAGAACCACTTTCTGCACGTGCGGTTGAGAACTGGAGCATTGTGTTTTAGCGTAAGTTGTTTGTAATTCAAGTGACATGACTAATAACACATTAGTGTCGTTCCAGCGGTTATGTTTACAGTTTAGACGTTTACGTATGATAGCTAATATTCTTCTTCGCTGTGCATTACAGAATTGTTGACGAAACTGAGAAAAAAGAAATAGGTATGCCAGCTGGATTCAGAGAGCAAGATCTGGTAAACTACACAACAAACGCTTTTATATTTTGAATTTATTATTTTATAAAACAGACAAGTGTAGTTGACGTATTTGTTTTCATTTTGCTAAAAATATGCCTGTGTACTACACTACAGTGAAAATCGCTGTTGTAGTCGACATATTTTTTATCAAGCAAGATGCTCGCATTTTCAGTAGTCATATTTATGCTGTTTACAACACTTTAATAATAACAGACAGACTGGATGTAGGCTATGTAACTTGACGTTTGACTGTTATTGGAATTTATGTAGAGTTCATGTTATTTAAAACTTGTAGCGAATGATTGTGATCTCCGATAGTCCTCGTAGAGAACTCGTAACACGGTCATAGGCCTACGCGTTGTAATCGTGTCGTACGGCTTAAATTCGAGTCAAAGAGTGAGTAAGATGAAGTGGAGTGTACTCGTAATGTGTTGATAACAAGCAGCATGTAATAACATCGCCGAACAGCATTCATTCATACATCTGGTCTGATTTATCACAAAGTAGGCCTAAATGCAGTCGAATCTAAAATTTTGTGATCTAAAATTTTGAATACCGGTACGTTTATATTTTAGACGAATCACAACAACAGTTGGTACCAAGCACAGCACACCTCGCTCCTCGCAGACCGTGCAATGCTAGTTTCATATTTGTTCGCCAGATGGCAGCACAATTGCATTACCAGCTCAATATTATGGTTTCAAGATTTACGGTGATCTGGATTTTGGTTCGCGGTATATTGGCATGATCCCAGAATCGCTGCCTATCTGAGGCGAGTTTAGATAAGGAGCGCTGTTGGATCGATCCTGATTTTCGGGAACGATCCTTAACTAAACGATTTGTTCCCGCGAGAGCGCTCTCATTTTTTGGGATCATAAAAAAATTCGATCCCAGCAGCTTTAGTCACATGACTTATGTGTTTGTTTGTAAACAAATTGTTATTTCTTTCGGTGTTTTGTTTGTTTTAAAGTGTTCTTTCTGTCATTCTTTCTTATTTGTTATTGACATTTGTTCGCTGACAGTATATAAATGAAATCCTTGACTCACTGTGATCAGAAACGTCACTCAGAATTGCTGCTAGAACAGATATATGTTCGTTTTAGGTAGCCATTTTATCTTATACGAGAGCGCTCTTGGAGCAAAAGGGTTAGAGAACGATCGAGACCGCTAGACTGGAGTTGACGAGACCGGCCGAGAGCGCTCTTGCAAGACCGCTCCGTAACTAAACTCGCCCCTATTCTGAAAGTTTCATGACGACACCGCGGTAATCGTTTTCTCGTAATATTGCTATCCAAGTAACAAACAAACAAACCCACGCCACCTCGCCGGCCGTCGTGACAGGGCGAGGTAATAGTCAGTGTTGTTGGTTTATGAATCCGAAATAAACAGCTGCTGTTGGGTGTCCGTGTTACAGCTGCAGATGGTGTTCATGTGTATGGGGGTCGACACCAAGTCGCAGTACCTCAGTGCCGTTGACAAAGACGCTCAAGCTGCAGCCGCTCTTAAAGACGAGGAGAAACAGGCCGAGATTCAGTCGCTGCCGGAAATCACCAAGTCCGTACGAAATCTATTCGAGTCAGGAAAGATCGCCGAACGCACCCCGGAGACAAGTAAGGTGCGAATCTACGAGTCGCTGCCAGAATGGGGCGTCTATGAGAGCAAGCCGACGGAGCTCGAGGGAGTTGTACGGGCGACCGACCGTCCTACTCAGGGAGATGAAATTCAACGTGGAATCACTACCTCGCTGTTGAGCCAGTGGACGCGGATCGGGATGGACGACAACACGAAGATGGAGAAACCGGCATTTCGGCTGGCATACGACGCTGCAGCAGGGTTAGACTCAGGGATCTTCGAAAGCGAACCAACGCTGCTTGACGGAGTAATCAGAGCCGTTGACAATATACACGAGGAGAGAATCCAGCGAGGTCTAACGAAGTCGTTGCTCGGACAGTGGAGCAATATCGGGAAGGACGAACCAACGCAACCATCAAATGGACCCATGAAGAAACCGACGTACGAGGTAACGCCCGGGTCTGGTGTGTTTGAAAATGAGCCGACGAAAATCGAGGGTGTGGTCCGAGAAAGCGACGCAAATGACGAAAGCGAACAGATCCGACGAGGCATGACCAAGTCGCTGTTAAGTCAGTGGCAGCACCAGGGTAACGAACAGCCACGATCTTCCGCCAGAAGGGTGATAACTGTTGCTGAAGGCGAGGGATCGGTCTGCGAGAACGAGCCAGTCCGACGGTCTGACGTCGTACACGCCGACGATGTGGTTGACGAGAGTGAGCAGGCGATGCGAGGCATGGCCAGGGCACTGCTGAGCGAATGGAAAACTAAAGGCAGCGAAGGATTTCAGACAAGAAGACAGGCGATAAACGTCGCCGAAGGAGAGGGTTCTGTGTCGGAGAACGAGCCGGTAAGACGATCAGACGTCGTTCACGCTGACGACGCAGCGGAGGGTGAATTTATCCAGCAAGGTACGACAAAGATGCTGTTGGGACAGTGGAAGACAGTGGGCTCCGGGCAGACGTCGAAGGATAAGGCGCCGATCGTGGTCGCAGAAGGCGAGGGTCAGATAGCAGAGAACGACCCGGTGAAACTTAGTGATGTGATGCGAGAGAATGACGCCGAAGGTGAACAGATCCAGCAAGGCATAACAAGATCGCTGCTGAATCAGTGGAAGAGCATGGGCAGCAGCAGTGACGACTCTTGGAAAAGCCGGACTCCGATCGTTCTCGACGAAGCAGAGGGGAAAGTGTTGGAAAGCGAACCTGTTCGTCGAACAGACGTCGTTCACTCTGACGATTTCGTCGAAGATCGAGCTGATGTGCAGTCTGGCATAACCAAGTCGTTGCTCAGTCAGTGGAAGAACAAAGGCTCGGAAGAGTTCAGGTCGGAGAAAAAGGCAATCATTCTGAACGAGGCGGAAGGAACAGTTGCCGAAAGCGAGCCGGCAAAACGACGCGACGATATCGTTCGCGAAGACGACGGCATCGTTGACACTGAGCAGATACTGCACGGCACAACAAAAAATCTCCGCACACAGTGGTCGAACAAGGCATCTGAGGAATTCAAAGCAAACAAGAAGCCAATTGTTTTGGCGGAGGCAGAAGGAACAGTGTCCGAAAACCAACCGTTGCCCCGATTAGATATAATAAGAGAAGCCGACGGCGAGCCGGAGGAAGAGCAGATACAGAAGGGGATTACAAAGTCACTATTAGCACAGTGGAAGGTCAAAGGAACAGGAGAATTTAAGGCTGAAAAACGGCCAATAGTTTTAGCGGAGGCCGAGGACTGTGTGGCGGAAAATGAGCCAGTGAAACGAACTGACGTCGTGCATGCTGAAGACGTCAGCGACACTGCAGTTGAACGTGGCATGACCAAGTCGCTACTCAGCCAGTGGAAAAGCAAAGGTTCAGAGGAATTTAAGACAGAAAGAAAGGCAGTAGTTCTTGCTGAAGACGAGGGTCGCGTTTCAGAAAGCGAGCCAGTTAGACGCGAAGGTGTCGTTCGAGCAGATGACGTTACGTCCGACGGCGACGTGGTACTGAAGGGATACACAAAGTCATTGCTGACACAGTGGAAAAATAAGCCAAATGAGGATGTAAAGATTGAGAAAAAGCGAATCGTTATAGAAGAAGATGAAGGAAAAATTGCAGAAAGTACACCGACTGTACGAGAAGATGTTGTTCGATATGACAACGCTGAACTCTCAGATGAAAAGGTTCAAAAGGGATTTACCAAAAATCTGAGGGAACAATGGATGACCAAAGGTTCTGAAAAATTTAACAAAGAGAAACAACCTATTATTATTGCGGAAGGCGAAGGGACGGTTTCGGAAAATGAGCCACTTAGGCGTTCTGATGTAGTTCATTGCGATGACCTTGAACCTGATGAGAAGATTCAGAGTGGAATAACTAAAAATCTCCGAGCCCAATGGATAACGAAGGGTTCTGAAAAATTTTGCATAGAGAAGAAAGCCATTGTAATTGCAGAAGATGAAGGAACAGTCGCTGAAAACGAGCCTGTCAAGCGTTCGGACATAGTCCGCTCTGATGATCTTGTTAATAACGATCAAGTTCAAAGAGGTATAACAAAAAACCTCAGGGCTCAGTGGATGAACAAGGGTTCTGAAGAATTTCACACAGAGAAGAAAACCATTGTAATTGCAGAAGATGAAGGAACAGTCGCTGAAAGCGAGCCTGTCAGGCGTTCGGACATAGTCCACTCTGATGATCTTGTTAATAACGATCAAGTTCAAAGAGGAATCACAAAGAACCTCCGTTCTCAGTGGATGAACAAGGGTTCTGAAGAATTTCGCACAGAGAAGAAAACCATTGTAATTGCAGAAGATGAAGGAACAGTTGCTGAAAGTGAACCAGTCAGGCGTTCTGATATAGTCCACTCAGATGATCTTGTTAATAACGATCAAGTTCAAAGAGGAATCACAAAGAACCTCCGTTCTCAGTGGATGAACAAGGGTTCTGAAGAATTTTGCCCAGAGAAAAAAACCATTGTAATTGCAGAAGATGAAGGAACAGTTGCGGAAAGTGAGCCTGTCAGGCGTTCGGACATAGTCCACTCAGATGATCTTGGAAATAGCGATCAAGTTCAAAGAGGAATCACAAAGAACCTCAGGGATCAGTGGATTAACAAGGGGTCTGAACAATTTCGCGCAGAGAAGAAAACCATTGTAATTGCAGAAGATGAAGGAACAGTTGCTGAAAGTGAACCAGTCAGGCGTTCTAACATAGTCCACTCTGATGATCTTGTTAATAACGATCAAGTTAAAAGAGGAATCACAAAGAACCTCAGGGCTCAGTGGATGAACAAGGGTTCTGAAGAATATCGCACAGGAAAGAAAACCGTTGTAATTGCAGAAGATGAAGGAACAGTTGCTGAAAGTGAACCAGTCAGGCGTTCTGACATAGTCCACTCAGATGATCTTGTTAATAACGATCAAGTTCAAAGTGGAATTACAAAGAACCTCCGGGTTCAGTGGATGAACAAGGGTTCTGAAGAATTTCGCGCTGAGAAGAAAACTATTGTAATTGCAGAAGATGAAGGAAGAGTTGCTGAAAGTGAACCAGTCAGGCGTTCTGACATAGTCCACTCCGATGATCTTGTCAACAGCGATCAAGTTCAAAAGGGAATCGCAAAGAACCTTAGGGCTCAATGGATAAATAAAGGTTCTGAGGAATTTCGGACGGAGAAACAGCCAATTATCGTTGCAGAAGGTGAAGGAATGGTTTCGGAAAACGAACCTGTGAGACGTTCTGACGTAGTACATTGTGACGAGACCGAAGTTGCTGAACAAGTGCAAAAGGGAATTACCAAGAATCTTCGAGCTCAGTGGATGACTAAAGGCTCGGAGAAATTTCAGATAAAGAGATCGCCCATTGTAGTTGCAGAAGACAAAGGCACAGTTTCCGAAAATGAGCCGGTCAGACTTTCTGATGTAGTGCATTGTGACGATGCTGAAAATAATGAACAAGTGCAACAAGGAATGGCGAAAAACCTTAGAGCTCAGTGGATGACAAAAGGCTCAGAGGAATTTCAGGTTAAGCGATCACCAATTGTTATTGCAGAAGATAAAGGAACAGTTTCTGAAAACGAGCCAATTAGACGTTCTGATGTAGTCCACTGTGATGATCTTGAAGCCAGTGAGCAAGTGCAAAAAGGATTTGCTAAAAATCTTAAGGTCCAGTGGATGACAAAGGGCTCTGAACAATATCAGAAAGAGAAGAAGCCCATAGTGATTGCTGAGGGTGAAGGCACTGTCGCTGAAAACCAACCAATCACGCGCTCCGACGTAGTCCACTGCGATAACGTTGACGACAAGGATCAAGTTCAAACAGGAATTACAAAGAATCTTCGAGATCAGTGGTTGACTAAAGGTTCCGAGGAATTTAGAATCGACAAAGCACCGATTGTTATCGCAGAGGGCGAGGGAACAGTTGCAGAAAATGAGCCGGTGATACGCTCAGATTTGGTTCACTATGATGATCATGAATCTATGGCACAAGTACAACGCGGATTGACCAGGAACCTCCGCGCTCAGTGGATGACAAAAGGTTCAGAGGAATATCACAAGGAAAGGTTGCCCATCGTGGTTGCTGAGGATGAGGGTAAGGTGGTCGAGAACGAACCAGTCCGGCGTTCGGGCGTCGTTCATTCTGATGAAATAAGCGAAGAAGGCGAGTTTGTACAGAGAGGAACAACCAAGTCGCTGCTGAACCGCTGGAGCAATCCGGTGCCCGAACAACCGGCCACTGAGCGGCGTCCAGTTGTTGTTGCCGAAGACGAAGGTAGAATACTGGAAAGTGAGCCTACGCGTCGTACGGATGTGGTGCATGCCGACGACTTCGAGGCAGAAGCGAATGTCGTTCAAAAAGGCACGACGAAATCACTGCTGAGTCAGTGGAAGTGCAAAGGAACGGAAGAATTTAAGACCGAACGCAAAGTCATCAACGTCGCCGAAGCGGAAGGTAAAATTGCCGAAAACGAGCCGTTGAGAAGAGGCGACGTCGTGCACGCCGATGACGTTTTTCTCGAGCAAGACCAGGTTCAGAGAGGAATGGCCAAGTCGCTGATGACCCAGTGGTCAAAGAAAGGCGCCGAGGAGTTTAAAGTCGAACGCAAGCCGATCATATTGGCCGAAGCCGAAGGCAAAATTGCCGAGAGTGAGCCCATCCGGCGTGATGACGTCATACATCACGATGATCTTGATACTTCCGGTGAGAACGTGTCCAAAGGCTTGACGAGGAACCTTCTCAGTCAGTGGGCAGTTAAAGGCAGCGAGAAATTCGTCGTTGAAAAGAAGCCAATCGTCGTAGACGAGGGAGAAGGAAAGATCGCCGAAAACGAGCCGATAGCTCGACACGACGTCGTGAAGGAGGACGACTGTCCTGCTGAAGGCGAACAGGTCCAGAGAGGCATGGCCAAGTCGCTCGTTAGTCAGTGGAAACACAAGGGACAAGAGGAATTCTGCGTGGAGCGGAAGCCGATCATCGTCGCTGAAGTGGAAGGGCAGGTTGTGGAGAACGAGCCGACGGTGCGTAGCGACGTTGTGCGCTCCGACGAGATTTCCACCGAAGGCGAAACCATTAAACGAGGCACCACCAAGACTTTACTGACGCAGTGGAAGACCAAAGGCACCGAGGAATACAAACCACAGAGGAAGTCAATTATCATTGAAGATAAGTTACCGACCACTTAGTTGTTTTAACTGCTTTATGTGTTTTATACAGCCGCAACCGCTTAATATAATGTGCATGAAGCCCGCTCTGGTATACTTCAGCACTATTATAGTTGACGAGACCGCTTTATTTGCACGGCATTACTGATAGATACAAACTCACATTTTCGAGCGTGTTACTATAGCTTGTGCAGACTTTTGCTTGTCGCAGCCTTTCACATTGTCAAAACTTAATATCTGTGCTGGAGTAACATTGCCAAACCTCTTTAGGTTAATATTTACTAATTCCACTTTATATGTACATTGTCGACGAAATTGCGCGATCACGCGCCACCTGTTACGGCCCGTAATCTCTCTCGTGCCCTATGCCTGACACTAACTCAAGAACGGATATTTTTAGAAAGTTCAAAGTTGTTACACAAGTTCCCTATCACAGGTGTTACCGGTCTTGCCATTTTGAGGCCACGAGATCAAAGTTTAAGGTCACGAGGTCAGCATTATGTGTGTCTTTGTATAATGTCGAGGCTTACAAATCGAGAATGAAATGCCATGGT
>Ga0209149_1001641_pt1 | contig 11641 bp, 7 predicted proteins | sample WorMetTyACAVOLI2_FD_187423 | JGI IMG/M metagenome (GOLD analysis project Ga0209149, IMG submission 187423) | Marine gutless worms symbiont microbial communities from Max Planck institute for Marine Microbiology, Germany - Olavius algarvensis... ...
AGGCGTACAACAAACACTCATTGTCGTTTAACATGTCGCGTGACATTGACGTCATGTTGCCTATGTGTGTTGTATGCAGGCGTACAACAAACACTCATTGTCGTTTAACATGTCACGTGACATTGACGTCATGTTGCCAATGTGTGTTGTATGCAGGCGTACAACAAACACTCATTGTCGTTTAACATGTCGCGTGACATTGACATGTCATGTTGCCTATGTGTGTTGTATGCAGGCGTACAACAAACACTCATTGTCGTTTAACATGTCACGTGACATTGACATGTCATATTGCCTATGTGTGTTGTATGCAGGCGTACAACAAACACTCATTGTCGTTTAACATGTCGCGTGACATTGACGTCATGTTGCCTATGTGTGTTGTATGCAGGCGTACAACAAACACTCATTGTCGTTTAACATGTCACGTGACATTGACATGTCATGTTGCCTATGTGTGTTGTATGCAGGCATACAACAAACACTCATTGTCGTTTAACATGTCACGTGACATTAACATGTTATGTTGCCTATGTGTGTTGTATGCAGGCGTACCGACAGCGACACAAAGACTCGCTGCGGAGAAATTTGACTAAACAGCATCACCCACAGCGCAAATCTTAACCACTGTTATTCAGTTTTTATTAAAATATCCTGTTTATGTATGAAGTACTGTATTTTTATAATTAACATTTTTCTTTATAAAGTGTTTCACAGTCTGGCTATTTGTACACATTAGAGCGTAGCCATCTTGACACATTATTGCAGATAGATGTAGGTATAAACACTACTGTATCATACCTATCTGCAGTGATGTACATTGCTACTAATTTATTAAATCCTGTGCATATCTAGAAGTCTAAACAAGAGAATGATCGATGACATGTCACAACTCGCATTGTATTCCGCCCTCCCGTAGCAAAACCACGTATAAACAATGTCCACGATAGTTTCTTAAAACTGGTGTTTCTTAAGATGGGACACTGCATTAGCTAAAGGTCCTCTAGTTACGCTGTCGTGCAGGCATACAGACGACACAGACTCGCTGCGGAGAAACTCCACTAAACTCTAGTTACGCTGTCGTTATCGCCGCAAACATGTCGGACAGAATAGCCTACCTGTGGTCTGTTAGCCTGCATCATCATTATCGCGCATCCGCATACTTACGCGCAATATTGATATAGCAAATCTGTCTGTCCGTCCGATACGTTCCGGTACCAGATGAAAACGGCTTAACATATCGTCATAGTTTTTTTCACCATACGGTAGCCCAATCATTCTAGTTTTACCAGCATCAAACGTTTTCACAAAATTCCGACGGGATCACCCCTGTGGGGGTGCTAAATACAGATGGGGTATAAACATTTCGTGATTTTCTACCAATAAGTCGCTATATCTCGCAAATGATACAAGTCAAACGTCAAATAACTAGCAAATGGTACAAGATATAGCTATAGTTACAATGGCGGACTAATACAAAGTCATACATGGTCTATTGAACCGTGCCATTCTCAATGACCTTGATGGACCCCAAACCCAGATTTCAAGGTCAGGCCATTCTTTGGTCACAGTGTAATATTTAGGCCTATGAATGCCCTCAACGTATTGTGTGCGCAGCTGACGTGCGATCTGTTTGCGATAGCTAAGTTGTTTTTCTACATGTACAGAAATCAGTGGATATTGCCTCATTTACAGAGAAATGCATCTGTGGTTCTGTGTTGTAGTTGTACCAAAACTGTTACAGTCAAATCTCCATATATCGAAGTTCAGGGACCGCTGGCTAAACTTAAAAATATCCGTGTTTCGATATAACCGTTCCGTATCAGCCAATGCAGTTGGTCGTCCAGTTGAAATATGGCACACCACAGGGAACAAAATTTTGCAACAGGCCTATCCATTTCCACTCATATTGAGAAAACAAACATAAGTCGGAAAGTAATGTTTTAATATATTCATATGTCATATCTTCTGTCACATTATTCCCAGCCTTTTAGCTATGGTAGACTTTTCTCGCCCTTCTCCACAGACAACAATCCATTGATCTTTTTTTTTTATCTATGATTGGATTTTTTCCCTTTCGTCTAGCCATAATTACTGCACACTACACCCAGTCACTGAACAAACAGCACGTCTTGTCGGGAGTGAGATGGGCATCTCTGGGACGCGGCAGATGACTGATAAGCCAGAGCTAATGAGTAACAGTGGTGCGTGCTGCAAGCTGTCTGCACGCCGAGCAGCTGACAAGTGATAGTTGGCCTACATGTATCAGTAGGACTCCATGTTTACATGAACTGTACGCTTACCAGCATAAACTGGAGGCTATTTCATCTGCCAATGACGATCGTGACATGTAAACTTTGATATAAACGGTGCTGCTTTAACAGACACGGACTGAATGGCCTCTTCACTATAACCGGGATTTCACTATAGCCGTGTTCGAAAAAACCAATGTTAATTGCTATACTTAATCATTGTCAGCTGCCAGGACTTTGACTTTAGTTCTATATATACGAGGTGTCGACTTTGAGTTCGATATACGGAGATTTGACTAGTTTCACACACCAGGCACAATTCATGCTGACAACCATTTATAGTCCAATTCAGTTGTGCTCACCAAATTTTGTTCGGGTTATAGACCCCTTTCCACTTTTCCGCCGCAGTTATATTCGACTTGTTTAAATATTTGTAAACAAATCTACAAAGCAGATTTATGGATGCCATACTTTAGCATAACTCAACAGGCACTAACAGATTATCTGTAATGTATGTCCGAAGAATTTAATTCCACACATGGAAAACAACCAGAAAACGACATTTTCATACTGCTCTAGAAAGCTTTACCAAAAACATTATACGTATTGCAATGATTCAAACGGTGAACGACAGATTGAACTCTTACTGTATCTTATTCTACATTTTGCACGGCAAAACAAACAGCGAAGTTGATGCACAGAAAATGAACTTGCATCGGCCAATGCCTTCACTAGTTGGATTTATCACAAAAAAATACAGCGAGACATTGCTATGCCAATAAATGCTTGGCAAAGTATAATCTATTGCTGAGCGGACTGGGTGTCGAAGTTGTAAGTTAAGTCCGAGACAGAAATTAGCCACGAGACCGACTACGTCATTGGAACAAAGAAGAACAGTTCCTGTAAGTCTGGCGACTGTTCTGTGCCCACACAATCACAATCGGAACGCAGAATATGCTGTAACACGCCGACGACTGCACACTGGCCGCTGCTGGCGAAGCAAAGCTGTCAACGAGCCAGACCGCGCACGACGTCTGTCTGGCAGAAATCACAGAAAATTCACGGCGACGTCTATGACTTGCAACAATCTACAGCTCTCGGAAATCTCGAACCAGCGTCAGACGACGTTTCTCTGCGATGTCCATCTGATTTTCTAAGTCCTGCATTAAAACCAACACAATTCTAAGTAAGTAAAGCATCAACAACAGTTATGAACTACTTGGAAATGCATCATTAGCAAAAATCACAGGCCAGCTGGAAACTTTCATCCTTATGAGGTCATTAAACCTGCCATTGACCGACAATGTTAACCCAACAGGGCATACTTTTTATTTCACAAATGTAACTGGTTATTCTACTATACAGCTGGTTTTAACAGCATACAAGTTTAAGGGCTTATGTTTTTTCTCTAAGTAATCTCACTATCGGTGACTCGCTGCCATGACCAGTATTGACAGTTGTGGAAAATGTGAGCAAGTGCTCTGCTCCTCAAATTTTTACTCACAACCATTTAATGAAATGTTCATCTTCAATTGTAAATCCCATTGCTGCAACAGGAATTTTGGTGACGTCCATTTTACATTGCTGTTAGCAAAGAATATTAATTTTTACAACTAACACAATTCAGATGCTTAGAGTCGGCATTAACTCGACTATATTATCAGAAATTTGTGTTCTGGGGGTGTGTTTTTAGGAGTTATTCAATAAACAAAGGTTTTTTTCTGAACACACTGTAGCAGTCAGAAACATAATATTATCCCGTGTAACTAGTTGCACTACTGACCCCTCTGTCTGTGATCTCGGCTCTTTCTACCTTCCACGATAAGTTTTCTACTTCGGCTTCAAGCTGAGCTTGTTGATACTCAAACTGCAATCACACCAACAGAGACCGCTTGTCAACTGACAAACACGGTCCATTACGACTACATAATTAATTTAATTGACTGAATATTGCTAATTATTAACTAGATTTGTAGCACTCCTGCAATAATGGCAAAAATGCACCTCTGAACTGCCGACAGAAGACATATCTGCATTAGTCCTGTCAATACCACATCTTGTAACAGCTGTAAAAAAATTAGAAAGAAATGATAACAAAAAAATAATATTTGCACTGCCACTATTATGCTATTATGGTAACCATCACTCGCGTTCACTAAATCACGAATGCTGACCAGCTCTACTGATACAGGCTGTGAGGCCAACAAAATGTATAATCAGTTATCTCAGATTAACAGTGACTGACTGAGTGAGTGAGAATGGTTTAACATACCACTCGACTATAACAGGTCATATCACGAACATGTCTGTCCAGGCGATCAAATGCACTGGTAAGGACAACCAAAGTCAACCGAGAGAATGTATTCAAAACACAAGAATAATAATAATAATCACCAAGACAATGTTTATGGTGCTGTCATCATGGCAGAGCCATTGTGAGTTCACCCAGTTCATATGATGAATGCAGAATGGCGCCAAGCGGCCGCAGACCCAAGACCAAGCCAGACGACTTAGGCTGCGAGTCCGCCTGTACAGGCTGCCAGAAACTACACCCACCATCGCCATTTATTATTATTACTCAGCCCGAAAGCTGATACTCATTTTACCGTCCCACAGGGGGTAGAAGGCTGAGTCGACCTAGCTGGCTGGTTACATAAGCCAAACCGCCAACCGAGAAGACTAACAACTGCCAGAGATTATCAGTCAGCAGAATATCTGACGTTAAGTCTAGCTCAGTCGTCGTTGATTCTGGCATGCAACTCTTACAATTGCGTAGCACCATACGTCGACATCATCTTCCACAGAGGGCGGTTCTGAGCCAAATCTGCTGCTTCGGGGAGCGTAAGGTGCTCAGTGCACGACAGAAACTTGTATGACTGCAATTCAGCAGCAGAGCAGCAGCAGTCTTGTTGTCAAGAACTTGTCAAAAAACTCGACGTTGACAACTCCATCTTGACATCAAGGCCACGACTTACACAGAGTTCGAGACTTTTAAAAACAGAACTTGACTACTCTTTAAGATCTGAGAACTTAGTCCTGAGGTCAAAATGAAACTAGAGGCAAAGATTCGAGTACACGGCAGAGAAAGCTCGTCGGACTCACCAGCTGTTTGCGAGAACATTTCTCCAGATAGTACGCATACGGATATGTGAACTGCAGCGTGTAGCGGCACTGCAACCACATTTCACAACAGTCCACTCAGTTCACTGTCTACACAGAGTCACATTTGATGCAGCCTAATTTCTATGCAACATATCACATGTTACTTGTGACTTGTTACTCTTGCACTTCTTACTGGTGACAGACCAGGTGACAGCGGCAGTTCCAGGTCAGACAGCTGTACTGTAGTGAATTCACTGCATCTGCTTCTAAAAATGTCCAGATTATAGTGCTACCATCACACAGTTGCGGAGACACTTTACACAGTTTATACGCAACTGTTGTACAGCTCAATGCAGACGCTTGCTGACGGTCTGAATAACAGTACTAAGTCAGTCGAATGACTGACGGAAAAGGTGAGACTTGGCACCTACTTTCAACCTGTATCTGCTTTCATTTCACAATGTTATTTAATAACATGAACATAAACTGTAAATACTTTACAGTTTGCAAAACTAGACAGTGTTTGGCACATAGTAGGTAAAGGATGTTGCTCTGGTGTATGGCCCACAATGTTTGGTGACCTGCTGAATTCCACATTGCACTATAGAATTATTAAAATGCTGCAGAATTCCGCTGCAGCAGAAAATAATTGCAGTGCCATATAATTTATATTAATCTGCACGAGAATTATGCCGATGAACGACAACCTTGGGTGCAGGCAGACTGAACAATACTACGTGACAGAAACTGCACTCTGACATCTAACGTGCTTTGAAACATGAAAACAGAATCCAACCACAAAACTAAATCCTTGACGTCACTCAGATTTCGTCCATCAATCGATTTTGCATCCCTGATAAACGAGATCAAGTCTGCAGAACTCCACTGTCACTGTAATCTAGCCGTGTTGCAGAAACGTCAATCAAAAGCCAAACCTTCACGCAGAAGTGTCACTTTCCCACAGAGTCACTCTGTCTGCCTACTGCGATACACATGAGGCATGTGCACACTGTGTACCTTCATAAGAAGCTCGGCGGCCTTGAGGAGATACTGCCAGTCGATCCACGTTCCACTGTTCTTCATCACTTTGTCCTCGATGCGTGACTTGATCTTTGCCAACGTCTGCTCTTCCAGCTTCAGACTCTTTGCATGGTTCTCCCACTAAAACAGCCAAACAACACTCGGGACAATCGTAACTGTCAGATGGCGTTGCAGTGATAATCAGTTGATGATTAAATTATTCTGGAAAACATCTATCCTATAATCATACCAAATTTACTAACTACTGTAAAGAACAATATACGGAAATATTTACAATACTTACACATTAATAAATACAATATTCTGTCAGTGGGCTGCTGCGCCTGTGATTTGGAACAGGCACCTTTTAAATAGACATTATTATTATTTTATTTTTCACCCCTGGTAGTAAAGATCCCAGGGGTTAAAAACAAAAAAGTAAAAGCAAAGTAAAAGGCTGGAATGGTCAGAGGTCCGAGTCGTCGTGCATGGAAAAAGTCTTTGCAAACAGAACTGAGTTAAACCGCTGAATCAGCACAGAGTCGCTGAAAAATGAATGCAACTTCTCAAGCATCACCGGCCACTTTGCTAATTTGGCAGCAAACATCATGAAAGAAGTCATAAGCATTCATCGCACCATGCGTTTCGATGGCAGTGCGCAAAAAAAGGGTAAGCCCCTAGTATGATGGTGTATTTGTCGCATTTTTTGGCTGCAGCCAGTTCAGCCACCTCACCAGCCCCACGCGCTGCCGTAGCGACATACAAAGGTAAAGAGTAAAGGTAAGTGTATTTATATAGCAGACTTTATGTACTACCTCACTCTCAAGGCATTCAGGCATGGATCACACAGTGTTACCTGCAATTACACCAATGCATTCCTTTACCTCATAAGCGTTCACCAGATGGCGCCTCCCCAGACTGAGGTTGCAGACATCTAATTGCAGCCTACTACTCATTTATCTACCCAAAAGGACGAAAGGCTGAGTCGGCCTGGTTAGCTGACATACAGCGAACGGTTTACCCAGTCACTGTCAGCTGCAGGTCGAGCGCAGGACAGGGAAAGTTCGCCGATCAAAGACCAACATTCTACCACTGTACCACGCAACCATACGAATCGGCCACGGCCAGCGTGCTAATCACTGTGACGTCCCAGGTGAGCAACTTCCCAGCTTGCCACGGGATCTGAGTCGCATTTACCATCTTGACGTATGAGACCTACGGGCTCTCCAAAGCACGAGCCACCAAGTCATTCAATTGCTGGTGTCTGGGGATTCTGCTAGGTGCACGCTTGCAGACGAGGCCGTGCAAGCCACAAGCGTCAACTTCCGACTCCACAACGACAAGTGTGAGGAGCAACTAGGTTCAAATGCAGTCGAAGCGACACTCCCACACAAACCGCCTCGTCATTTATTATTACTATTATTAAACAATAATACTGAGTAACAAGCTCGCACCCTTTCAAAATAGAAGATGTATTTCTTGAGTGCCTCACGGGCCTGAGCATGAGCTGACTCGTTTGCAATGTTCGGGTTTTCTTTGTATCTGCTGCATTCGTAGTACTCACTGCCGTGTGTCTTCCAGTCTAATTACACATGACAGCAATACGACCAATGATAAATTTAAAATTTCAACATAGGATTAAGCAAATAAAAAGTGATCTATTATCACCAGTATAAATGCTAGACATACGTGATATACGTTACATAATAAACATACGAACTGTTCAAGCAGCCTGTGTTGTAAGCCAAGTAAAGCAAACATAATAAGCATGACAACAATGACTAACGACAACAACAAACTCATTTTATGGACCTTATTCCACGATATGATACGATACAACTGTGTATTTAAGATGCAGTAAAAACTGACGGGTAGCCAGCTTAGTCTACTATCGGTACATGCGGTACTTGTCAAATCTCCATCAACTGCTTGTGTCTCTTAACAAAGAGATAATCATAATAATGAAGTTTTGACCCCGCCCGTTTATCAGCTGTATTGCTAGGTCCGGCCTGGCAAAGCTCGGCCCGTTTTACTAGGTGAATTTCCTGGCCCAGCCCGTCCCGGCCCGAGGACGGCCTGGCCCGTGCACACCTCTATCTCATATCTGCATAATAAACTAGATAGAATGCAGCATAAGTACACGTGGATCTTGACTGCTGCACTGATTAGCAACTGATGTCAGATTCCGTCGAGGCTTCGATGGCCGTGGCGGCTATGCCAATCCTTTGGGTAATATCAGTATGAAATTTTGTCACCACACAGCACAGTGACAATGTCGTAGCACTGACAAGTTCAACACTAAGACTGGTGTCCTACCTCCGAGGCACATCCAGCAGAAGTCATGCTTGCACTTGGAGCACTGCATGTGATTACAACCGCCGTTCTTCTCGATGCAGACCTGACACTTCGGACACTAGAACACAACAAGCACAAAACATACTCACCACAATGTGATGGGTGCAGTATTATATAAACAAGAGCACCCAGAGAGCGCAAACCTCCACCAATGCCAAAATTTGAAACAAAAGTTAACCGGGATTCGAATCCAGATTTTCAGATTAATCTGGATCCAGATGTCCATCGGATCTGTCCCAAAATGTTGTGGATGCATTATCTTGACGGTGTCAGTCATTTCGCGAAGTATGGTACAAATCTGCCGTTGATTGTATGAGAAACCGCGGATCACCACCAAAAGTTAATCACTTCTAGAGGGTCACCCCTTGCCTATGCCTGTCAAGTTTGGTCGACGTATATTTCCGCGTTCGTCAGTTATCCTGTTTACAGAATGACAGAACGAATAACAGACAGAACGATCACATAACCTCTGCCTTGTTGGCGGAGGTAATAATGACTGTTCATACAGTGAAAAAAACACAAGGCTGTATGGACTTGTCTGCTAATTTTGCGCAATGTCGATATAGCTCATATTCACCACATCAGTGGTCACCATCTGTTTTGTGACACAATTACAACACAGACTTAGCAGCCGTGCCTCCAGGTCAACCTGCACGAGTCGGCACCAGATGAGTCGAAGGTACTCACTGTCTTCCACTTTCATCGTCACTATGAGACTGTTTACCTCTTATCAGCTGCCTCCATTTGTTATGGTCTAGTGTATCAGATGCACCAAAATGCAAATTCTAAGTACTGTCAACAACTTCTTTCCAAGTCTTCTTTGTCTGTTTTACTACATGACAGATAAAAACTCATCTCAGAAAATCTACCACCATATGATTATCATTTTCCACTTTAGCATAGTTGCCTGCATGCAGAGTGGTAGTGACGACAGCGTGGGTCACAGACAGATCACACAATGTTCACCTGAGGTCTTTATGATCATATGACGGCATTTCATCCAGTGACATATCACAGTTTGCATCAGTGACTCACACTGCCAACTCAGTTTCCCATCATTGCACAGTTAACAAATGTCTACCGATCAACAAATGTGGCCCTCGTGCCAAACAAGACATTGCAATGCTCATCTCTGAAGTGAAATGTAGCGTTAACACAAGGGCTAAGACTGAGTGCCACATTTCACCATCGAGGCTCTATCATATTTCACCATCGCCCAACACAGCAGACCTATTTCTGGTCACATCACACATTGAATTAAAAGCTTGCCAGTAATTTTCCCAGTAATTAAACCGTAACATAAACATCCACAGCACACGTAAACCACACATTTTGAAACTCGTAACGAGGTCGAAATAACAGGAGTGTTTAAAATCGTTTTTCACATTCTATTACGGCTTTTCTTGAATAGACTTGAAACATAAAGATGATGTATTGGACATAAGTTCACTCTTCAACTATTTTTGTCTCACTTCTGAAGGCTATGTACCGGTCACCAGGGCCCGTATGCATCACACGGTCGTAAGCTAGTCGCGGACTAAGGCCGATGTCAGTCATAGTTAGTCTCAGCATAGCAGCGTACAATCGTCGGTATGCACACTGCAGACGTAGACCTCGGACTAACTAGTCCTAGACCGACCACATCGGTATTTAGCCCAACTACATCAGTATTTTTCTTGTCATGAGTTTTCCAGCCGTAAGACTAACTGTGCATGCGCTAGACGTGGCTTTAAGCGTACGATGTCGATATCATTTGATATATATGAACTTTATTTCGCCACAGCGGGCATCCAAACAATCAAACACACAGTAAAACACACAAAATACACATTTGCGGACCGCCAGACACTCATAGCAGACATGCTGCTAATGGGCGGAGGAATACGTCAACGCTGCACCAGTTGCCACGTCACAGCCATCAGCTATGTCTATAGCGCGAGGAAAACGTGTTCCTTCTTCCGTACATAATATTGTTTAAACGCATTAATTTTCCGCAACATTTTGTCTGCTTCTCGTAGTGAGGACGGCGTGTTAATAATTATTTAGTTGTACAACAGTGTACATTGACAACGGACCATGGCAATGTCCGGACTAAACCACTTACGCCTGGTCGCGAGGGGGACTAGGCTACGACCGGGCGTAAACTCGAACTAGAGCTAAGAACCATTCTGCATACCAGCTTAATGAACTAGTCCATCGTAAGTCGAGTTTAGTCTGAGACTAGCGCTTACGACCGCGTCATGCATATGGGCCCAGAACAACAACATATCCTCTTTTTGGCATAAACAAGTACACAAAGAACTAAAAAATATAAAAAAATAGTTTTTGATGATGCATGTCACGTGTGGTAAATGCAATGCTTTACTGAGGACAACGGAAGACCACAAAATCACTCACGTCTTTTGTGTGTGCACTGATGTAGTTCGCCGTCTCCGAATCATCGGCGCATTTCGTCAACCACTTCTTTATCGTGTCGCAGTCGGTCGGTGCATGGTAGTCGATGCCGCACTTGAAACTGACAAGCAAACCACGAGTCTATTGCACAAAGTGTAATGTACAATGCACGAATGTGGCCGACCACAGACTACGACACAATTTATCACTGCTCCGGCATGTGTTTCTCGATAGTTTTCTACACACAATGCGTCATTTAACTTTTTGGATTAGTCCTTTAGCTCAGTGGAATCGCTACATGTACTCCCAGGCCTCAAGAGGTAAATTAATATTAATTATCGTGGGCATTTACGTGTCCTCAAATATTCATTATTATTATACTTATTATATTATTGAGGCATCAGCAGCCGTTATGGGTCTCCACACAAACTGGCATAAAACGAAGATCCAAAATATTGGAACTGGAGTTGCTCCAAGAACAGTCCATATTGACAATCAAGCAATAGAGACAGTATCCA
>Ga0209149_1001642_pt1 | contig 11640 bp, 13 predicted proteins | sample WorMetTyACAVOLI2_FD_187423 | JGI IMG/M metagenome (GOLD analysis project Ga0209149, IMG submission 187423) | Marine gutless worms symbiont microbial communities from Max Planck institute for Marine Microbiology, Germany - Olavius algarvensis... ...
GTCAGCTTTTTACTGCTCGTTAAATACACACTATCATATCGTATCGTATCGTTGCAGTGACCATTGACAAATCCTGTCCCCTGACAAAACTGAATGGCGGTTTATCTCGACTACACTCTGCGGATGAAGACACTGTTTTGTGGCTGACCAATCCTGGTTCACAACACGCATACGAGAAGAAGAAGTGACCAGTGACTATCAAGGCACTTCTATGACACAGCACTGTGACACTGGCGTCACTTTCAGTAGCACCACACATCCACCGTGTTATATTATCCAAACAATGGCACTGAAGTACCCACTGAGATTTGACAAACCAGGTCAGACACATACCTGCTGAATCCTTGAAAGTGATGCGAGCTCTTCCACTCCCTGCGACATAGTCAATGCTCTGGATGTCTCTGCCACCTGATCGTTTCGTGTTCTCAAACAGCATCACCAATGTGTCTTGTCTAACACTGCTCGGAATACTGCTGACTTCAACAGTTGCACCGGCACTGTCATGCATCACTGCACCTTTGAACGTCACCGTCTCTCTCATGATCAGAGCATCAGCAACTGTAACATCATCAGTTGATCATCATGTTAGTTCGACAGAAAGTCTGTCAATCTACAGTGACAAATACTAATGTTTAACAAGAGCAACCTCGTCTTACAGCCGTTATTTCTTACCATTACTTCCTTAGACAGGACTGACGGCTTGAGAACGTTCTCTGTCACCAGTGCGGCTGGTATTAATAATAAATAACACAAACAATAATAGATCATGTACGACTTCCTATCAGTCTTCCATTGTAAGTATAACTTTACCTTGTACCATTAATGAGTTATCTGACGTTAAAAAATATCATGACCTTGAAATTTAACTTAGGGGTCACTCAAGGTCACTGAAAATGGCGCCATTTGATAGATCACATACGAGTTGTTATTCCTCTTCCATTGTAAATACGGCCCTATCTTGTATCATTTCTGAGATAAAGCGAGATACTGGTTGATAATCTATGCAACAACCTCCTGGGAAAACGGTAGTGAATATTTCTCACTGTTTTTTTTCACAACCGATCTATGGTGTCAGCTAAACTAGCCCTGGCTCTCTGCTGCATTTTGGACAACACGATATCGCTGTTGACAAAACACAGCACAGCGTCATTAGTCAAACACTCGAGGCAATTTTGTCGAGGCATGTCGATGACAGTGTACAAAAAGATAAAGTCGACAAATCTATCAAATAGCATTTTATAAAACATTATACAGGAGCATGAATGCACACGTTTCGTAAAACATGAGAAATTTCTTCCTTAAATCACAAATTGTCAGTTGTTTACAAATAACATGCCGACGACGCAAACTTTCTTCGCAAAGGACACTCGACTACTTGACTTAGTTGACTTTGACTTGACTCGGATATGCACTCATAACTTGTAAACGAAACATTGGACGCAGGAATTATAGTGTACGCAATGAAAAAGTTTATTGCCAAAAAAGATAAGTTACATCACAAAAAGTCATCAGAGATCTTAGAGCCAGGCCTTCGCCCAGAAAGGCACGTTACGTCATTCTTGTATTAATAAAAATTAATGTACTCAGTCTATAAATAAAAATTTATTTATAGACTGTGAATGTATGCTACCTCAAAAGTTATCTCAGTAGGACTCATTGGGCACTGTGTGAACCGTTTGTTTACGTTTGATTTACTTTTGTTTCTAAGATGAAATAAAGTTATTTCTAATTTCACTTATTGAAAGTTTCCTTCTATATATTGCTTGGTTATTGGTATGTTTAATGGTCAGTTTAGATTTTCTGAAAACTTAATGTATGGAAAAAATTTGCGAAAATTACTTTTGCCGATAGTCTACAATGGCCTGTCTGCAACTGCCTTCTGTGTAACACTGCAACTACAGTTAAACAGAAGCTGATATTTTGCCAGATATTTAAAATAAACACGTAAACATGTGTCCTTCACATAAACTTAGCAGCTAGTGACCAGTGAAGTATGAGGATGGTACCTGCTGAACTTTCAAATTCAATCACTGCAGAGTTATCTGACTTATGAAACTGCAACGTCTTGATGTCGCCACCACCGTAACGCACATTTTCAAACACCATTCGAATCATTTCTTCAGACATGCTAGCAGGAATGTGAGAAACTCTGACGAGAACAGGATCAGACACGACACTAGTAGCAGTGTCAGCAGGAGTGAGATCGGCCGACGCATGAACTGAGTCTGTGAGCTCACTGCCGCAGTCACAGGTCGACACTGACATCTCGACGTTCTTGTAACATACTGTCCTCTTCTTCAGCAGTTCTTCTGCGACTGACACAGTTAAAATAACAACAATTTAATAATAAGAATATGTACCAACTCGCACGGCAACAACTGTCTGGTCTGCAAATGCTGACCAGAGGAAGTTGTCCGCTGATCATTAGTAGCTGAACCTTCTATTACTGTGTGGCGGTAAAATGAGTGACTGCTGTGAACAATGGCACGTGTCTGTACAGCAGCTGACTTGTGAATCAGCACTGTGTAAACTCAGGTGACACACATATGTCTTCACTATTACACAATATAATATAAAATAATAGAATATGTAAGATAAAACGAAAAACATAATCATTTATTAGGATTCACGTTATGCAAAGTTGCAGTAGTATTAACTATGGTAATCTTCTTTCACTTCTGTTTGTTTTACATTGAAATATCAAGAAATATCAAGTGTGGTCACCTTGCAATCACTCAGAATACATCAAACATGCCAGTCTGCATCTAACTGTGAAACAGATAAAGCAAGAAGGGTGTCGTGTTTCACAACACATACTATCTCTATACACTGTGTAAACATGACAACAGTAAGTGTTGACTGGACTTACCAGCACGCTCTTCATACTCAACGACAGCACACAGCTCAGACTCGGACTCGGACTGTCTGAAGTCGATACGTCTGATTGCACCACCGCCATAGCGCTTGTTTTCAAGTATCATCTGCACCGTCTGCTCAGAAAGATCACGTGGAATACTGCTGACTTTGATGACAGGAGGATCAGGTGATGTCAGTGGACTGTCGTCATGAGCCTCAGAGTCATCACCAGTCACAGCAGCTATGTCTGTGTCTCGCACGGCACGCATGTAGTATTTGTTCATCTTGAACTCAACAAACTCCTTCGACAGCAGCTTCACTACAACTGCAGAAAACAAACACTCATTAATGGCAACATTTTAACCCTTTAGACGCCAAAGGCAATTATAGTGCCACATCGAGTAATACGAAGTTGGTGCACTGGCTGTTGATGGGTGTGCTGCTACATTTCGTACAGCGAGGAGGGAAATGGGCAGGGCCGCAGCCTGCCCAGTTCCCTCCATGCTGTACCAAATGTAACAGCCCACCCATCAACAGCCAGTGCACCAATCATTGTATTGCTATATGATTGTCCGTTGTTCTGCGGTTTTAATCTGGCGGTTAAAGGGTTAAAGAGTATAAAACCAACTGCTCTTTGTCGTCATTATTTCTAACACTGCTACAAAGCACAATCATTTAATATTCACACTTTTTGGCTAAATTTACATGTATTCAGTTTTTATTTTACTCTAATCTGTAATCTAACCTGGCATGAATGTAGAAAACACAGAAAAAAATACAGTAATTGTTGTCATTTTATTTTATTTATCACAAAAGTATATGGATATCATTCACATTAACTACAGTGATGCAATTATGATTCAGCTTTTTTATATTCCACTTCACATGCTGTTTCCACAAACTTAATAATTTCAGTCTATTTCAGAACTGTTTACCTCCAGCAAGGAAACATTTTTGCCTCGGTTTGATAACTGACTGGTCTGTCAGCTTTGTAGAAAGATTATTGCAAATGGTATGAAGAAATTGTCACAAAATTTTTCAAAAGGGTAGATCTTGTAAGAAGAAACAAACTGATTACACTACAGAGCTAATCTGGAGGCTAATGTGAGTTGAGTAATTCTTCACTTTGACACTGGAAAATAAAGCATTACTAATAGGTGCATGTTCATTCTCATGTTTACCACAAGATGGCACCACTTGCCAATAATACACAGTGCACTGCAATTAGTGTGATGCTGACTATTAAGCACCAGGTGCATGTACAGAATGTTTAGCCTCTCTGAGTGCTTTTTTGATAGTTTGTCTTATATAAAAATGTAATCCATTTGTTTACAGCCTGGACTGCAATCTGCTAGAAATGTCACTGCCTACCAACAAAATTCTGCAGACTTAACTGATCCACAACACACTTCACATAACACACAACATTTGTTTTCTGTTCAATTTTTTTGTTTTAAAATATTCGGGTTTTGTAAACGTATACACATCTGGCAGCATAGGATGCTAGAATTCCAGATTACTCAAATAAACTAGTTTGACTAAACTTGAAATAAAATTTAATAAAATAAAAACGTACAAAAATAGTTACTTCTATGATAAGGACTACCTTGCTGATCAGTGAAGTTAACAATGGCACAAGTGGAGTCACAGGGATCATAAATCACATCAGCAACACTGCAGTCAGCTATGTCAGTCAACCTCTCGCTCTCAAAAATTGCCGTCAACTTCTCAGCAGTGTCAGTTGCCGGAATATTTGAGACGTAGATGCCACAAGATTTCACAGAAGCTTTTTGATGGTCAACCACTGTGTTGTGATCTGTATAAATTTGAAACACAGAATACACTACAAAATTACAAATAAATAATGCGACAGTCACCAACTGCTGCTGCTGCTGCAGCTAGACTTCTGCCTTTATTCAACTGGCCTATTTGACATGATTACCATAGCTCAGGCCACATGCTTCAAAGTCTTGTATGGCAGGTTATTACTCCTGGATTCTTTAACAGGTTAAACACATCCAGAGCGTTCACTTTTATTCCCGGCATTTCACCTTTGTGTACTTTAGAACAAAGCTGGATACATAAAACGACTGTCAGGTGTGCAAAGATAGAAGCTTAACAACATTTTGTCAGTGCTGAATTAACCATCACTCAGTAAGCTGAGCTACCTTCAGGACGTGGTACGTCGTCCAGCTGAGTATTCACATCACGGCTGTGCTCAGACAGTTTCCACACATCTCTTGGCTGCTCTACTTCGTTGGGTGATGATGGAAATTCATGAACATTTCCTGTAAACTCTGTGATTGACAACTCACACGAACCAACTTTTAATTTTCCACGGCTGATGAAATCCGCAGCAACTGAAAAACATGACGAAAACGTTTTCACATTACGATACAAAACGACATTGTGTATTTAACATGCAGTAGAAAGCTGACGTGTAGCCAGCTTAGTCCATCACGAGACAAAAGAAAACATTAAAGAAAAACACGAGAAGAAACATTAAAGAAAAACACAAAGTCCGGTCCGGTCCGATGATTGTGAGGTGATGCACTAAAAGTCAGCAGACGACAAGTTCAGTTCACATAACATTAACGACTCAGTTATGAAGTAAATGTAAAATACGTGACATCAACACTAACAAACAACATCAAATCAATCCACATTTGAACATTAAATCAAGTTTTTGGACTGCATCAAACTGCCATCTACAGACTGATATTACACCATCACTGTGCAGCCCCCACACGTATCATCTGCATCTTTCAAACTAAATATCAACAATGCTGACATAAAAAAACGTTGTGATTTGACTCTATCTATATTATCCACTGAATATTTACATCTAGCAGTGCATGACAAGCCATCTACAGTGTAGCAGTGCATGACAAGCATAGCAACCGTTGAGCAGCAGAAGCTGATGTGGACATTCGATTAATGAAATGATACGATATGCCTCCAATTCATCTGTCTTTCAATGACCATCAGCACCACCGTGATGCCCACACCACGCAGTGCCACAGCCACGAGATGAGCACCACCGTGATGCCCACACCACGCAGTGCCACAGCCACGAGATGAGCAGCACCGTGATGCCCACACCACGCAGTGCCACAGCCACGAGATGAGCACCACCGTGATGCCCACACCACGCAGTGCCACAGGCACGAGATGAGCACCACCGTGATGCCCACACCACGCAGTGCCACAGCCACGAGATGAGCAGCGAGACAACGTTTGACTAATTTATTAAGTTCATTCAGTGATGATTAGTAAATATTAATATGTAAAAGTTGCTGTCTTGAGGCACTACCAATACAAAGGCATGTTAGTTGAGGCCAAGGCCAAGGCAAAGGCATGTTACTTGAGGCCAAGGCCAAGGCAAAGGCGTGTTAGTTAAGGCCAAGGCCGAGGCAAAGGCATGGTACTTGAGGCCAAGGCCGAGGCAAAGGCAAAAGTAACATGCCTTTGCTTCGGCCTTGGCCTCAACTAACATGTCTTTGCCTCGGCCTTGGCTTCAACTAACACGTTTTTGCCTTGGCCTTGGCCTCAACTAACATGTCTTTGCCTCGGCCTTGGCCTCATGTTACATGTTAGTGGAGGCCGAGGCCAAGGCCAAGACACGTTAGCTGTGGCCAAGACCAAGGCAAAACACATGTCAGTTGTGGCCAAGGCCGAGGCAAAGACATGTTAGTTGAGGCCAACGACAAGGCAAAGACATGTTAGTGGAGGCCAAGGCCGAGGCCAAGACACGTTAGCTGTGGCCAAGACCAAGGCAAAACACATGTCAGTTGTGGCCAAGGCCGAGGCAAAGACATGTTACTTGAGGCCAATGACAAGGCAAAGACATGTTAGTGGAGGCCAAGGCCAAGACACGTTAGCTGTGGCCAAGACCAAGGCAAAACACATGTCAGTTGTGGCCAAGGCCGAGGCAAAGACATGTTACTTGAGGCCAACGACAAGGCAAAGACATGTTAGTTGAGGCCAAGGTCGAGGCAAAGACATGTTAGTTGAGGCCAAGGCCGAGGCAAAGACGTGTTAGTTGAGGCCAAGGCCGAGGCAAAGACATGTTAGTTGAGGCCAAGGCCGAGGCAAAGACATGTTAGTTGAGGCCAAGGCCGAGGCCAAGACGTGTTAGTTGCGGCCAAGGTCGAGGCCAAGACGTGTTAGTTGAGGCCAAGGGCAAAGACATGTTAGTTGAGGCCAAGGCCGAGGCCAAGACGTGTTAGTTGCGGCCAAGGTCGAGACCAAGACGTGTTAGTTGAGGCCAAGGGCAAAGACATGTTAGTTGAGGCCAAGGTCGAGGCAAAGACATTTTAGTTGAGGCCAAGGCCGAGGCAAAGACGTGTTAGTTGAGGCGAAGGCCGAAGCAAAGACATGTTAGTTCAGGCCAAGGTCGAGGCAAAGACATGTTAGTTGAGGCCAAGGCCGAGGCAAAGACGTGTTAGTTGAGGCCAAGGCCGAGGCAAAGACATGTTAGTTGATGCCAAGGCCGAGGCAAAGACATGTTAGTTGAGGCCAAGGCCGAGGCAAAGAAGTGTTAGTTGAGGCCAAGGCCGAGGTAAAGACGTGTTAGTTGAGGCCAAGGCCGATGCAAAGACATGTTAGTTGAGGCCAAGGCCGATGCAAAGACATGTTAGTTGAGGCCAAGGCCGAGGCAAAGACATGTTAGTTGAGGCCAAGGCCGAAGCAAAGACATGTTACTTGAGGCCATTTCGAATCCTCGTTCACTTTTGGTTGAAATTTTGGTGTTGGTGGAGGTTTGCACTCTCTGAGTGCTCTTTTTTTGCAACTGCAACGACATTAATCTGGTGAACGGGCCCATAACAGTGGTTTCTGTTAAATTTTAAAAGAACAAGGAAATATTACATTCTGCAAAGCTAGACCACAGTGTCAATAAATATCACAAGTTTCATCGAAACTGAACAATGCCTTCTTGCAAAAGTCATGTTTACAGACATGAGAGTGAGACAGAGAGATAGACAGATACAAGACGAACAATAAGAGGAACCATGCAGTAACAAAAAAACAGAAGTGTCCATGAAATCTACAGACTGACCATCTTTGCTGACAAATGTGAAGAGCATTGTTCCAGTACAGCTGTCTCTCTTCCGCAGCTCAACTGCACCGCTACCCACGCTGTCACTCTCCAGCAGACTGACAACTGCATCCATGAGGTCATCTGGCACGTCCTTGACAAGTATGGAGCGTTCACATTCATCTTTAGCAACAGCATCAGCAACTGTAACGTCATCAGCTGTCCTTCCACATCGCCGTATCACGTACCGGTGCTTCTTATACTCAACAAACTCTCGGTCCACCAGCGACCGTGCCACTGAAGCATCGACAAAGTTCACATACATACATAAACTTGTGATATACATACAGGTACTGCTACTATTTCAGTGACATAATTAAGACTTTAAAAGAATATTATTAGTCTTTAAATTACTACAAAGTTCTATGCTTTCTATTCCGTTATACAACCACAAGATGAACTTGTCAACATAGCAAAAAGTTTACAAACACGCACTACATTTATACCATTCGTACTTTACATCTATCTCTAAAACGGATTTAATGACACAGACATATAGTCACAACAATGCAACAGATAAACCTTCAGCAGAGCAGGTCTGCCCTGGTGGCACTATTGGTATCGTCGCGGTATGTGCTGCCTGACTACGGTGACCGACAAGTCTGAGTTTTAGGCCCGGGCTGGCCGGATCATTTGTGTCATGTTATAGCGGCGTATGCTTGGAGATTAAATTCTCAGGCAGGCGCAGAGGATTCGACGGTGTCCTCTTTAAACTGTGACCGTTGGCTAATACTGGGTTTAGAGACGCTCAGTCATTAGTCTCTGCTTGAACCACTAACAACAGATGATGTACCACTGCATGGATGTCATTAATGGCCCTGTTTGCACGCATCACAAAACTAGGCTCCAGGGCCTACGGCGCGAGGTATGCTAGAGTTAGGCCGTCTGTCATGCAGTGTATATTAGCCATCAGAGAAACAGTTGTTATAAAGCCGAGCAGGTTAAATATCATGGCCTCTCCAATTCCCTCCCTCGTTCCTCCCTTAGCTCTTATACACACATCTCTCTCAAAAAGAGAGACGTCGTGCAGCATCTACACTTTATACACACCGTCAGGCAAAAAACCTGATGGTGTCGTGCTACACTACATTTGTCCCACTCCTGAAGTCGTGCATTGAACCAGCCCGTAAGGCAGGCCTCAGCACGGGTACGTGAAGAGGGCACGTGCCACCTTGTAAAGAAAGAAGAAGAAAGAACCTTCAGCAGAGTTTAATGTAACAAGAGCATGCGAATGATCTTCTGTCAAGAACTGCACTGCCTCCACCGTCACTCCGGCTACGCCACTGTGCCTCGCACTCTCGAGGATCAATGTCAGAGTGCTCTGCCTCGTACCAGCAGGAATTTCACACACTTCAATGACTCTCTCGTCGCACAAGTTCGACACGTAATCATCTTCACAACACGCAGCAGAAACACTATTTAACACTTATCACAACTCACAACTGATGCTTTGATTAAACATTTTTACTGTCTCAAAAGTTTTCTGTAATTAATAATGTTGTATTTACTGCTGATTCACCTGAAGTAAAATGAATAAAACTCCTGTACTGGTATGGTGGATGCGTTATTTCTTCTAAACTGAGTAAAAAAAATCCTTCAGTTAGGCCTACTGTGCACTAGTCTCTATCCCGGCTGCCATGGGAAAACCTCAGCAGTCTCAGCTGGTTCTCTGTTTTAAACATCTTGGCAAAAAGCAAGTGCTAGGAAGTGAAGATGATAATGTCGATTCTGTGTACCACAAATTGTTGATATTGGAGAAGATCTGTTAGAGTCATTTTAAAATGTAAGAGGGGTTCAGTTTTTTTGAGACATTACTTCATAACACGTAGTTTGTTGGATGTGTTTGGTAACACAGAAAAAACATTACATCAGGTTTGTCAGTACAGATACAGATACACTGTACACTTCACAAGACTGACAGCAGCTCAGTATTTAGCAACAATTATGTGGCATAGTAGAGCTGAGTTTTCATCAAAAATTCACAACAGTTTCTAATATGTTATGGCATCACTGTGGTCATAAATGCCAGAGTTCTAAATAAATGCCCAATCGATAGTGACGGTTGCAGAAACAGTTGCAGGAAGGGTTGCAGCAACAAAGCCAATGCAGCAACGGTTGCCGGTAGTATCTTTGATTTTACAGTTTTATTTCTACGATGATCTACAAATGCCGCATTGATAATGCATAGATGGACGGAGGGATGATGGCTCATTATCATAAGCTGGTAACATTAAAAGGGGGCCGTTTATAACCCGTTGGGGTTATAAACGTCCGTTATAGATGCCTGTTGTCCATGTCAACAGGTAGTTACGACGTAAAGGCGAGCAGATATCTCATATACCAGCAGATACAACTTGATCACGCCATAATATATTTTAAAACACTCATTATGGTGCATTTTGGCACGTTAATCGGCACATCTATAAACAGGATTAACTTTCAATGTGCAGCTGGCTTAGTGGTAATGATTGGCCTTGATTAATGTAGTTGCGCTATGTCAGACCCAGTTAGCATTAGGATGGGTGACGGTCTGCGGGCGGTTAAAGCATCTCAGTATGTAACCAGCCACCCAGGTCCACTTCTATCCTTTGTGGGATGGTAAATGAGTATCAGCTTTCTGGCTGAGTAATAATAATAAATGGCGATGGTGGGTGTAGACTCTGTCAGCCTTCGAGTGAACTCACAGCCTATGTCAGTGGCTGGTTTGAGGGTCGGCGGGTGAACCGGGTGAACTCTCGCAATGGCTCTGCCATGATGACAGCACCATAAACATTATTGTGCATTATTAGTATTATTATTTTATTTTTGTTTATTTTTGTTTTTATTATTATTATTTTATTTTATTTTATTTTTTTTTATACCCTTTTTATTATTATTATTATTATTATTATGACAACAGGATCAGTATCTACTAACCCGGCGCTTGCAGCACAGTGCTCTCCATCATGATACTATCTGACATATCACTTGCTAAACTTGCACTCGATGACTCACTCATGCCAATGATTCGTGGAATATCTCGTCCACTGCCAAAATGCTGCACAATGGAGAACTCCTTCGACATAACGCGCATGCTTCCTTTCTTGACGAGGTTTGCTGCAACTGAATCAACATCACCAACATCATCACATCCATCTTAGTCATCATCATCATCATGATCCACTAACTGCTCACGTCATTTGCCACTAGCATCAACACAGTTGCACTGCCACATGACGTCATCAAAATGCAATAGACCTCTGCTATCAGGCAACATGTATGCAGACTGCCATTTAAAGTATATGCTGTAACTACTTCACCTTTAGAAGTCCAAAATATATATGTTTTAAACGTAAATGGCTTTTGTATGGCATAAGTACTAGTTAGTTAAGTGGTGACAAGCAAAACAAAAAGTTCGTTTGTCGTACAGAAACTGTGCTATGCTCCAGACTCGCCAAACTTTTTACTTAAAGGGAAGCTAAAACATCCACAATGATTGCATCAGTTGAGAGGCAGACATATTACAATAACAATACCACACAACACAGCTTGATTAGAGAAGAGATAATAGAAAAAGAACAAAATCACAGGCAGCGCAGTAGCGCTGCACTGTTGTAAGGCCCATGCTAAAATCAATACAAAAATCGAAAATTCGACCCCCTGTAAAATCGTAACCCATGAAGATTTCAATTTGAAACTTGGCACAC
>Ga0209149_1001643_pt1 | contig 11639 bp, 6 predicted proteins | sample WorMetTyACAVOLI2_FD_187423 | JGI IMG/M metagenome (GOLD analysis project Ga0209149, IMG submission 187423) | Marine gutless worms symbiont microbial communities from Max Planck institute for Marine Microbiology, Germany - Olavius algarvensis... ...
TGGGGGAGCGCTGTAAGCTCCCCCAGCGGGGTCTGGGGCGGAGCCCCAGCCGAAATCGATTTTGGTGCATTTTAGTGTTAAAATCTGGCATCTGGTGGCAATTAAGAATTTCAATGATTTTCCTGAGAATCAATTGATCAAATTATCACTAATAAGCTACTGGCTTGATGGTGGAGTCCTCCTACAAAGACGTTGCATCAAAAGTTTGGGGGTCTCCAAGAAAGTTGGGGGGTCCGGACCCCCCCCGACCCCCCAGTGGTTGCGCCCTTGCTGTTGTGGCCCAACACAAACCAACGTGGGCCTAAACCTATAACGAATCTCCAGTCCAGGGATGCTTGTTTACAGCTAGGTCGGTCGAAAGTCACACACCAGTGCACCACGGCCTATCTCTCGAAGAGATTTATAGCCTAGTCACCACTTACACTTATATTAGGCGGTCATACCTCATCATTATGGACTATACATGTCCTGACAGCTGACACCGATAGGATGGCGGATTCAAGATTTTCGTAAGGAGGCGGGTGTCGAGATAGGCGCGATGAGGATTGAGGCGCAGAGGGGGTGGCGTGTGGAGGAGCGGGTGTCCCCTCCCCAGTGGGGGTGAGGTTAATCGATCCCTCTCCGGAATTTTTTTTAAACTTTTTATCTCAAAATAGCGTTATTTGGTGCAATGTGTTTTTAAAGGTTTATATTCCTATCTTTGCGTGCCATTTTTATGCCTGCAAGGGCGACTTGCTATGGCCTGAGGACGACTTAAGAGCGCAAATCAAGTTCATGTTGGCATACGGCTTGGACAAGATGGACAAAAGCAGATTAGGTATATAATAGTGGCTAATTTCCAGTGTGCATAAGGAAAAAAATCATTACAACGCGCATGTCTGGCTTGTGACTTGAGGTCAGAAAAAAATTTGGTGGTGCCAAGGGGGAGGGGGCGGCCGCCAGGTCCGCCAATGCTTGGATCCGCCACTGATAGGCAAACAGTTTTGCATTATTCCTGGCTAAGCTTCGACATCCATTAGGTTGATCCGTAAAGTGCAAAATTATAATAAATACAAAAAAAATCGGCGGTCGTGGTCTATCGACAGCTCTGCGGCATTGCACCTGCCAGAACGTCTTCTTTTTTCACGGAACGAATCGACAAGCAGCTCAGCTGTCGCAGAGAGACCGCGCGACGTTTCGTGTCGTCGAATATTTCGCTAAGTCACTCAAGGTCACTTAAGGCCATTCGAAATGACACTGTTGAGTAAGTCATGTGTATAAAAGGTAAAGGTAAAGGTAAAGGTAAAGGAGAGTATATAGTTCTTAGTGAAATTCACCTCTTGTCTGACCCATCCCAACCCAACCCATGGGTGAACCCAACCCACGTCCATGTCTGATGTGTACCAGTAATTCTGTTTTTCTTTGTTTTATTTATTTGGTTGTTGTTTATTTTTTACTGCCATGAGCGATCAATGCTATTTTTGGAAAAAAATAGGCAGGCTAGCATCAGAAGAGGTGATCCTTGAGCTGGTAATAAACAAATCATGCATGCCATGTTTGTTGTATGGACTAAAATGTTATACTTTGCCAAAAAGTTCTTTGAGATCGTTAGACTTTGTTGTTGTACGATTTCTAATGAAACTATTTAAAACTGTAAATAATGAAATCATTCGTGAATGTTGTTCCTTTTCGAATTACACTGCCAAGCGAACTATTAGATAATCGGAGGGTTAAATTCCCAAAAAAAATTAAGCTATGTACTGGTATACTGCATTATTTTGGCATCAAGATATAACATGATAATGTATTTAAGTTAGTTAAGTTTTTTATTCTTTTATGTTGTTTGTTTTCTTGCTACCGCTTATGCTGGTGAATAAAGATTATCATAAGTTGAAGTGAAGGTAGAAACTTGTTGCAGAAGTTTTTTGAGTAATGCTTATAACGTACATCGGATCTGATCGGATATGATCTTGCCGGTGTACGCTCAACTACGTTGCACTATAAGCTTACCTCAGCCTGGAACGAGGGAACGATCGGACTAGTCTGAATTGCAGCACTGCATACCATGTGGGATCATGCCATTGTATTCGCCAGGTGGCAGCACTCTGCAATAGGGCGCGAGGCGAGGTTTAGCGTGTCTGACACTACTCGTTATTATGTTGTACGCGCTCAGTCAGACGCGCGAACATACGCGGCCGACACGACATCGCATCAGAGGCCCGCTTCTTTCGAGTACTCGAACGGCTGTCCCAAAGATACTGAAAGCCGCCGCAGTATCTTTGGGCTGTCCAGTGGATCTTCTTCGCTACAAAATTTTAACTGCCCGAGTCGTGTGCTAACGTAACGTGACTTGACGTGCATTCACGTGATAACAGTTCCTATAGGCTACTTCCCTGCGGCACTTTTCTTTTGTCGAGCTCTAGATCTACTGCATGTCGACACGTAACGTGAATCAGTCTTTGTTTCGTCAGCCTGCTGATCAGCATTCAGCACAGTCAGCTAAGAAGTTGTACATTACTGTTACTATACCGTCATGGTCGTTTAAATATTTTTTAAAAAATTACAGAGTTTTTAATATTTCCACATTTATACCTATACACTTAACACCTAACAAATAATAATATCTAACCAAAAGGCTGTTAGGCCTATTTATAATTTTAATTCAGAAATTCAAGGAACCAGAAGCCGAAGTGAAAACAGTTAATCTCTAGTTTAACAGGAAGATCAGCTGTCACAAAGAGGCCGTGAAATGTTCACTTCCATGTCATTGAAAACAATATGCTGTCACTCAAACTCACTCAAGGTCATTCGAACTGATACCGCGTGAGTAACCGTGTGCAAGTTTCTATTCGTCTTCCATTGCAACTATGGCCCTATATTGACCCTCGGTGGATGCAGCTTGACCCTGGCATTAATTACATGTAGTGGTAAAAATCCACATTGTAATAAAATATACATGAATGGTGCAACTACGTCGTGGGTTGAAAAGGTGAAATATTTTGGGACTTAAGCCTACATTGACTGCAAAACACATCAGACATCAATCAATCTTTATTTGCTCAAATTTGCAATAAAATGATAGTTGTACAAAGTACACCGTGAGCAGGACAGCAAGGCTCACAATGGCACTAACAGCTGCCCTAAATAACACTAACACAGATGACACAGTAGACTTTTAACCAAAGCACATGTAACATAGAAAATGAAAATAAAAATAAAATACATCTCTTGTAATGTAAGACAGTTTACAGTCAGTTCAATGTCATCTCATGTTATATGTTATACTCACGCGGTGTCAGTTTTTAAAACTTTTTTTAACCTTTTTTACACTCTTTATTATATTCTCACTCTTCATGGGCTCTGCATGCTATTGAAATAAAGTGAAGTGAAGTTTTAGGTAAAAATTCTAATGAGGTGGCATCATTGCACTTGACTAATTAAGTCATACTGCCTATCAGCATTGTTATACGGATGTGAAACGTTGTGTCTAACCAGTCATAATGTACATAATTATTTGTTTCAGAAAAAAATGCTCTCGCTGCTGGAAAGAAAGTGCTTAAGCCACTGCAACATTTCAGAGATGTCTTTTCTGATTGATCAACGCGTTGTTGTTCTGGCAGATGATTAGCCTACTAGTGATGATATCAACGTTATCACGGTTGATTACATTGTATAGTATTACAACGTGGTCTACAACTCTTAATAGGCCTAGGCTATGATAAAATTGGCTATGTGGAATTCTTTCGCTGAGTCAAGTCACTTTGCATTGATGCAGCGCCTCTACAGCCTTCTGAAGGCATGACGCTTTATAAATTTGCTTATTATTAGGCTTATTATTATTAAGCGCCTCACTTTACTTTAGTAAAAGAGGCGCTTATTGAGATAGGCTGTGTCGTGACGTCGTTGGTTGGTTGTCAGGCGCGTGCACTGTGGCCAAACGGTGCATCCTAGGCCTATAGTTACTATGGAACACTAATAGGAAACCCTACCCCAGGAATTCAATGGTACAACTTTCGACCCCCTGCGGTGACCAATAACCGGGGAATGGGCCCCCCGTGAGGCGCTTTTTGTCAAATTACTTTGACCTCTTGTTGTGATTTGTCACCTGTTTATCGCATTGTCATTGTCTTGGTACTAGTCGTTGATTTTTTAATCGTTTTTATTGTATTTTAGCTTCATTTTGTTTTTAGGCTCGTTTTCTTGTGTGTCACACTTGCTGCCAACTGTGGCGTAATAAGTGATGGATGGGTGGAGGCTATGGCCTATAGTTCAACAAAGCAACAAAGTCAGTCGAGCAGTGACTGCACTATCAATTTAATAGGACGTTCTAAACTCAGTCAGCAACACACGGCATACTCTTTGTAACATCTGGTCGAGGTCACTAACAAAGGCAATTGTCTATCATCATTCTGTTAAGTTCCCCGACCACAACGCACTTCGCACGCACGCAATCTCGCCCTGATCTTTTGTCTTATGCAATCTCGATCTCGATCAGCTGAGATAAGCGCAACATGTCATGTGGCGTCAGCGTACGAGCGTCGAGCAACGTTCAAAAAGTTGCGTCATTCACTCATTCGTTGTCTGAGGTCTGACGTCAGCGTTCCGAGGCATTGCTCAAGACCGGTCAGTGCCCGTCGGGTAGTAGGCGGAACAACACGTCATTACGAAACGCCGCTGCACGCACTGCATACATCGCTTCCGGAAAGTAGTACCAAGTCGTAGTCCGATATTTGGGCACAGACACTAGTATTTCTACTATTATCCCTGTACCTAAACCAGGTTTAGATAGTAGATCGGTATGCCGACATTTTGCTCGTAGTTAGTAGTGTTCAAAACATTTTTTAAACCGACAAGGCAACTGTGTATTCTTACGCCGGGCGTTGTCCTATATAGTGAGTCACCGATCAGCCGGCCGCTTCGTTGTTGCGTCGTTGCGAGCTCATTCGCCGAAGGCTCGAAGATGGCTGTGTTTGTGTTGTGTTAGTTTGCCGGCCGAAACTGCGGTCATTAATCGCAGTTTCTGCCACTCGACGTCGTTGTTGGGGACTTCGGTCGTCGTGGAAAGCTGGTCGACGGAACTGTTCGCTGGACCTCGTCGCTGGTCACGTTCGAAGGCGTCAAGGATACGAGACGCCTGTCAAAACTGCCGATTTTGTTACGAATTAGAACGGTCACCTCGTCGGACAATAATCTCGCTTGATCTCAGAGCTACGTTTTCGACGAAAGACTCGACGTTGAGTGCTGTTTTCGTGTCAAAATAAGATTTAACTGCTGATTGCGTAATTGTGACGCGAGTTCGTCTCTTCCTGGTGCTAATGTGAATCAGTGCTTACGTCATATCAGAAGAATGCAGCATCAGTGCGCAGCTGAAACCGAAATCATACAGTGACTGTGATGCAGCGTTGAATCGTTACTTACATTACTGTGATATTAGGAAATATTGTAAACAATCCGTCCGCCTGTATATGAACAGTTGCGTTCTAGTCGCTGTTGTTTCGAGATTGTGGTCTGGTACGTTGGCTGAGTTAGTGAGGGGTGGAGTTTTCGTCGGCAGTTGTTGACAAAGTGTTTCTATGAGCTCGTCACGTTTTCGGCTTCGGAGAGCCAGCTTTTCATTAAACCTGCCGAAGCATGATGTGTACAAAACTGCCGCCAGATCACGTGGTTTTCACGAAATATCGTCATCGGCCAGCAACTTGACACCTGATATACAGGTGCCGACTTCTACGCCGTTGCTCCTTGATCCCGCTACAGTTGGCGCTAACTTCGTCCGTGTCGGTAATTACCTGGTGTCTGGAGAAGTAAAAGATACTGCAAATTCACAGGCTTCACTGTCAATCCGTGATGCTGTAAACGTCATTACTGAAGAACAGCTCACTTGCAAGGTAAAATTAATGAGCTGTCGTAGTCATTTCTTTATAGTGAAATAAAATAGTCTAATTTTGTGTTTCGTTGCAGATGGTTATTTGGAGGAGCCATGTGACATGGAGTGAGTTTTTTGCAAATAAGGTTAAATAGTTTAACATTGGATCCAACTCTTTATTGAAATAACTCAAAAACCTGAAGCCTCCAAAAATAACCCTAAACCTAACCTATTTCGGTTTAATTTGTGATCTTATTCATTCTTGACACGAAATAACCCAGTTTTTAGGTAGCTGAGCTGTATTTCCGAAGTGATATTTAGATGTTTTGCTGTGTGCTGCAGGTGTTGCCATTAAACAGATATCAAGAGGTACTAGCACCGTACTTCCGACTGGGTTCACATGATGGTGTTGTCCAGCTGCATGAGGTCATCATTGGAGCAACGTGTGTGTATGCATTCTTTGCACGACACTACGGCGACCTGCACTCTCACGTGCGAGCAGCTCGTCGTCTTCGAGATACGGATGCGGCTCGTCTGTTCGAGCAGATTGTGTCGGTGGTTGCACACTGCCATGAGTCTGGCATCGTTCTGCGCGACCTGAAACTGCGAAAGTTCGTCTTCAAGGACCCAGAGAAGTGAGCCGCTTAACTTTATGTACAATGTGTCGCTGTGTCTCAATGTTTTGTCGCAGTCAGCTGTTCTAGAGCTCGATTTAGCAATACTCAGCGTGTCCATCAGTGCTGTTTTAGTTCTCCAGTTAATTTTAGTTTCAGTTTTTATATTATTCTCTAGCTGTTAATTTTTTTTTATTTTTATATTATTGTAGTTTTTTCTGCATACATAATTTTAGTTTTTAGTTATTTCATGGAAAATAAATTTTATTTTTATCTAGTTATAGTTTGGCATATTTGGCTAATTCTGTGGCTGCGTAATAGTCCTTACGAAGTATGTTATATTTAAGTGTAACAGTTTGTCAGTTTAGCAAAGTATTACAGTAGCTGGCATCAGTCATGGAGTCAAGTTCAAGAAGTTAGCCGGAGAAACCAGTGTCAGCGACTTTCGGCTATTTTGTTTGTTAGTGTTTTAAATGACAGTTTTTTATTAAGAGTTTATTAAGTCTCATTTCAGTTCATACTGTGACTGTTTTATATACCATATCCTGCTCCCATAAAAATTTCACGATGAGATCTCGAACAGTTGAAGAGTTGACACAAGTAGCTCTGCTGTTGCAGAAAGGCCACACGATGCTTCGTGTCTGTCAGTAGTTAGCTTCAGCAGTACAGTACTTCAACTGATATTTTAAAAAAAATTATTGTTACTACCACAGAATACAATTCAGTGCTGTTCTGTTGTCTTTGGCATAATGTTGAGGCTACTTGTCATAAACACTTGTCATCGTCTCTCACCATCGACAACTTACCAGCGACTGCTGTCAACAACTTGCCACGGCCCATCACAGCTGAGTGTATTGCACTTGGCGGGCGAATCGTTCACAGCATGCAAGGGAGCCAGATATTGGCTGAGATTGCAATTTTTGCCTACCCACCTGCATTCGATGCCCCCGTTACGGGGGTCCCTGTCAGAGTAGTGCCATGATGTTTGGTATTCAAAAACTAGAATGGTTTGGCTTCCTAATGGTGAACAGATTTTGAAGATACGATTACTTATTTTGACAGAATTCACGAACGTGACAGACGGACACACCACATGACGGCATAGGCAGAGCTTGCATCGCCCGACAAAAACACTACTGAAAACATATCACCTTTGCTATGTGCTGGTGGTAACATGTTTGTCAGTGCAACAGTGGCATGGTACATTGTAGCTTTAGTGTCTTCTAAATGGGTTTGCATTTATCGCATCACTTATTAATTATCGCTAATTAAAAATTTTAATAGTTATCCCTAATGTTTATTATAACTCTGGTATGCAGTAACTGAGTACCCTAAGCACCAGTTAGAACTTAAATGGAATAATGTCATAACATTTAATACAACTCCGCAGTTTCAGCAAACACAGCTTATGTTTGCGTTCGCTTGGGGTTTTATCAGTATGCATCAAGCAGTTGCGATACAAAAAAATCTGTCAAGGTCGGGCATCCCAGGGGGATATCAGTATCTCGGGTAGGTAAAGGGCCAGACTGTGCCCTCTCAGGTCTCTGACAGGCCATTAGAACTAGGTTTAAGAGCGCCTAGACTGCTGATGCCAGCCAGCATTGGGAAACAGTGTCTCCGTGCTACAGTATTGTGTACCGGTACTGTTGTGATGGTGCACAAATTTGCGATCAGTTTTTACAGGTCGGTCAACTTATCAGCTGCAGTCAAAATGCATATTTACTAGATGATAGTCGTCTGTGTTAACCCTTTAATCGCCACATTACAACTGCAGAGCAACGACCATCATATAGCAGTACAGTGATTAGTACACTGGCCGTTGATGGGTGGGCTGTTGTATTTGGTACAGCGAGGAGGGGCCTGAGTGTGGTTGCAGCCCAGCCGGGCCCATTCTTGCTGTACCAAATGTGACAGCCCCCCCCCCCCGTCAACGGCCAGTGTTCGAACTTCGTATTATTCGACGTGGCACTATAATTGCATTTGGAGTAGCGTTAAAAATATACTTTTTTCGTTATTTTGGTCAAAATCAGTAAGATAGCAATATTAATTTGCTGTTACGATTGTGTTAGGACGCAGCTGATGCTCGAGAGTCTGGATGATGCCCGAGTCCTCGATACGGATTTGGACGATGACTTCATGTCCGATCGTCATGGATGTCCAGCGTATGTGAGCCCCGAGATCCTCGCCGCATCTGACAGCACGTATTCTGGACGAGCTGCCGACGTCTGGAGTCTCGGTGTGATTCTGTATACGATGCTGATTGGCCGATATCCGTTCTACGACAGCGACCCAATTTCGCTGTTCCGCATGATCCGTAACGGCCGGTTTGCTATTCCGAAGCGGGCTGTCTCCGAACAGGCGGAATGCCTGGTCCGATGGCTACTGTGCAGCGATCCGTCGCGGCGACCGTCAGCCAGCGAGGTCCTGCACCACCCGTGGTTTGACCTCTGCCGCAGGTCACCGTCACAAGCCAATCGCTACTATCTCGAGAAACTGGACCGTGGTAGTAGCAATGGGAAAGATGTGGATGTTGAACACAATATCGCACGAAGCATGAACAGCGATCAGACTGTTCCTCAGGGAACAAGCACCAAAGGCAGCATAAATGATTTCAACCTTGATTGGTAGTTATTTATGATAAATGTATTGTCGCGTGTAGTCTTACGGCTCAGCAGTTGTTTATTTTGTGAGTAATCGTATTGTAGTGCTAACGCAGGTTATGTAGTGCTTTTGTGGTAGATCTTTCGGAACCAGTTCTGAAAAGAGTACGGTACCGTTACCATTGGAACACTGCAGCATAGCTGACCATCCGTGCACGTGTGCAGACCTTTACTGAATAGGCCTCACTTCCGCTGTATTGAATTTGATACCGGTAATGGTAGACTTGCCCCTGTGCTATCGATTGGATAAGGATAGTAAGCAATATTAAATGTCATCTCGGAACTGGTGGCTATTTTGGCATTATACATTGTGTCTCAAAAAAACTGGACTGCTGCGATTAATATGACATAACTTAACTAGCTCACAACATTTACTAATTATTTTTGGTAGGGAAAGACCTTATTCAATTCTTATTTGATGGCTTAGAACCAGCTACACTGTTTCCACAACAACGGTAGCGACTTCACGGTCTGTGTTTAAAAGAAAAACGGTCCGCTATGAATACGATATTTTGGCATAACTTGATAAAACATTCTTTAATTTAAATAAAATTTCACTGATAATCTGAGCTCAATATTCCTAATATTAGAATAATATTAGAAGAACCGTTGTTGTTCAGCAGTCTACATAGCAATCCTCAAGTGTGCGTCATTCGACAGTTGATGCTGCTGTATGAACTGAAATCAAATCTTTTCAACAAACACTGTTTCTACCAAAACAGTATGCAGTGTTAAAAATTACAACAAGTGTTCGAAGTGCAGTCTTTCGGCGTTGACACAGGCCCACAGTCGTTTTGCTATGCGTTTATTGCCCTGTTGATAACGCGTTGTTCGAAGTCGGCCCAGAAATTCACTGTTCTAGTCGATATTGTTGTTATGGCAACCACACAGCTGGTTGTAAGCCAATTTAAAAACTTTTCACCATATCAATTGAGAATTGAATAAGGTCTCGCTCTACCAAAAATAATTAGTAAATATTGTGAATTGGTGAAGTTATGTCATAGTAATCGTAGCGGTTCGCTTTTTTGTTACACAGTGGGTCATGTCACTTTTTGGATTTGTCCTTTTACTTAGCAGAAACACTAGTATACTCACAGGCCGCAAGGAGTAAATTGTTATTAATTATCGTGGGCTTTTACACGTCCTCAAATATTTATTATTTTTATTATTATACTAAAGGAGAAAGGAGTGATGCAGACGAGTAGGCTTGCAGAAGTTTCGCGAAAATGAATAAATAATAAATATTTGAGGACATGTAAATACCCACAATAATTATTCCGTGAGGCCTGCTGTTCTGCTGAGTGAAAGCACTAAATCCAAAAAGTGAAAGGACCCAATGTAGACGTACTACAACAGTCATAAAGGGTCTTCAAGTTGGGGCTTGTCGGAATGGATACTGCATTGATAATCTGTGTTGACAATAAAAATGACAATCATTTTTGTGTACGACTTAGGTCTAGGCAGTGTCAGTTGGTGCTGTGCACCTATCCCAAGCTGGTACCATGTGAAGACAAATGGCCACAGATCACACAGTTTTCACCACCGGTAGCCCAGGTAACTGTAACTCCCTTCCTGGAAATCCCCACCTGGAATACCGCACATAAGCATATGTCCTGTGTAGAGGCAGATACCATCAGGGAGCTATCTTTAGCGATGACATGCATGAGGGCGTGCTGCTATTGGCTGCAGACCAGACACTGCTGATGCTGAGCGTGATCCGTTAGTGCCAGCTAAATCTCTTATTATAATGAGGTGCTGGTGAAATACAATTGTTTACGTTTTAGTGAGCTGAGCCTGGTGGGATTGGCCCTTGACCTACTTGACTAACCATCATCCTTTGGTGTTATGCGTTACGACACTTTTGGTTGGGTCATCTGACCCGTAAAATCGTCTTTGAAATGACCTATAATGTGTCGAGTGGAACATTAAATCCTACTTTACTGTAAAGTTTCCATAGCCATTTTGCACATGTGCATGGGTTTATCTGTGATCATTAGCAGACTCCTTGGGAAACATTCGAGATTGCTGGAGCAACATTTTTACAAGCTGAACCAACCAACGGCGGTCTCAACCAATGGCGGCCTCAGCATTCGAGACCTACCTCACTACATTAATGGCACTGAGTAGACTAATCTGTGCTGTTAAGAAACTACTCACGGTTTCATTTAGATTCTCGACACATTTTATATTTTGCAGTAGCAATGGAGTTAATTTTTCATTTATTCTAATAAATTGTTAAATATTGTGGATTTTTGGGATTTAATTTTTTTTTAATTTGATGTGTCTCCCGTCAGCAGCACACCACTGACTGTTGTAGGCCCTAATAGACTTATTTTATCAATATTAACATTTTATACTCTGTGTCTCAAAAAAAACTGCATTTTTGTTTCTGTTAGAACTTCATCAAATTTCTGCTAACTTTAATAAGTTTTGGGAGGTGGATGGCAAAGTGGCTGCTATTGTGTGCTGTCATGTCACCACCTTACCTTGTGAAATTCAGATGTTCTAAATTGTTACATAACA